>OAXB01000129.1_pt1 | contig 33371 bp, 32 predicted proteins | sample 1501541 | NCBI WGS metagenome assembly OAXB01 (sample SAMEA2580302, study PRJEB22360) | human gut metagenome | biome: human gut; feature: human-associated habitat; material: faeces | place: Denmark | collected 2008/2010
ATGGCGGCGTAGAACTGGCTCGGCCAGGCGGCCCAGGCGGCCAAGCCGCTCGTGTCGATATGGCAGGCCGATTTCGGTCGGCTCGGCATGTACATGCAGGGACTCTCCGCCAACGCGCAGGCGTTCGGCAAAAGCCTGCTGGCCGTCATCACCGACGGCGGCGGAATGCAGGGCTTCCTCGTCGGGCTGAACAACATAATCTCCGCGCTCGTCAAGATGGTCACAACGGCCACCCGCAACGTGAGCATCTTCATCGGCACACTCTCCGACAGCGGCGGAGTGCAGTCGTTCCTCGCATCGCTCAGCGAACTGTGGAAGGGGATCACGCAACTCGGCCAGGGCCTGATGGATGCGGTCACCGGGTTCATCGCCGTAGGCGATAACGGCGGCGCCGCCGCATCGGTCGGCCAGCTCGTCGGCGATGCGTTCAACGCCGCGGCCCCATTGGTCAAAACCCTCGCGTCCGCATTGCAATCGGTCGGAAACTGGGCAAGCGAACACGGCGAACTGATCCGCGCCGCCATCATCGGCATCGGCACCGCGTTCCTCGGCTTCAAGACCGCTGCGGCAGGCATCACCGCCATCAACAACGGGCTCAACGGCGTCTTCTCCGCCGCGACCAACATCAAGAACGCCGCCGGCGCCGTCACCAACGCCATCAACGGCATCGGAGGCGTCTCCGGCAAGATCACGCAACTGGCCGCCTCCACCAACATCGCAAAAAACGCCCAACTCGCATGGACCGCCGTGACGCAGGCGGGCACCGCCGTCGCAAGAGCCTTCAACGCCGTCCTCGCGGCGAACCCCATCGGCGTCATCATCACGCTCGTCGCGGCCGTCGTCGCCGCGCTCGTCTGGTTCTTCACCCAGACCGAAACCGGTCGCCAGGCATGGTCGGCGTTCACGTCGTTCCTTGCCTCAGCGTGGCAGTCGGCGGTATCGTTCGTGACCGGTCTCGGCCAGAACATAGCGTCCTTCTTCACGCAGACCATCCCGAACGCGATCCAAAGCGCCGTCCAATGGTTCCAGCAACTGCCGGAACGCAGCGGCACGGCGCTGTCGAACCTGATAACGTCGATAGGCGAATGGGCCGCGGGCTTCGCCCAGTCGGCATTGCAGGCCGGCCAGCAGTTCGTCTCCAACCTCGTGAACTTCATCGCCCACCTGCCGGAGACGATAGCCTACTGGCTCGCCTACGCGATAACATTCGTCATCGCATGGATCGTGCTCATGGGGCAGAAGGCCGTCGAGGCCGGCACCCAGTTCCTGGCCAACGTGGGCACGTTCCTCGCGCAACTGCCCGGCAATATCTGGAACTGGCTGGTCGCAGCCGTCACGAACACGGCCAACTGGGTGTCTCAGATGGCAGGCAAGGCCGTCGAGGCCGGCACCCAGTTCCTAGCCAACGTCGGCACGTTCCTCGCGCAACTGCCCGGACGTGTCTCCTCGTTCCTCGGCAACGTGATCTCGAACGTCGCCGGATTCGCCGGACGAATGGCGCAAGGCGCGCTCAACGCCGGACGACAGTTCCTGGACAACATCGTCAACACCCTGCAATCCATCCCCGGACGAGTCATGGACATCGGCGGACAGATCGTGCAGGGCCTGATCGACGGCATCACGAGCAGCATCGGCCGAGTTGGGGACGCGATCCTCGGCGGCGTCAACGACGCCATCGGCAGCGTGAAATCACTGCTCGGCATCCACTCCCCGTCCCGCCTGTTCCGGGACGAGATCGGCATGATGATGGGACGAGGCCTCGCCCAGGGCATCGACGCGTCCGCACGATACGTGGACGCGTCCATGAGCGGCATGATGGGCGGACTCATGTCCGGCGTCACCGATCCGCTACCCGCGAAACGCTATGCGACGGCCATGTCCAACCACAACGGCATGTACGCACCGGCCTCCTGGGCCGGGCGTTCGCGTGGCGATACGAACGTGGACGTGACCATCAACGCACCCGGCGCCGACCCGGACGTCCTGTACGCGATGTTCGGCACCAAGACCAAGGCCATGATCGACAGATGGGGGTGACCGGGGATGCGAATCTCCCTGATATCCGACGACGACGTGTTCCGCCTCTCCACCGTGTATCCCCGTCAGGAGAACGACGCGTGGATAACGGACAAGGGCATCACGGGCCTGTTCGGAGCCGTGCCCCCGCGCGAGAAAGGCACCGACAGGCCGCAAATGGACGGCGCGTACTGGCCCAGCCGCCTGACGGCCGGAGGCAGGACCATCACCGTCCATGCCGCAGCCATCTGCAGGAGCTCCGCCTCGGCCGTACTGCTCAGGGACCGGTTGCGCGCGCTGACCGCCAAACCCCTGACGATCCAACTGGAGGACACGGCCGGCATACGCCGGATGAGCGGCTGGCTCGCCGACGACCCGGAACCCACCATGCTCCTGCGCGACCGGGTATTCGAATTCAGCCTGATCCTGTATTGTCCGGACCCGTTGCAATACGGTCTGCCGGTCGACTACACGGCGGCTGGCGGCGTGATCCGGGTGCTCAACGAGGGCATGCTGTCCGTCTGGCCGGTCATCCTGGCGTCCAACGCGAGCCGGCTCACCGTCTCCCTCGCGGGCCGCAAGGTCACCTGGTCGGGGTCGGCCTCGCAGCCGCTGACGTTGGACATGGCGGACATGATCCCCTCGCAGGGCACGGTATCCTACGATTTCGCGTTCCAGCTGCCGCCGGGCGAATCGACGGTCGGCGTGGTTTCGGATGGGAGCGTGCGCATGCGCGTGTGCCCGGCATGGAGGTGACATGAGTGGTTTGGAATCGTTGACGGTGCACGCCTACGCGGCCGTCGACGGCCGGCATTGAGTTTGCGCGTTGGACGCCGGCCGGCGCCCGGCGTCTGACGCGCCTGCCGTACGCGTCGGCCTCGTGGTCTGATTCGATCAACGAGCCCGGCCAGATGAGTGTCGACATGACCATGAGCAGCCTGTCGCACCGGCTGACGGTCGACGGCCAATCGATCCGTGCCGTGTTGCGCCCGTGGCGTGCGATCCTCGCCGTCCAACGCGGCATGCATGTGCTGCACGCGGGTCCGGTCACCGGCCGCAAATGGGACGCCGCCAACCGCAAACTCAGCTTCACATGCGGTGGCGGCTGGACCCTGCTGGGCAAGCGCCTCGTCCTCAACCACAAGCTCGACGCCTCATTCCAGGATGGTGAGATCCTGATCGACGAGGATCACCCCGCAGGCGACTGGGCATTGAAGTTGAAGGGCTCCTATCGTGACATCGCGAGAGGCATCATCGCCGAGACCCTCGAATGGGGGCCGCTGCCGTTCGCGCTGCCGCCCGTGGAGGGCGGCGCGTACACGCGCACCTACGGCGGCTGGGACCTGGCCACCTGCGCCGACCGGATCGACGACCTGTCCAACCTCGCCATAGGCCACGAATTCCGCTTCACACCACGCATCGACGACACGGGCAGCCTGAGCTTCCTGCTCGAGGCCGGCACGGAACTGGTCGACCATGAGTATGATCTGGACGCCACGATACCCGGCCAACGTGTCGCGCTCGGCTCCATCGACGAGGACGGCGCCCCGATGACCTGCGAGGTATGGGCCGCGGGAGGCAAGGACAATGACAAGACCGTCATGGCCAGAGCCCAACTGCCCGACCAATACAGGGATCCCGGACTGCCGGTGATGCAGACCAGCAACACGAGCCACACCACCGTCAGCAAGGTCGACACCCTGCGCGCGTACGCGCGCGCCCAATGCGCGCTCGGCGCCTGGCCCGACGAGACGTTTGCCCTGACCCTTGGCGAGGAGTTTGATCCGCACGTCGGCGACCACCTCGCCGTACGCGTCGACGACGACTACCTCGGACTGACCCGACTCGAGCTCAAGGTCACCGACGTCAGCGCAAGATCGGACAGCGACTGGGTCACCGTCCAATGCAGGGAAAGGAGCCAACCATGAGCGACACGACCGGCACCGGGTCTGCGGACGCGATCGGCCGCCTGGCCGGCTCCATCCAATCCAGACGCGCCGCCCTCGACCGGCTGGCACATGACGTCGACCGTGCGCTGCAGACCGTCGGCGCGCGACTGGAAGACAACGCCACCCGGCAACAGGAAACAATCGAACGAACTGCCGCCACCGCGCGCATGTTCGACGACGTGCAGGCCATGCGCCGTATGCTCGCCGCCCCGGCAGGCGAGCCGACGGAACCGGCCGCCGAGGATGACGGTGATGCCGAGCCGTGGGAGCCGGTGCGCCGGTACATGCCCGGCAACGCCGACCCCTACCTCGCCCAGCAGCGCGGCCGCGAACAACAGGAGAAGCAGAAACGAGAGGCGAACCGGCCCACCGGCACTGAGCTGGGCCAGATCACCCGCAAGCTCGACGAGCTCACCCAGGAGCTCAAACGCCAACAGGAGGAACTCGCCAGACAGCAGGCCGAGCTCGCGAAACAACAGGCTCAGCTCGAAGCCCAGCAGGAACAGCTCAAGACCGCCCAAGAGCAGTTGAAGAGCCAGCAGGCGTCGCTCGAGGCGCAGCAGAAGCAGCTCGGCCAGATCGTCGACCAGCTCAAGGGCATCGTCGACGACCAGGGCAGCACGGTCAACCAGCTCAAGACCATCACGGACAACCTGGCGGCCACGGACGGCCGCGTCGACCAGATCCAGCGCACGCTCTACGACAACCAGGTGTGGCTCAAGGACCAGTTGTCGACGCTCGACCAGCGCGTGACCGCGTTGGAGAACAAGGGCACGGTGACCGGATGAGCGGATCGGTGAAGGGAGAAATCGTATGAACGGCGTGTACGGCAAGCGCGTGAAACCGCTCGACGTGCGTCTCGTCAGAGGCGACAGCGAGCGTTTGGGTGGCCGGTGGCGCAAGCGTGACCTGTTGACCGGCGAGATCGCGCCGGTGGATCTGTCCGGCTGGTCGGGTCGCGTCGAACTTCGTTCACCGGACGGTGTGGAGCTGTGGTATTCGCGGGCCTGCGACGAGATGACGGATGACGGTTACGCGGTGGCGAACCTGCCGCCCAGCGCGTTCGCGTCGGATATCTGGTTGCAGCGTCGGAGCGGCCAGTGGAAGTGCCGGGTCACGAGCCCGGACGGGGCCACGGTGCGCACGGTCGGCTGGGGCTGTTGGGTGTTGAGTGATTGATGGAGATGGAGGGATCATGGTTGATCAGATTGTCGATTTGATCGAGGCGACGATGCCCGGGCCGATGGGCGAGGTGACCGGCGAGGCGAAACGGCTGCTGGAACAGGCGCGGGAAGCCGCGGCATTGGCCGAGGCCTATGCGTCCGACGTGAAGGAGAAGACCGACGAGGCCGTGGCGCTGCTGGTCGAATCGGGCGCGTTGACCGGTGCCGCCGTCGACGCGCGCGCCGCGAAGAGGGACGGATACGTCAGGGTGTTCAGCCAGGCGGCGGATCTGCAGTCCGACGAGGCCAGGGCGATGCCCAACGGGTCGATGGCCTACGTGAGCGAGGAGGACGCGTGGTATGCGCGCACCCAGACGAGCGAGCGATGGTGGCCGTTGGTCACTGGGCAACGCCGGTGGGCCGGGTCGGATTCGAGCAACACGCTCGTGCGTGCCCTGGTCAATGGCGTGCTGGGACAGGTGCAGGTGTTCGGCCGTCCGACCACGCTCGCGTCCAAGCAGTCCCTCGATCTGGGCATCACGGTGCCCGAGGGCATGCGTCCCTACCAGACCGCGAGCATGCTGCTCGCGTCCGACGACAACGCGAGCAACCTGCAGGTCACGCTCGAGGTGCGCGCCGATACCGGCAAGGTGATGGTGCGCAACAGGGGCGGTTCCGCACTCAACAACGTGCCGTTGTACGGGACGCTGACATGGCTGGCCGAATCATGACGCGCGGCTGGGCGCCCATGGGATACGAGCTCGTGTGGGCGGATGATTTCGACGGGGATCGGCTCGACACCGGCATATGGGGCCCGTGGACGAACGACGCGTTCATCGGCAGGGATTGGTGCGAACCCGTCGAGGACCTGCATGACGAGCGTTGCTTCCGGGTCGCCGACTCGATCCTCACCATCGAGGCCCCGGCCCCGGCGCAGGGTTCACGCGCGCTGGTGCCGGCGGCGATCTGCACCAGGGAGAGCATGTGGTTCCGTCGCGGCTGGGCGGAGATCCGTGCCAGGTTCGACGCGACCCGCGACGGCGCGTGGGGCGCGTGGTGGACCAACACCAGGCATCCGGACGTCAATTACGCGAATAGCGGCTACTACACGGCGGAGAACGACGTCTACGAGTCCAACATCTGGCAGGACAACTGGCAGGCGCTCAACAACCAGCAGTCCACCCTGCACAAATGGCACAACGACGGCGGCCCGGCAGAGGCCGCGGGCTACCGGGCGTCGAGCCGGTTCGAGGACGCGGCATGGCACGTGCTCTCCCTGGACTGGACCGCGGATCGCATGCAGGTCCTGCGCGACGGGGTGCGCTGCGGATACGCCGACCTCGCGACGGGATTCGGCCGCCGGGGCATGCGCGGATTCCAGGACCCCGCATACATGCTGCTCGACATGTGGCCGCGAGGGCAGGGACTCACGAACGCGGTCAGACTCGACATCGACTGGATACGCGTCTGGCAGGACCCGGCAGACGACACCCAACAACACTGGATCGACACGGAAAGGAGTCGGAACATGAACACGCAATCCATCGGTGGGGGGGGGGCATAGCCTCCCGGCCCTGAAAACCGCCGCCAACCGTCCCACGGATTGGACGGTGGCAGCATGAGCGAACAGATAACGGACATCATCGAAAGCGTCATGCCCGGCCCGCGAGGCCAACAGGGCCCCGAGGGGCCGCGCGGTCTGCCGGGTGTGAACGCGATGCCTGCGGACGAGGCCGTGGCCGCGTACATCGACGCGCTGGACTCCAAAAGCCATGCGAGCGTGCTCACGGCGGTGCGGGGCGGGCATCTGGTCGCGTTTGGCGACAGCATCACCCGCGGCGGGCAGACCGGGGTGACCCTCCGGTACGCGACCCGCGTCGCCAACGTGCTGGGATTGGTCGAGCATAATTACGCGGTGTCGGGCAGCGCGTTCGGTTTCGCCCGCGACACTATCCCGCCCATCGGCGCGCAACTGGACGCGGCCAAGGCCGACACGGCCTACGATCCCGCCCGGGTCGGCCTGGTATTGGTCGGCGGCGGGGTCAACGACCGGACCGCCACCAGTCCCGACGAGTCCGTCAAAGGCCTCAACAGCCTATTGTCCGGCATCCTCGCGCAGTATCCCAACGCGCTGATCGTGTTCAACTGCTGTCAGGGAGGCCTGCCGTTCCGCAAGTACGGCAACGACGCGTACATGGACATCTACGAGCGCCTGTACCATGCGGGCGCGCAGTTCCCGCGCGTCAACGCATTGCCCGCATGGAGGATCCTGTGGCCCTACAAGCCGACTGACGTGCTCCAAACGGACGGCGTGCACCCCACGCAGGCCGGGCACAACATCCTCGCCGCGGGCATCCTGTCCGCGCTCGGCTCGGGACGCTACCCCTGCTCGCGGCCCACGATCCGGTTCAGCGCCGCGAAAACCGACGACGCGCTCACCCCCGTGTTCGGCGACCAGTATTTCCCCGCCGAACTACTGGCGTCCAAAAGCATCAACAGCGTGTTCGGCCGCGCCTCGCTCGACGACGACGGCACCGTGCACCTGCAGATCGGCGTCATGATCGCCCCGGACGCGGGCAACCTCACCCTGCCGATCCTCAACCTGCCCCACTGGGCAGTCCAGACCGGCATGCCCTACGCGACCGGACTGATCAGCGCACTGGACGCCACCAACCCCAACAACCCGGTCGAATACGTCAGCGGATACACGCTCAAACCCGGAGACCTCGACACCGCCAACATGACCGGCCAGCTCGTCCTAGCCATCAACACCCGGCACCCCGTCGCCAACGTATCCCCGACCATCACCCTGCACCTCGCCTACCCCACGGGACACTAACCCCAACGGGAACCGGACGCGATCGCCGGGAAACGACGACGCCGGCACCATGCCGCGCCGGAGCAACCGTGCAGTGGTTCAGGAACTCAATCGTGATTCCAGCAACCCGGTGAAATCGGCCGGAGCCGTACCTGTGGCGCAAAGCCTTGACAGTTCCCTTCCCGTTTTGGTGAACGAATAATCGAATCTGAGCTCGACGGGACTGTCCGTATGGTTCGTGATCGTGAGTTCCCGGCCGTTGGCCATGATGGGGCCTCCTGCGTCGGGCTCGTAATGCGCGATGATTCCATGGGCCGATGACTGGGTGACGAGACCGGCATCCTCCAACGGCGAGGCGTCATGCCAGGAGATCATGCCGGCCGCCGTTTCCGTAGGATTCGTCGCGATCAGGGGAACAGGCAGCCATGGGCCTTCGGGGGTCCTGATTCCTATGCTCCATGAACACAGCCGTTCGAACAGCTTCGCTTCGAAGGGGCTGATCTCATCCAGCGTGTGCAGTGTCCTTTTCGAGAATGATCCCGGTTGGTTGATCTCGCCGGCGAGCAGCCTCGCCCACATGCCCCGCGCCTTGTCGTCGTAGGAGCGCGAGGCTGTTTCGGAGAACGTGTCGCACCAGTCCGGTGCCGGGAATTGTGGCGTATCGTCTGATTCGTCGCCGATCATCCCGGCGGTGAGATCGAGCACCTGGGCGAGGTTGTCGAGATGCTTGGCGTTGACGGTATACGTCAGAACCATTCGTCCTATGACGTCATCCGGTATGCCGGCATCCTCCAAGGCTGTTCTTATGTCCTCGATGCTCTGCAGGTAGTCCTTTGAATCGGCTCTCCTCAGCCAGAAACGGCGGATTCCGGGAAACAGCCGATCCACCGACTCGGAGGTTTTCTCTAAAGCGGCCCCGACTCCTGCGAGGGCCTTGCCGATCATTCCGTAATCATCATCGCTCATACCCGTCAATTCTATTCCAAGGAAGGCGCACCAATGAATCTTCCCGAGGGTCTGCCCGCCTGGGCGTACATCGTCATCACCATGCTGACCGTGGGCGCGAACATAATCACCGCACTATGGGCCGACCATAAGGGAAAGGAACGCGACCGGGCCACGCGCGGGGAGATCACCAACAACCACGACAAGCCCTTGCGTGACGACCTCGACGAGAAGAACCGTAGCGTGCTCGACGCAATCGACGGACTGCGCGACGACATGAACGGCGAGTTCGTGACCGTCAACCGCAGGATCGCCAACAGCGAGGACAACCTGACCGAACTACGCCGCGAGGTCCACGACCTACGCGGCCGACACCGATAGATCCGTCAGGTTTCCCTAATTTTTGGCCCCGGTCATACAGGTCGGGGCTTTTCCATGCCCGAACGAAAGGAGCATTATGGGCAAACACAAGAACAAGAACGGTCCGGTCACGGCGTTGATCGCCATGGTGGTCGCCGTTCTCATGTCATGCATGCCGGTCGCGGCGATGGCGGACATGGTGGGCATCGACGTGTCCGGCTGGCAGGACATCAATGTGACCTGCACCGCCGAGTACGACTTCGCCGTCGTCAAGGTCAGCCAGGGCATCGGTTTCGAAAACGGCAGCTGGCGCCAGCAGGCCAGGTGCGTGACCGACCGGGGCAAGAGCCTCGGCCTGTACCATTACGCGGGCGGCAACAACGCCAGCAGTGAGGCCGACTACTTCGTCTCCCTCGCAAGCGACTACATCGGCCGCGCCGTCCTCGTCCTGGACTGGGAGTCCTACCAGAACGCGCAGTGGGGCAACAGCGACTGGGTGCGCGAGTTCGTGCAGCGCATCCACACGCTCACCGGCGTGTGGCCCATGGTGTACGTGCAGGCCAGTGCGCTCAACCAGATACCCAGCGACGTCAGGGCCAGCTGTGGTCTGTGGGTCGCGCAGTACGCCAGTAATGCGCCGACCGGCTACCAGAGCCGACCGTGGAACTACGCGATCTATGGCGAGGCCATGCGCCAGTACACCGCCAACGGTTGGATCAGCGGCTATAACGGCCCGCTCGACCTGAACTACTTCCGTGGCGACGCATCCCAGTGGCAGGCGTACGCCAACCCCGCCGGCAAGGCGCAGACCACGACCCCGCCGCAGGTCGAGAAGCCGCCGGCCCAGACCGTCGATCTACAGGCCCTCGCCACCGCCACGATCCGTGGCGACTACGGCAACGGCCAGCAGCGACGCGACGCGCTCGGCGCCAACTACGACAAGGTCATGGCGATCGTCAACCAGCGCCTCACCACCACGCCCACCACGCAGACGCAGCATCAGGCAACGGCCACCGGAGCGACCCGCGTGACCGTCCGTGCTGGTGACACCATGAGCGCGATCGCCGCGCGCACCGGCCTGTGGCCGCTGTCCAAGTGGAACGTGCCCAGCGGCAACCTGAATCTGATCTACCCCGGTCAGGTCGTCACCTACAACGGCGACCGCAGCACCGCCGCCTCCGGCAACGCGACACGGTCCCGCACCGTGACCGTCCGCGCGGGCGACACCCTCAGCGGCATAGCGGCGCGCCTCGGCATCAGCTACACGCAGCTCTCCGGCTATCGCAGCGGCAATCCGAACGTGATCTACCCCGGCGAAGTGCTGCGCTACTAGTGGGCCCGCTCGACCCGCCAGTGGGAATCCGAACCCCACCTAGGAACCTTGAACCCCAGCCGGGGTGAGGTTCCTAGGTGCCTTCAAGAGAATCGAGAATGAACATGACCGACGAAAACAACGAAGCCAAGACCGACGCCACGGCCGCGCCGCCGGCGGCGATACCCGATTGGCTGCTGCCCGACCGCGTGTACGACGTGCTCAAATGGGTCGCGCTGATCGCGCTGCCCGCCATCGCGACACTCGTGCAAACGCTCGGCCCCGTATGGGGATGGACGTGGGCCGACCCGGCCGCGACCACCATCAGCGCCGTCGCCCTGACCATCGGCGTCGTCATCGGCGCAAGCGCCTTCAAGGCCAAGACATCCAAGACCGAATAACCGATAAAGCCCCCGAACCCACCGCAATCAATGCGATGCGGTTCGGGGGCTTTTCGTCGTTTCAGGGGGCTAGGCGGCGAGGCGTGTGGCTTCCCGTATAATAGAGCCGACAACCAAATAGAGTGCCTTTAGGGTGCCCGCCGCGAAACGGGACGGTCGGAGGCATTGGAAACACTGGGATTGCGAAAAGACGGCGAAGTTCATGTACGACTTGCGCATGAATCTGGATTGCGACTCATGGTGCCGTCTCGGAATTTCGGGGGGTGAACGGTGGAACGCACCGCGAATGACGTTGTATTGAGTGATTGAGTAGCGGAGTCGGAGGTACGCCATTGTCCGTCCGTCTCCATTGACTCATTCTACTGTGCGGGAAATCGGAAACGCCATGGCGATACCCATCTTTTTCCGCGAAAACGCTTGATTTTTGCCGGTTGCGCGATTGAATCGATTAGCCCTCACGGGACGATGCCGACGAGGTGCCCCCGTACTCCGGCACTCCCGACGTCGACGCGGCCGGTCGCGCGACCGGGTAACGCCCCGGCGATAAGCTGATCGTGAGCGCGCGGGACGGATCCCGGAACCGTATGGCGGCCGTGTCCGAAAACGCGCGGGGAAGAGCGTATCGACGGAAGGGTTTGTCATGCGGCACATACGAGGCATGGGCCAGCACACGAATCGCGGCATGGCCGGCGAGTCGGCGCGGGGGCGATGGGTATGGCCGCTGGCCATCCTGGCGCTTGCGCTGCTGTGCATCGGCGGTTGGGCCGTGGCGTACACCATGAACACGCCGAAGGCGGAGAACCAGCCGGCGCAGTCGGCGGCTCCCGGCGCGTCGCTGGACAAAGGCGAGGCCGCACCGGCCCCGGTGGCCGAGCATCACGGGAATTCGCCGGACTGCCCGGACACTGACTGCATTGCCATGCTGGTCAACGGCGATCTGCTGTTCCACCCCGGACTGTGGAACCAGTACGCGGTCAATCCGTCCGCCACCGACGGCACCGCATTCGATTTCACCGGCCTGTTCGAGCCGTTGCGCAAGTACATCGACGCCTCCGACATCGCGGTGTGCGAGTTCGAGACTCCGATCGCCCCGCGCGGCGGCCCGTACACCGGCTACCCGGTGTTCGCCATTCCGCCGGAGGTCGCGGATGCGGCGGCCAAGGTCGGCTACCGCGCCTGCACGCACGCCACCAACCATTCGTGGGACCAGGGCGCGGACGGCATCGCGCGCCTGTGGGACACGCTGGCGGCCGACGGCATCGCGCAGACCGGCTCGTACAAGACCCAGGAGGATTCCGTCAAGCCGCTCGTCGTCGATTCGCCGACCGGCGGCGGCAAGCTTGGGCTGGTCACCGGCACGGTGTCGCTCAACGGCATGGTCGCCGACGAGGACTGGCAGGTCGATCGGCTGCGCGAGGCCGGCGATCCGAACCACCAGTCGGATATCGACAAGGCCGTGGCCAAGGCGAAAGCCGCCCGCGACCAAGGCGCCGACGTGGTGGCCATCGCCATGCATTCGGTGCAGGAATACATCGACTACGCCGATTCGTGGCAGACCAGCGAGGCCCACGAGCTCGCCGACACCGGCGCGTTCGACGTGATCTATGGCGCCGGGTGCCACTGCGCGCAGCCGATCGAGAACTACAACGGCACATGGATCATCTACGGCTTGGGCAATACGGTCACCGAATCGGCCAACACCGCGGACACGCTGGTCAACAATCAGGGCGTCACCGCGCGCGTGCAGTTCGCCGGCAAGAAGGGCGTGCCCGGGTCGTGGCGGGTCAGCCGCATCGACTGGACGCCAAGCGCCAATGAGACGCTCGGCAAATACCAATGGTGCTCGCTTGCGTCGGATCATCCGGACGGCACCTGCTGGTCCGGCGACCAGGACGCGCAGGTGCGACAGCGCATATGGAACGTGATCTATTCGATGGGCGCGGACCAGAACGTGGTGCGCGAATGGAACATCACCGCCGAACGCGGGGCCGCGCAGAGCGCTCAATAATCCGGTCGGCCGGTTTCCGCAGCAATCGTCCCGCCCTACCGTCCCGCCCCACCAACGACACACAAGAAGGCACACAGCAGCCATGCACACCATCCTCGATACCGCCGGGCAGCCGGCGCACGACGCGTTCGTCGAAAAGAAATCCGAATTCATCGGCGACGCGTGCCATATCGACACGCTGGACGAGGCGCTCGCCTTCGTGGAAGCCATCCGCCAGCAGCACCCCAAATCGCGCCATGTGGCGTACGCCGCGGTCTGCGGCGGCGCGGACGGCAGGCTGTCCGAGCGCATGAGCGACGACGGGGAGCCGTCGGGCACCGCCGGCAAACCGATCCTCGACGTGCTGCGCGCCAATGAGCTCACTGACTGTGTGGTGGCGGTCACCCGGTATTTCGGCGGCATCCTGCTCGGCTCCGGTGGCCTGATCCGCGCGTATTCGACTGGCGCCTCGCTGGCGGTCAAGGCGGCGAGCCAAGCGCGGATCGTGCCGTGCGTGCGCTACTCGGTGCGGTTGGAATACCCTCAGTTGGCGATATTCCAGCGTTTGCTCGCCGACTGCGAGGGGCGTTCCGACGATGAGCGGTACACCGACCACGTCACGCTGCGCGCCATTGTGCCGCAGGAGCGGTCGGAGACCTTTGAGTCGCGCACGCGCGAGGCCTTCAACGCGTCGGTCACCCCGGAACGACTCGATGTGGTCAACCATCCGGTCGCGCTGTGAGCCCGACGTCCACGTCCCGCAGCTAAGCTGGGACGCATGAGCGAATCCATCGAATCCACCGAGCCCGTCGAACCGACCGCGGTCGAGCCGTCCGCCGCATCCGGAGCGTCCGGAGCGGAGTCCAATGCGTCGCCGGAACCGTACCAGCCGGATCAGTCCGCTCAGGCATTCGAGCCGCTGACCGCGACCTACGAGCGGTTGCGTCATTCCACGGATCCGGACGAACTATCCGAATTCGCGCGCCGGCCGCTGCCCGACAAGGCGGATCAGGCCGCGTTCTCGCGTGCCACGGCACTGCTTGAGGCTGTGGCCGGCAACGCCAACACGCCGGTGGAGGACCGCATCATGCTGGCGCAGACGATGCCGTTCCCGAACGTTCTGGTCAAGTTGTCGGTGGATGACGACCAGCGCGTGCGCGCCGCCGTCGCCGCCAACACAGATGACAAGAACTGGCTGGTCGGGCGCCTGACCAAGGATGCGGTGCCCGAGGTGCGCGACATCGCGTTGCGCAACAAGCGGACCTCGTGGAAGATGCGGCTCGAGGGCGCGCAGAACGAGCAGCTCGACCCGCAAACGCTTGATTTTCTCAGCCATCTCGGGGTCGACAGCGAGCCGGACGCCTCGCCGATCCTGTCGGCGATGGTGCGCCGCGCCGTGGCGCTGAACCCGAACACGGATGCCGAGACGCTGGGCCGTCTCGCTTCGGACCCCGACCCCGTGGTGGCGAAAGAGGCGTCGCGCCGGGTGTGAGCCGGGCGACGCGGGAGCCCCGTCGCAACACGCATACGCGGTTTTTCGGCGTTTTATCGTGCGCGCCTCGGCGGGCTAGGACATACACTGTTAGGTATGACTGAGAGAACCGAAAGTGAAGAACGTTTGGCTCGCCCGCTGGTTCATCTGGCGCGGCTTGTCGGCGTGGCCACCAGTTATGTCGGCATGTCGGACGACTACCACGAGATCGATGACGATGTCCTGGTGGCCGTGCTCGCCGCGCTGGGCATCGACGCCTCCAGCGACACCGCGATCAAGGACTCGATCAGGCGCATCCACGACGAGCGCCGCGGCCGTCTCGTGTCGCCGACGGTGCTGCACATCGTCGGGCGTGAGGACTCCGTGCTGATCAACACCCCGATCCTCGCCGTGCCGTCTGCGTCCATCACGCTGGAAAACGGCGAGCCGTACGAGGGCACGCTGCAGATCGGGCCGGGGGACGGCTCCCAGGCGTACGTGATCAACGACCAGTTCATCGCCACCGCCGCGGTGAACCTGCCGGCCGATCTTCCCGTCGGCTACCATACCCTGCACGTCACGGTGAACGGCAGGCAGCAGGACGCCACGCTGATCAGCGCGCCGGACAAGGTCGAACTGCTGGATCCGATGAAGGGCGGGCACCTGTGGGGCTGGATGGCCCAGCTGTATTCGATCCGTTCCGCCGATTCGTGGGGCGTCGGCGATTACGAGGACCTGCGCCGCATGGTGATCGAGGCCAAGGCGAAGACCGACGCCGACTTCATCCTGGTCAATCCGCTGCATGCGGCCGAGCCGGTGTCGCCGCTGACGCCGTCGCCGTATCTGCCGGTATCCCGCCGTTTCGTCAATTTCACCTACATCCGACCCGAGGCCATTGAGGAGTTCGGGCTGCTCGACGATCAGGCGCGCGCCGAGGTGAAGTCGCTGCACGAGGGCGTTGAGCCGCTGAACGGCGACACCCAGCTGCTCGACCGCGACGCGATGTGGCGCAACAAGATGCGCGCGCTGTGGGCGATCTTCAAGGCCGGCCGCTCGGCCGCGCGGCAGGCGCAGTTCGAGGCGTACAAGGCCTCGTGCGGCGAGGAGCTGGAGGCCTACGCCACTTGGTGCCTGTGCTATGACAAGTGGGGCGCGCCGAACGGCCAGCCGGACAACTGGGAAAAGACCTATACCAAGAACTCCCCGGAGATTACGGCGCTGCGCGGGCAGTACCCGGACACGCTGGACTTCTACCGCTGGATGGAGTGGATCGCCTCCGAGCAGCTCGAAGGGGCACAGCGGGCGGCCCGCGAGGCCGGCATGCGCATCGGCATCATGGCCGACATGGCCGTCGGCGTGCACCCGACCGGTGCGGACGTGTGGTGGAACCCCGAGCGCTTCGCCAAGGGAGCCACCGTCGGCGCGCCGCCGGACATGTTCAACCAGCAGGGGCAGGACTGGAGCCAGCCGCCGCTGAGCCCCATCGATCTGGAGAACACCGGCTACCGGACCTACCGCAATATGGTGCACGGCATGTTCGCACAGGCCGGTGCGGTGCGCATCGATCATATCCTCGGCCTGTTCCGCCTGTGGTGGATCCCCGAGGGCAAGCCGGCGACCGAGGGCGCCTACGTGCATTACGATGCGGACATCATGCTGGGCATCCTCGCGCTCGAGGCGTCGCGCGCCGGAGGCGTCGTGGTCGGCGAGGACCTGGGCGTGGTGCCCGAGTACGTGGCCGACTCGCTGTCCTCGCACGGGATCCTCGGCTGCGCGGTCGAATGGTTCGAGCAGTTCGACGGCGTGTTCCGCGCGCCTTCCGACTGGCGCCCGTATGCGCTGGCGTCGGTCAACACGCACGATCTGCCGCCGGCGGCCGGCTACCTCGAGTACGAGCACGTCACCCTGCGCGAACAGCTCGGGCTGCTGACCGGCCCCAAGGAGGACTTCGAGCGCAGCGCCCGCGCCGAGCACAAGGCGATGATGTCGATGCTGGTCGACAACGGCTATCTCGACCCCGCGCTGCTGGACGACGAGAAGGCCAACGAATGGCAGATCGTCGAATCGCTGTACCGCGCGCTCAAGGGGTCGCCGTGCAAGCTGCTCGCCGCGTCGATCACCGACGCCGTGGGGGAGAAGCGCGCGCAGAACCAGCCGGGCACCAACAACGAGTACCCCAACTGGCGCATCCCGCTGGCGGACGGCAAGGGCAACGTGGTGCCGCTCGAGGACCTGTTCGACAACGAGCATCTCCAGCGCATCGCCGGCATCATGAACGCCTGACCGGAGGCGGCGAACGGCGGCAGCGAACGTGGCCGGCGCGGTGATTCCGCGCCGGCCACGTTCGTATGAGGGGCCGTTCCGCGCGTCCGCGCGACACGGGCGACGCCGTTTTGCCTAATGTCAAGGCAGGCGATATACTAGTAGATTGTTGTGTTTCCCTAAGGGGTCCTTCAAAGCGCTTTCCCACTCGCCACCGAGGACTTTCAGGGAGCCCACGGATAATGAGGCCGAAACCGTCGCGTCCAACCAATGCGGCTGTGGAAGCCCGGAACACAATAAGGAAAAGGTACATCAGTGAAAACTTTCACTCCGAAACCAGCTGACTTGACTCACGACTGGTACGTCATCGACGCCACCGACGTGGTGCTCGGACGCCTCGCCACCCAGACCGCTATTCTGCTGCGTGGCAAGAACAAGCCGACCTACGCTCCGCACGCCGATTCCGGCAACCACGTGATCATCATCAATGCCGACAAGATCGCTCTGACCGGCAACAAGATGGGCAAGGAACTGTACTCGCACTCCGGTCGTCCGGGTGGCCTGCGTCGCGATAGCTACGCCCAGCTGCTCGCCAACAAGCCGGAGCGCATCATCGAGGCTGCCATCAAGGGCATGCTGCCGAAGAACCGTCTGTCCAAGGTGCAGATGGATCGTCTCCACATCTTCCGTGGCGCCGAGCATCCGCACACCCCGCAGAAGCCTCAGGTTTTCGAGATCGCCCAGGTCTCGCAGCAGGCCAAGTGAACCGAAGGGAGATAGAGAAACATGGCTGAAAACACCAACGACTCCGCGGTTCAGGCAACCGAAGAGGAGCTCACCTCGTACACCTCCGAAACCAACGCTGGCGCTGGCACCGGCACCTCCGCGATCGCCCCGGGCTACGGCACCGGCCGTCGCAAGGAAGCCGTCGCCCGCGTGCGTCTGGTTCCGGGCACCGGCAAGTGGACCATCAACGGCCGCACCTTGGAGGAGTACTTCCCCGCCAAGCTGCTGCAGCGTGAGGTCAACTCCCCGATCGTGCTGCTCAAGCTCGAAGGCAAGTTCGACGTCATCGTCCTCGTTGACGGCGGCGGCACCACCGGCCAGGCCGGCGCCATCCGCCTCGGCGTGGCCCGTGCGCTGAACGCCATCGATCGCGATGCGAACCGCGCCACCCTGAAGAAGGCTGGCTTCCTGACCCGCGACGCCCGCGTCGTGGAGCGCAAGAAGGCCGGTCTGCACAAGGCTCGTCGCGCTCCGCAGTTCTCGAAGCGCTAAAGCCGTACGGCTCTACGAAGGGCCCTTCCGCCATGTGGCGGAAGGGCCCTTTTGCTATGTGCGCTGCTGTTGCGCGCGCTACTGGATCTGCTTCATGATGCTGATGCTCAGTCCGGGAACGGCCCACAGATTCGGGTCGGGCGCCGCGTCCTTGGATTCGTCCGTCCCGTCGTTCTCCGAGTCGTCCAAGGCGTCGGCGATGTTGAGGATCGCGTTGTCGTCGTGCGGCGAGTGCTGCGGGGACGAGGCCGCGATCGTGCTGACGTGCGGGTCGGCGTCGCCGCCGTCCCCGCCGTGCGAATAGCTCAGCTGCTGGCCGCGGGCCGGATCGCCGTGCCCGGGATCGCCGTAGCGGATCGGGTCGCTCGGTCCGGGCTGCACGGACAGGCGGTTCTGCACGTGCATGACCACCTCGCGTATCGGACTGTGGTCGTCGACGGCGCTCGTCCAGTTGTCCTCCTCCGTGTGGGACAACGGATCGAACCGTTCCACATGGGCTCCCCTGGCGGGGCGCACGCCGTTGACCACGCCTGAAGTCCATTCGCACTGCCATTCGCAATCGGACGGCAGACGGTAGGCCTTCTCCTCGTCGACGCCGTTGATCACGATGAGGATGCCCGTCTCGGCCTGCGACTGCAGCCTCATGACGAAACTGCGCACGCTGGTGTCGAACCAGTCGTGGTCCATCGGCGTGGTGCCGTTCGGCAGATACCATTGCACGCGGCTCGACGGCTTGAACAGGCCGAGCTGCGTCAGCCGGGTGAAGAATTCCTCGTGATGGTACAGGTCGAGCGACTTGCGTATCGCGATCAGCCGCGACACGATCTCCAGCCGCCGCATCTCCGGCGTTTTCTTCGGCTGGTACAGCCAGTCCCAGTTCAGCCAGGTGATGTCGTTGTCCTGCGCGTACGCGTTGTTGTTGCCGTACTGCGTATTGCAGAATTCGTCGCCGGCCAGCATCATCGGCGTGCCCAGCGACAGCATCAGCGTGCCCAACATGTTCATCGCCGCCAGCTCGCGCCTGCGGTTGATGCGCGGGTCGTCGCTGCGCCCCTCGATGCCGAAATTCGCCGAATGGTTGATGTTGGTGCCGTCCATGTTGTTTTCGCCGTTGCGCTCGTTGTGCTTGGACGCGTACCGGGTCAGATCGGTGAGCGTGAATCCGTCATGGCAGGCTACGTAGTTGATCGAGGAGACGCATCCGCGGCCGGGGTCGGTGGCGAACAGATCGGCCGAGCCGCACAGCCGCGTGGCCATCTCCTGCATGCCGAAACCGCTGCGGGCCCCGGGTTGCGTGTCGGTGACCCAGAATTGCCGCGTGGTGTCGCGGAACCGGTCGTTCCACTCGCTGAACGGCAGGCCGAAGCCACCGGTGCGCCACCCTTGGGGCCCCAGATCCCACGGCTCCATGATGAGCTTGAGGTTGCCCAGCAGCAGATCGGAGCGCAGGGCGTACAGGAAGGGATGGTGCTTGGTGAAATCGCCGTCGAGGCGGGCCAGGGATGCGGCCAGATCGAAGCGGAACCCGTCGATGCCGATGCGCTTGGCCCAGTACCGCAGCGAGTCCACGGCGAAGGTCACCACATGCGTGTTGGTGAAGTCGAAGGTGTTGCCGCAGCCCGTCGTGTCCTCGAACCGGCCGGCGTTGTTCTTCTGGTGACGGTAGTACGATATCGCGTCCAATCCGCGCCAGCAGACGGTCGGCCCCTCCACGCCGCCTTCGCAGGTGTGGTTGTAGACCACGTCCATGATCACCTCGAAGCCGGCCTCGTGCAGGGCGCGCACCATATCGATCACCTCTTCGCGCACGGCGCGGGCGCCCTTGCTCCGGGCTGCGGCGGTGGCGTACGAGGGCTCGGGGGAGAAGTATCCGAGGGTCGAGTACCCCCAGTAGTTCGTGCGGCCGCGCTCCTGCAGGAACAATTCGCTCTGCTTGGCCTGGATCGGCAGCAGTTCGATCGACGTGACGCCGAGGCCCTGCAGATAGGCGAGCGTGACCGGATGCGCCAGCCCGGCATAGGTGCCGCGCAGCTCCTCGGGCAGCCAAGGCGCGTTGGCGGTGAACCCCCTGACGTGCAGCTCGTAGAGCACGGTCTTGCTCCACGGCACGTGGGGGTGCGACGGGTCGGCGTCGTGCTTGGTCTCGTCGCGGTCGTCGATCGCGACCGACAGCGGCACCTTGCCGAGCGCGTCGATGGTGCTCATGGCGCCGAACGCCGATCCGACGATCCGGCCGTTGCCGTCGAGCTCGCACTGGTAGGAGAACGCCGCCGGGTCGAGCTCCATGCTGCCGTCGATGCCCTTGCCGTACGGGTCGAGCAGCAGCTTGTACGGGTTGAACTGGATGCCCTTCTTCGGGTCCCAGGCGCCGTCCACGCGGTAGGCGTAGCGCATGCCGTCCCATGCCTTGGGCAGGTGGACGTACCACAGGCCGTAATTCGGCCCCTCCATGCGGAACAGGGTCTCGCGCAGGTACAGGGACTCGATGATGCGCGTGCAGACCGGATGCGCGTGGATCTCATTGATGAACGGCGACGGGGAATCCTCGAAGATCCGGACCGCGTCGGTGAAGAATGCGGTTGGCCGGTCGACCGGCTCGTAGACGCACAGCCATACCTGATCGGCTGTCTCCGACCGCACGACGGCATCGGCGCCACCGTCGTCGGTGAAGTACAGTCCGGGCCGTGTGGCGTATCGATGCGGTATCGCATACCGCTGGGGTATCGCGTGCTTCATATACCCATTGTAGCCGCGTCGATTTTTTGGGGATGAATCGGGCAATGGCAGGGGCTGCGGCGTGCGAACCGGCGTAATCGGCGACTTACCGAAAGGTAATTTGCAAAAATGGATCGAGGATCGTGCGTTCGCATGGCGCGTCTGCCTGGTGCGTCCGTCTGTGCGAATCGTGTCGCGCCAATCGATTGACATACCATGGTACCGACCATTCGTTGCAAAGGAGAACCCAATGGCCAAGCCGATGACCGCATTCACCACCGACCTTCAGCATTCCGGCATGCCGGCGAAGGATTTGGACGAGACCATCGCGTTCTACACCGATGTGCTCGGATTCGAACTCGCCGGGCTGTTCCGCAACGGGGAGAACCGCTGCGCCTTCCTGCGCTACGGACATCTGACCATCGAGACGTGGGAGGGCGACCCCGCGCCGATGACCACCGGCGCCATCAACCATTGGGCGTTCGACACCCCGGACATCGAGGCGGCGTTCGAGAACGCGAAGGAGCTTGGCCTGAACTTCAAGGATGCCGAGATCCAGTCCATCCCGACCTTCTGGGACAACGGCATCCGCTATTTCAACGTGTACGGGCCCAACGGCGAGACCATCGAGTTCTGCCAGATCGTCTGACCGGGTGCGGGCGCGGGTGCTGGTGCGCAACCGGATACCCGTCCGGCGGGCGGCTCACTTGCCGCAGATGTCCTCCAGATACGCCTCGACCGGGCGCAGCGCCGCGCCGACGGCGTCCTGGTGATCGGAGCGGAGGCTTTTGCGCAACACGAACCGATCGGTGCCGAACGGGCTGAGGCGCTCGACGCGGGCCCTGAGATCGGCGATGTCCCCGTCGTCGAGATATTGCGCGGCCTCGCCGCCGATGATCACGTCGCCCGCGATCATGGTGCGAGCGTTGACGATCGCCTGCGCCACGTGCTCCAGCCACTCGTCCATGCGTTCCCGGTGGTGCGTCTCGCCCTGTTCGAGCACGCTGAAGAATCCGGGGATGCTCTCGTAGTCCTCCGGCAGCGTCTCCGGCGAGCAGTAGGCGTCCATGCAGCCGCGGTTGCCGCAGTAGCATGCCTTGCCGTTCGGCACGAGGCACATGTGCTCGATGGCGCCGTTGCACTGGTTGGGGCCTTGGTGCAGTCCGCCTCCGACGATGACGGCGCCGCCCGGCCGGCGGTCCAGGTAGATGCAGACGGCGTCGGTCAGCGTCGGATCGGCCCACAGTTCCGCCATGGCCGATGCGGCGCAGTCGCGGATCATGATGCACGGGTAGTGCACCGATTGGCTGATGACGTCCAGCGTGAGCCCGGTGTTGCCCATGATCGCGCCGAAGGTGATCGCGGTGCCGTCCGCCGAAACGATGCCCTGAACCGAAAAGACCACGCCGAGAGCCGCCGTGCCGTCTTTCTCCGTCTCCGCGGCGAAGTCGTTGACGATGCCTCCGATACGCTGATAGTACGCGTTGGTATTGCGGTAGGGGATGGCGCGGTCCGCTTCGGCGATGACGTTGCCGTGAAGATCCACGGCGCACAGGACCAGGTCGCCGGGCCGCATCGATACGCCGATGGATACGCGGTGACGCGCATTGAATTCGTATGACCGGGCCTTGCGGCCGCCGGTCGATTCCTGCAGCGCTCCGCGGGTGATCAATCCCTCGCCGTCCAGCATGCGCAGGTTCTGCGTGATGGTGGGCAGGCTCAGCCCGAGCTCCCGTTCCAGCTCCTGCTTGGTGGCATGGGCGTGAGCGTAGAGGTACCTGGCAATCGCGTTGCGATTGTGTTCCTTGACCGCAAACGACGGCGTCGACGTCATGGGAGCCTCCTTGATCGCCTGATATCTCATGCGCACTACGTGCCAGTGTACTGTGCGAGGGAGGGGTATAGTTAACGATGAACCAACTTTTGGAAAGTTTTTTCTAAAAGCTTTGATGTCGTACGTATCTTATAGAAATCACCTTTCTATAAGTTGGATCTGGATGTGCGCTTTTGCTGTGTGAGGTACGGGGAAAAATCGAACAAAAACTCCCAAATAGGTGGGTATTGGTATGTTTTGCGTTGGAAAAATCGCATTTTGTAACAAAAAGAGATCAAAGTCGCACATGAAACGCCGGTGAAATTGTGCGTATGCAGAGATGTGCGCTATCCAGTAAATTGTGAGCTAGGCCACAAAACGCTGATGCGATGTGGCTGGACAATGTCCGCTCCACCATAGGCGGAAACCCAATTTGCAACCGCAAGTCGAGGAGGATTCATGGCAGAAGCAACGAAGGCCGAGGCTCCCACCAAGCCGAGCCCCGAGGAGAAGCAGGCAGCGGCCGAGGCCGAGGTCGACGCCCTGGTCAAGAAGGGCCTGAAGGCGCTTGACGAGTTTGAGAAACTGGATCAGAAGCAGGTCGACCGCATCGTCGCCAAGGCGTCGATCGCCGCGCTGAACAAGCACCTCGTGCTGGCCAAGATGGCCGTCGACGAGACCGGCCGTGGCCTCGTGGAAGACAAGGCCACCAAGAACATCTTCGCCTGCGAGCACGTCACCAACTACCTGGCCGGCCAGAAGACCGTCGGCATCATCCGCGAGGACGACGTGATGGGCATCGACGAGATCGCCGAGCCGGTCGGCGTTGTCGCCGGCGTTACCCCGGTCACCAACCCGACCTCCACCGCGATCTTCAAGTCGCTCATCGCCCTCAAGACCCGCTGTCCGATTATCTTCGGCTTCCACCCGGGCGCGCAGAAGTGCTCTGTCGAGGCGGCCCGCATCGTGCGTGACGCGGCCATCGAGGCCGGCGCCCCGGAGAACTGCATCCAGTGGATCGAGCACCCGTCGATCCAGGCGACCGGCGCGCTGATGAAGCACCCCGGCGTCGCCACCATCCTGGCCACCGGCGGCCCCGGCATGGTCAAGGCCGCGTACTCGTCGGGCAAGCCGGCCCTCGGCGTGGGCGCCGGCAACGCGCCGGCCTACGTCGACAAGAACGTCGACATCGTGCGCGCCGCCAACGATCTGGTCCTCTCCAAGCACTTCGACTACGGCATGATCTGCGCCACCGAGCAGGCCATCATCGCCGACAAGGACATCTACGCGCCGCTCGTCAAGGAACTCAAGCGCCGCAAGGCCTACTTCGTGAACGCGGACGAGAAGGCCAAGCTGGAGCGCTACATGTTCGGCGTCACCGCCTACGAGAGCCCCGATCAGCACACCGTGCTCAACTCCGTGGTCCCGGGCAAGTCCCCGCAGTACATCGCCAAGGCCGCGGGCTTCGAGATCCCGTCCGACGCCACGATCCTGATCGCCGAGTGCAAGGAAGTCGGCGAGATGGAGCCGCTGACCATGGAGAAGCTCGCTCCGGTCCAGGCGCTGCTGAAGTCCGACAACAAGGAGCAGGCCTTCGAGATGTGCGAGCAGATGCTCGTGCACGGCGCCGGCCACACCGCCGCCATCCACACCAACGACGAGGCTCTGGTGCGCGAGTACGGCCAGCGCATGCACGCATGCCGCATCATCTGGAACTCCCCGAGCTCGCTGGGCGGCGTGGGCGACATCTACAACGCGATCGCCCCGTCGCTGACCCTGGGCTGCGGCTCCTACGGCGGCAACTCGGTGTCCGGCAACGTGCAGGCCGTGAACCTGCTCAACATCAAGCGCATCGCTCGGAGGAACAACAACATGCAGTGGTTCAAGATCCCGGCCAAGACCTACTTCGAGCCGAACGCCATCAAGTACCTGCGCGACATGTACGGCATCGAGAAGGCCGTCATTGTGTGCGACAAGGTCATGGAGCAACTTGGCATCGTCGACAAGGTCATCGACCAGCTGCGCGCCCGCGCCAACCGCGTCACCTTCCGCATCATCGACTACGTCGAGCCGGAGCCCTCCGTCGAGACCGTCGAGCGTGGCGCCGAGATGATGCGCGAGGAGTTCGAGCCCGACACGATCATCGCGGTCGGCGGCGGATCCCCGATGGACGCGGCCAAGATCATGTGGCTGCTCTACGAGCACCCGGAAATCGCCTTCTCCGACGTGCGCGAGAAGTTCTTCGATATCCGCAAGCGCGCCTTCAAGATCCCGCCGCTGGGCAAGAAGGCCAAGCTCGTGTGCATCCCGACCTCGTCGGGCACCGGCTCGGAAGTGACGCCGTTCGCGGTGATCTCCGACCACAAGACCGGTTACAAGTACCCGATCACCGACTACGCGCTGACCCCGTCCGTCACGATCGTGGATCCGGTGCTGGCCCGCACCCAGCCCCGCCGCCTGGCCTCCGACGCCGGCTTCGACGCGCTGACCCACTCGATGGAAGCCTACGTGTCGGTGTACGCGAACGACTTCACCGACGGCATGGCGCTGCACGCGGCCAAGCTCGTGTGGGAGAACCTGGCCGAGTCCGTCAACGGCGAGCCCGGCGAGGAGAAGACCCGCGCCCAGGAGAAGATGCACAATGCCGCCACCATGGCCGGCATGGCCTTCGGCTCCGCGTTCCTCGGCATGTGCCACGGCATGAGCCACACCATCGGCGCCCTGTGCCACATCGCCCACGGCCGCACGAACTCGATCCTGCTGCCGTACGTGATCCGCTACAACGGCCAGGTTCCCGAGGAACCGACCAGCTGGCCGAAGTACAGCAAGTACATCGCCGATGAGCGCTACCGCGATCTGGCCATCAACCTCGGCGTCGATCCGGGCAAGACCCCGGCCGAGGCCGTGGAGAACCTGGCGAAGGCCGTCGAGGACTACCGCGACAACAAGCTCGGCATGAACAAGAGCTTCAAGGATTGCGGCGTCGACGAGGATTACTTCTGGAGCGTGCTCGACCAGATCGGCATGCGCGCCTACGAGGACCAGTGCGCCCCCGCGAACCCGCGCATCCCGCAGATCGAGGACATGAAGGACATCGCCATCGCCGCCTACTACGGTGTGTCGCAGGCCGAAGGCCACGCCATGCGCATCGAGCGCGAAGGCGTCGACGCCACCGAGGAAGCCTCCGAGCGCGTCTGAGCGCGTCCAAGCGCATAGGTGGCCCGAAAACTAGCGGCAACCTAGCCGTATAACCAGAGCCCGACCCCAACACGGGGCCGGGCTCTTCCGTTTGCCCCCGCGTGGCGGCATTCCGCGCCGTCGCGTGGTGGTGTATTTGCCGCGTGGTGGAGTTCCACGGCGCACTGATCGTTCCACCGCGCGGGTAATCCCTCCACGGCGTGGTAGTCCAAATTGGCGGAATTCCGCGGATCGTCATTTCTTCTCTCATACGCCGTGGAACGATTTCTTCGCGGTGGGATGTTTACCGCGCCGTGGAATGGTTTGCCGCCTGTTGGAACTCCTATGGTGTGGCGGCATTTCGCGTCATGGTGGTGATCTTCCATGGCGTGGTAATCGTTCCACCGCGCGGTACCCCTTCCACGCCGCGGTAAAGTGTCCACTGCGGGGTAGGGCAAATTGGCGGAATTCCGCGGATGATCCTTTCTTCTCTCATACGTCGTGGAACGATTTCTTCGTGGTGAGGTGTTTGCCGCGTGGTGGGGTTCCATGACGCACTGATCGTTCCACCGCGCGGTAATCCCTCCACGGAGTGGCAGGCCAGATTGGCGGAATTTCGCGGATAGTCATTTTCCTTCTGATACGCGGTGGAATGTTTGCCGCGCCGTGGAATGGTTTCCTCGTGGTGGAGTGCCTGCGGCGTGGTGGCATTCCGCGTTGTCGTACGGTGATTCCTCCGCGTCGTTACAATTGTTCCACTGCGCGGTAATCTTTTCACCGCGCGGTAACTCTTCCACGGCGGGGTAGGGCAAATTGGCGAAATTCCGCGGAAAACCGATTTTCCTTAACCGCGTGGTGGAACAATTGCCGCGTGGTGGAAGGATCACTGCATGGTGGAAGAGGTTACTGCGCCGTGGAAGGATCACTGCATGGTGGAAGAGGTTACTGCGCCGTGGAAGGATCACTGCGCGGTGGAATATTTAGTGCGGGGAAATACCTTGAGCCGTGTTATGCCAAGAGCGCCGCGAGGATGCATCCGAAGGCGATGAAGCTGGCGAACGCCTCGGTGATACCGGTGACGACGGGTTTTATGGTCCGGTGCCGTGCCGCCATCGGCAACGCGATGGCGCGGGCCAACAACAGAATGGCCATCACGATGAGGTAGGGGCTACGGCCATCCGGGATGGCGAATATCAGCAGCATCGCCGCGTGCCAGGCCCATGACGCCACCAGATACGAACGCTTGCCCCGCTCGCGGATCATGGTTTTGACCACCAGCACCGAGCCATACTGCGTCAGTGCGAACAGTATGGCTGCGGCCAATCCCACCGTGGGCAAGGCGCCTGCGGGCCACCACGCATGAAGATCAAAGAGCCTATCCATGCCTGGCCTGGTCCGAATGGCGGTACTGGCGGCTGCGGTGCCGCAGGAGGCCGTCGAAGCGTCGGTTCCCAACGGCGCGAAGGACTCGAGACACGCCCTCTCGTTCCTCGAACCGAACGACACGATTACCGTGGCCATGACCGATGCCGCGATTATGGCCACCGCGTTGCCCCACAGCGATCGCTCCTTCCTCAGCCATGAGGAGAGCATCGAGAGGGCTGCAAGCACCATATATAACGGTGCCCAACGCAATACTCCGGTGTGCGTGGCGAGGAACGGCAGCCCGATCACGGCGAGCACCGCGATATAGACGAGCATCGGCGGCAGGTAACGCCGCGAACAATGCGACTTGAACCAGTGGGCGGCGCTGAATTGCACGCAATAACAGGCGGCCCACGCCGCCAGCAGCCATAAGGCGTCGAGATTGGGCCCGCCTATGATGGCTCCGGCAACCGCCGGCAGCATGACCATGACCCATGCGCCTGGCTGGTTATCGACCCAGTCGCGTTTGAGGGTCTTGCGGCGCGTCTGCGGAGATCTCGTTGATGTGGCCATAACAGGTAATCTTATCGTGATGGTCGGCGAGCATGGCTTTCGGCGGAATCGTATGAGGCCGGGGCGTCAATCCAACGTGCGCCGGTCGGAAGGGGTCCATCGTCGTATGCGTTGCCTCGCGGCGCGCGACGACCTTTCAATGGGTGTCGCCTTCGGCGGTGGTGATGGCCTCGGCGATCGGATCCTTGCTGAAATCGTGATTGCGGTATCCCGGGTCGTCCACCGGAAGATGCTGCATCAGCGTGTCGAATACCTGGCTGTAGATCTTGCCGTGGTCGAGCACCGCATCCAGCACGTGGCCGCCGAAGGTGCGGTCGTCCGAGAGGAAGTGCTCGTGGAATCCGGCCACCGCGGCGCCGTGGAACATGACCGGCGAGAAATAGCCGAGCAGCGTGCCCCTGACATCGTGGCGCAGGAACATCGCCTGGCGGTCGGCCACCTCCACCAGTGTGGGGTAGGGCGCCTGCTGCTTGATGACGGCGCGCGTCTTGATGAAGCTGAACGTGCCGCGCACGATCACCGAGAAGAAGGTGTTGGCTCGGCCGTTCGCCTCGACGATGCGGTCGTTGAGCGCCTTGAGTCCGATATCCGACCGTTCGCATTGGTATTGGAACGCGGCGTGATGCACGTTCGCGAACGGCATGGTGAAATCGTCCGGCACCCGCTCCGCCACGCCGCTCTGCCCGACCTTGTACGCCTCGCCGTCGAGGATGATGAGCTCGCCGTCGAGTCCCTCGCCGGTGCCGATGCCGGTGTCGCCGTGCTTCAGCAATTCGCCGATGGTGGTCGTGCCTTCCAGCAGCCCGGGGACGAGCAATGCCAGCGTGCCGTGCTGATAGAGCACGTTCGCGTTGTTGTCGGTGATTGGTTTGATCTGTTCCGCCTGTGATTTTGTCACGGAGCACACGATAATGCGATCTCTGCCGTACTCTCAACATGTATCTCACGGTTTCCGCTCACCGTGACGCGAATCACACGGCTCCGCTGGTGCCGGAGGGTGCTTGGCGGTGCATTGTTTCCGGCCACCCCCAGTCGGCTTCGCCGCCAGCCCCCGACGTCATATGCGACGTGCGCTTCGCGCACTGCTATGGGCAATCCACAGGATTGCCCATCCAGCGGGGGCATGAACTTCGTGCACATGGGCAAGTCCGCGAGGTGGGAAAAACGGTGAGGGCGTGCCGCGCGGGGCGCGACACGCCCGAACTCCTTAAGGCCACCCCCAGTGCTTTAATTAACAAGTTGCCTGATTTGGGCTCGCATATTGGAATCAAAAAAGCGAGCGCGGCACGGGGAGATACATCCGTAGATTTCCGGAGCTGCGCACTGATGTGGTGGTGTCCACGGAACATGCCTCGCAAGAGGTGCGTTTCGATGGTCATGCCCGCCGGTGCCCTTCAAGCAGGCTGGTAAACAGTAAACGAATCGCTAGAAAGGGCGGACGGCAATGGCGGGACAGAAAATCCGCATCAGGCTTAAGTCCTATGACCATGAGGTCATCGACCAATCGGCGAAGAAAATCGTCGAAACGGTGACGAACGCGGGTGCAACTGTGGTTGGCCCGGTTCCGCTCCCGACCGAGAAGAACGTGTTCTGTGTCATTCGTTCTCCTCACAAGTACAAGGATTCTCGCGAGCATTTCGAGATGCGCACGCACAAGCGCCTCATCGACATCGTGGACCCGACCCCCAAGGCCGTGGACTCCCTGATGCATATTGATCTGCCCGCGGATGTCAACATCGAGATCAAGCTGTAAGGGAGGAGGGAACCGCTATGACTTCGCAGAGAGGTAGCCACAAGGCTCTGCTGGGCAAGAAGCTCGGCATGACGCAGGTGTGGGACGACAACGGCTTCTTCGTCCCCGTCACGCTGGTGGATGTGTCCACCAACGTGGTCACGGCCGTCAAGTCCGAAGAGACCGACGGCTACAAGGCCGTCCAGATCGGCTATGGCCAGATCGATCCCACCAAGGTGACCAAGCCGCTCGCCGGCCACTTCGCCAAGGCTGGCGTCACCCCGCGCCGCCACCTCGTTGAGGTGCGCACCGAGGATGCCGCCGAGTATCAGCCCGGTCAGGAGCTGACCGTCGAGGTCTTCGCCGAAGGCTCCGAGGTCGACGTCACCGGCACCACCAAGGGCAAGGGCTTCGCCGGCACCATCAAGCGCTGGGGCTTCAAGTCCTACCGCCGCACCCACGGCTCTCACAAGAACGAACGCCGCCCCGGCTCCGTCGGCGCGTGCGCCACGCCGAGCCGTATCCTCAAGGGCAAGCGCATGGCTGGCCGCATGGGTCATGTGACCGCCACCGTCCAGAGCCTGACCATTGTGTCCGCGGATCTTGAGAACGGCATTCTCGCCGTCAAGGGCGCCATTCCCGGCCCCAAGGGCGGCATCGTTCTCGTCCGCACGGCAGTGAAGGGAGCCTGATCATCATGGCAAACGTTACTCTGAACGTGACCGACGCCAAGGGCGAAGCCGCTGGCACCGTCGAGGTCCCGGGCGAGCTCTTCGGCCACACCGCCGAAGAGGTCCAGTCCCGCATTCCGCTGATCCACCAGGTCGTCACGGCCCAGCTGGCCGCTGCGCGCTCCGGCACGCACGCCACCAAGACCCGTGGCATGGTTTCCGGTGGCGGCAGGAAGCCGTGGAAGCAGAAGGGCACCGGCCGCGCCCGCCAGGGTTCGACCCGTGCTCCGCAGTGGTACCACGGCGGCACCGTGTTCGGTCCTCAGCCGCGCGACTACTCGCAGCGCACCCCCAAGAAGATGAAGGCCGCCGCCCTGCGCTACGTGCTTTCCGATCGCGCTAACGCCGGCCGCGTCGCCGTTGTGGACTTCGGCATCACCGATACCCCGTCCACCAAGGCCGCCGTCGCCGCGCTGACCCCGGTCACCGAGAACAAGTTCACCACCGTGGTGTTCTCCCGCGAAAACGTCAACGAGTGGCTGTCGGTGCGCAACATCCCGACCGTCCACCCGATTTTCGCCGATCAGCTCAACACGTACGATGTGGTCACCGCTCAGTATGTCGTCTTCACGAAGTCCGCCCTCGAGGCGTTCGTCGCGGCGAAGACCGAGCCGGCCGCCAAGGAGGCCTGATCCCAATGGTCGCTATTCACAAGCCCGCACACGACGTCATTCTGAAGCCCGTCGTCTCCGAGAAGAGCTACGCCGCTTCCGACCGTGGCCAGTACACCTTCGTGGTGGCCCCGGACGCGAACAAGGTGCAGATCAAGCAGGCCATCGAAGAGATCTTCAAGGTGAAGGTGACGAACGTCAACACCCTCAACCGCGCTGGCAAGAAGCAGCGCACCCGCACCGGTTTCGGCCAGCGCGCTTCCCAGAAGCGTGCGATCGTTACCGTCGCCGAGGGCCAGACGATCGACATCTTCGGCAACTGAAGGCTAGCCGAGAAAAGTTAAAGGAAGAACTATATTATGGCTATCCGCGTTTATAAGCCGACGTCTGCAGGCCGTCGCAACGCTTCCGTCTCGGACTTCTCCGAGATCACGCGCTCCACGCCTGAGAAGTCGCTCGTTCGCAAGCTCAGCAAGACTGGCGGTCGCAACTCCTACGGCCGTATGACCTCCCGCCATCGCGGCGGCGGTCACAAGCGCCAGTACCGTCTCATCGACTTCAAGCGTTGGGACAAGGACGGCGTGCCCGCCAAGGTCGCTCACATCGAGTACGACCCGAACCGTTCCGCCCGCATCGCCCTGCTGCACTACGCAGACGGCGAGAAGCGCTACATCATCGCTCCGGAGGGCGTCAAGCAGGGTGATGTCATTGAGACCGGCGAGAAGGCCGATATCAAGCCCGGCAACAACCTGCCGCTCAAGAACATCCCGACCGGTACCGTGGTGCACGCCATCGAGCTGCGCCCGCTGGGCGGCGCGAAGATCGCCCGCTCCGCCGGTGCCGCCGTCCAGCTTGTCGCCAAGGATGGCGCCTACGCCCAGCTGCGTATGCCGTCCGGCGAAATCCGCAACGTGGACGCCCGCTGCCGCGCGACCGTTGGTGAGGTCGGCAACTCCGATCACGCCAACATCCAGCTCGGCAAGGCCGGTCGTGCGCGTTGGATGGGCAAGCGTCCGTGGACCCGTGGTGAATCCATGAACCCGGTCGATCACCCGCACGGTGGTCGTACCCGCGGTGGCAAGCCGCCGGTTTCCCCGTGGGGCAAGGGCGAAGTTCGTACTCGCCGTCCGAAGAAGGCTTCGAACAAGATGATTGTTCGTCGTCGTCCGAATGGTAAGAACCGCAAGTAAGGGAGTGTCGAGTAGATGACTCGTAGCATCAAGAAGGGCCCCTTCGTCGACGCCCACCTGCAGAAGAAAGTCGACGAGCAGAACGAGAAGGGCACGCACAACGTCATCAAGACGTGGTCGCGCCGTTCGATGATCACCCCTGATTTCATCGGACACACGTTCGCAGTTCACGATGGTCGCAAGCATGTCCCGGTGTTCGTCACCGAGGCCATGGTCGGCCACAAGCTCGGTGAGTTCGCCCCGACCAAGACCTTCAAGGGTCATGTGAAGGACGACAAGAAGGCACGCCGCTAAAGGCAGGAGAGTAAAGACACATGGAAGCTAAAGCAATCGCTCGTCACGTCCGCGTGACGCCGCGCAAGGCTCGCCGCATGGTCGACCTCATCCGAGGCAAGCAGGCGACCGAAGCCGTTACCATTCTCAAGTTCGCTCCCCAGGACGCGTCCCTCCCGGTGCGCAAGGTCCTCGAGAGCGCCATCGCCAACGCGCGCGTCAAGGCCGACAAGGCCGGCGAGCCGTTCCGCGAGAACGACCTGGTCATCAAGGAGACCTATGTGGACGAGGGTGTGACGCTCAAGCGTTTCCGCGCTCGTGCGCAGGGCCGTGCCGCTCGTATCAACAAGCGCACCAGCCACATCACGGTCGTCGTCGCTACCAAGGAAGGAGCCCGCTAAAGATGGGTCAGAAGATCAATCCCTTTGGCTATCGTCTGGGCATCACCGAGAACCACCGTTCCAAGTGGTTCTCCGATTCCAACAAGCCCGGCGAGCGTTACCGCGACTTCGTGCTCGAGGATGACAAGATCCGCAAGGAAATGGGCAAGGATCTCGAGCGTGCGGGCGTGTCCCGCATCGTCATCGAGCGTACCCGCGACCGCGTGCGCGTGGACATCCACACCGCCCGTCCGGGTATCGTGATCGGCCGCCGCGGCGCCGAGGCTGAGCGTGTTCGCCAGAAGCTCGAGAAGCTCACCGGCAAGCAGGTCCAGCTCAACATCTTCGAAGTGAAGAACGCCGCTCTGGACGCCCAGCTCGTCGCTCAGGGCATCGCCGAACAGCTGACCAACCGCGTGACCTTCCGTCGCGCGATGCGCAAGGCTCAGCAGGACGCGATGCGCGCCGGCGCCAAGGGTATCCGCATCAAGCTCTCCGGCCGCCTCGGCGGTGCGGAAATGAGCCGTTCCGAGTTCTACCGCGAGGGCCGCGTTCCGCTGCAGACCCTCCGCGCCCTGATCGATTATGGCTTCTTCGAGGCCAAGACCACCTACGGCCGCATCGGCGTCAAGGTGTGGATCTACAAGGGCGACATGACCGAGCGCGAGTTCGAAGAGCAGCAGGCTCAGCAGAACAACCGCCCCGGCCGCCGTGGTGGCGATCGCCGCCCGCGCCGTGGCAACCGTGGTGCTGCCGCCCAGCAGAACAACGCAGCGACCGAGGCCGCCCCCGCGGCCGAAGCGGCTGCCGCTGAGGGCCCCCCCCCCACCGACAACAAAGGCTTCTTGG
>OAXB01000131.1_pt1 | contig 32722 bp, 38 predicted proteins | sample 1501541 | NCBI WGS metagenome assembly OAXB01 (sample SAMEA2580302, study PRJEB22360) | human gut metagenome | biome: human gut; feature: human-associated habitat; material: faeces | place: Denmark | collected 2008/2010
AGTCATCGGGCATTATCTGAACATAAAACACTATCAATAAGTTGGAGTCATTACCGGAGCTTGCTACTACGCAGTCAGTATTGATGCAAATTCAACCGACAATTCAGCGTTTTGCCAGAATGCTTGCCAGCGTTTTGCAGCTTGAGGTTGAGATCGTTGATGAAAACTTGTGTCGCGTTGCCGGAACGGGCGCGTATGGGAAGTTTCTTGGTCGCCAGTTGAGCGGCAACTCACGCCTGCTCCGCCACGTCCTGGAAACGAAAACTGAAAAAGTTGTGACACAGTCTCGCTTCGATCCCCTTTGCGAAGGTTGCGATAGTAAAGAAAATTGCCGCGAAAAAGCATTTCTGGGTACGCCTGTCATTTTACAGGATCGTTGTGTTGGGGTGATAAGTTTGATTGCCGTTACCCACGAGCAACAAGAGCATATCAGTGATAATTTACGCGAATTTTCTGATTATGTTCGCCATATATCCACCATTTTTGTTTCGAAACTTCTGGAGGATCAGGGGCCAGGAGATAACATCAGTAAAATATTTGCGACCATGATCGATAATATGGATCAGGGCGTATTAGTTGTAGATGATGAAAATCGGGTTCAGTTTGTTAATCAGACTGCCTTAAAAACACTTGGTGTTGTGCAAAATAATATTATTGGGAAACCTATCCGTTTCAGACCATTAACATTTGAGAGTAATTTTACCCATGGACATATGCAGCATATTGTTTCATGGGACGATAAAAGTGAATTAATCATTGGTCAATTGCATAACATTCAGGGCCGACAATTATTTTTAATGGCGTTTCACCAATCGCATACCAGTTTTTCTGTAGCAAATGCACCTGATGAACCGCATATTGAACAATTGGTTGGCGAGTGCCGTGTTATGCGGCAATTAAAACGACTCATTAGCCGTATTGCACCCAGCCCATCCAGCGTTATGGTGGTTGGTGAAAGCGGCACGGGTAAAGAAGTCGTCGCCCGTGCAATCCATAAGTTGAGCGGAAGACGGAATAAACCCTTTATTGCTATCAACTGTGCCGCGATTCCGGAGCAGCTTCTGGAGAGCGAACTGTTCGGTTATGTTAAAGGTGCATTTACTGGCGCTTCTGCCAACGGTAAAACAGGGTTGATTCAGGCGGCGAATACGGGCACGCTGTTTCTCGATGAAATAGGTGATATGCCATTAATGTTGCAGGCTAAATTACTGCGCGCTATTGAGGCACGTGAAATTCTGCCGATTGGTGCCAGTAGCCCAATACAAGTCGACATTCGCATCATTTCTGCAACTAATCAGAATTTGGCCCAGTTCATTGCCGAAGGTAAATTCCGCGAAGATCTCTTCTACCGACTTAATGTTATCCCGATAACTCTGCCACCGCTGCGTGAACGTCAGGAAGATATTGAACTATTGGTGCATTACTTTTTACATCTGCATACCCGTCGTCTGGGATCGGTTTATCCTGGCATTGCTCCCGATGTCGTCGAAATATTGCGTAAGCATCGTTGGCCCGGAAACCTGCGCGAGTTAAGCAATTTGATGGAATATCTGGTTAACGTGGTTCCTTCAGGTGAAGTTATCGACAGCACGCTATTGCCGCCAAATCTGCTGAATAATGGCACAACGGAGCAAAGTGATGTAACAGAGGTCAGTGAGGCGCACCTGTCACTCGATGATGCGGGCGGCACGGCGCTGGAGGAGATGGAAAAGCAAATGATCCGCGAGGCGCTTTCACGTCATAACAGCAAGAAGCAAGTTGCTGATGAACTGGGCATCGGCATTGCTACGCTCTATCGCAAGATTAAGAAATATGAGTTGTTAAACACATAACCTCAGTGAATCCGGCCTGAATTCAGGCCGGATATCCTTTTACTTCGTTTTCTCGCAATCCAGAACTGTATTTACAATCATCTGATACCCCGTGCAGCGACAAAGATTTCCCGCCAGTCCGCGACGAATTTCCGTAATGGTTAATGGCTTCTCGCGTGGTTTCGCCAGCATTGCCGTGGTAGCCATAATCAGGCCAGGCGTACAAAACCCGCACTGCACTGCGCCGGATTTCGCATAAGCCTGCTGAACATGAGAAAGTTTTCCGCCTTTCGCTTCACCTTCCAGCGTGCGGATCTCTTTTCCTTCAGCCCAGGCGGCAAGGTATAAGCAACTGTCTATTGCTGTGCCGTCGACCAACACCGTACAGGCACCACATTCACCCACGCAGCACCCTTGTTTGACACTTAGCAGTCCTTGTTCGCGGAGTAATTCCGAGAGCGGCGTGCCTGGTGCGGCGTGAAGCTGAAAAGGCATCCCGTTAATGGTGCATTCGATGGTAATTGTTTCGCTGTGATTCATTGCAATTTTCCCCCCGCCGCGGCGACGGCTTCGCTAATCACTTTTTTGGTCATCGTCTGGATGAGATGCAGACGAAACTCTTTACTGGCCCGCCATGAAGAACGCGGGGCGACATCTTGCAGGACAGATTCGCTGATAGCTTCCAGCGTTTGCAGGTTTAATGGCGCATTTTGTGCAGTCTGTTCGGCATGTTGGCAGCGAATCGGCGTTGGCGCGGCAACACCAAATGCCAGGCGTAATTCGCTGAAATTGCCGTTATCCAGTCGGCAATGTGCGGCGCAGCCAATCGTTGAAATATCCATTGCGTCGCGCATGGCATATTTAAAATGCGCGCTGCCCGCGTGTTCTTTCGGCTGTGGCGGAAAATGAAAGGCGACGAGGATTTCGTCATCCTCAAGAGACACTTTGCCCGGCCCGGTGTGAAAGCCATTAATCGGGACGAAACGAACACCGCGCGGGGAGTGGATCTCCAGTTTCGCGTCATAAATTAGCGTTGGCGTGGCAGAATCTGCGCTGGTGGCACCGTTGCAAATATTTCCACCGTAGGTAGCGACGTTACGGATCTGCGGTCCAGCAATGGACGTGGCCGCAGCACATAACGCCGGGAGATGACGTTGAGTTATAGGATCTTCTATTAGCTGGGTAAATGTCGTTGCAGAGCCGATACGTAGCGAGCCATCTTCCGCCAGCGTAATTCCCCGCAGCTCCGCCAGATTATGAATATCAACAATATGGCGATAACGGTCATTGTGATGGTGGAGCTGAATCAGTACGTCAGTGCCACCGGCGAGCAGTTTGGCCTGCGGGTTGTCAGCCAGCAGGTTGATGGCATCGGCAAGGGTTGCTGCGCGATGGTAAGAAGCAAAATCAAACATGATGTTATCCTCAAATCAATCCTGCCAGATGGAACTCTTCATATAACCGTTTTGGCGTCAGCGGCAGTGTATTGATTGCAACACCGGTAGCCATCTTCACCGCGTTACGAATAGCAGCGGCAACAGGAATTATTGGTGGCTCACCCAGTGATTTATGTCCGTATGCGGATTGCGGCTCATTGATTTCGACGAACGCGCTTTCCAGTTGTGGCAGATCCGGCATGGTCGGCATTTTGTAATCCAGCAGATTGGGGTTACGGACCACGCCGCTTTTAGCATCGATGATCATCTCTTCAAATAGCGCCCAGCCAATGCCCATTCCCATTCCGCCGTGTACCTGACCTTCTGCCAGCAGTGGATTAAGAATATGCCCTGAATCATGAACGTTGAGGATGCGGTTGATGGTGACTTTGCACAGCGCAATATCGACCGTCAGATCAACAAAGGTACAGCCAAACGCCGGTGGGTTAGTGGTGGTTTTGATGGAGCTTTCAGCAGAGAGCTGCCCGCCGCGTTCAGGGTGGTAGAAAGCGTCCATCGCCAAATCTTTTAACGACATTAACGGCTCTTCCGGTCGTTCAACCAGCACGATATGGCCTTTTATCAGGGTCAGATTCATCGCTGACTGATGTAGCATGACTGCGGCGTGAGCGATGATTTTCTCTTTTAATAATAGTGCCGCACTGCGCAGCGCAGGCGCGGCAACATAGCTCTGGCGTGAGGCAAATGCGCCGGGATCGAACGGCGTAACGTCGGTATCTTGAGTTGAAATAACGCGAACGTCGCTGACCGGAACCCCCACGGTTTCTGCCACCATTTGCGAGAAGACGGTGTCGGCACCCTGACCGATTTCCGTCGCGCCGCTTTGCACGTTGATGGTTCCATCCTGATTCATCAGAAGGCGCGCGCCTGCTATTTCTACGCCGACAGGCCAGGTGTTAGAGGTGTAGCTAAAACAGGCGACGCCAACGCCGCGGCGCAAATTGCCTTGCTGGTTCTGGCATTCTGCACGGCGTTTTTCCCATTCAAAGATTTTCCGGCCTTTTTCAAGACACTCCGGCAACCCTGCGCTGTAAATACGTTTGCCCGTGAGCGGATTAGCATCTCCTTCGCGGGCGGCGTTGCGTAAACGAATTTCAACAGGATCAATACCTAACGCTGTCGCGGCGTCATCAAGCATAGACTCAACGGCAAATACGACTTGTGGCGCGCCATAACCACGCATCGCACCAGCCGAGGGGAGGTTGGTATAGCAGGTCTTTGAACTGTAAGCGTAGGCACAACGAGGATAAAGGTAAGCGACTTTATTCCCCCCCGCAGAAGCGATGGAGTGCCCGTGAGATGCATAAGCGCCGGTGTTAGACAGAACATCCAGACTATAACCTTTCAATGTTCCGTCGCGGTTCACGCCCATTTGCCCGTCAATGGTAAAAGCGTGGCGGGTACGGGTTGCGAGGAAACACTCTTCACGGCTAAGGGAAACTTTCACCGGAATGCCGCCAAGCTTGCTGGTCAGGAATGCCGCCATTGGCTCTTCCAGTACATCCTGTTTATTACCAAAACCGCCACCGACAAATGGTTTGATGACTCGTACGCATGACCAGGGAATATCCAGCGCCTGACCAACCACGCGGCGAACAATGTGCGGGATCTGGGTGCTGGAAACGATGGTAATTCGCGAGTCATCCTCCATCCACGCCAGCGATGTTACGCTTTCCATGTGACAATGTTGAATAACGGGGGTCTGATAGTGCCCCTGTACCTGGTAGTCGGCGGCATCGATTGTTTGTTGGACATTACCCGTCGACATCGTGCTTTGTTTCAGTAAATTGCCACCGTTATGGATTGGTGCAGCGTCTTCTGCCAGCGCCGCTTCTGGCGTGGTGATAACGGGTAATTCTTGCCACTCAATGCTGACCAATTGCGCCGCTTTTTCTGCCGTGAGTTCATCGCGGGCCACGACGATGGCAACGGCGTCACCATGATGACGAACATGGCGAGTTAGCAGTGCGCGATCGGCGGTATCGCGCTTGTTTTCGTCAAGTGTCCAGGCATGCCCAGCTGTAGCGAATGGAATATCAGGCACATCTTCCCAGGTAAAAATCGCCAGTACGCCCGGCAAACTTCTGGCTTGTTCATCATTAATACTTACGGCATAACCATGTGCGATAGGGCTACGTACATATTTCGCATAACACATGCCCGCCATAACATAATCGTCAGTATATCGTGCCCGCCCGGTGACCTTAGCAATGGCATCGACGCGCATGCATGATTCACCCGTAGCGGTTGCTTCCCGCGCTTCCATAGAAATCCCCTCGATTTGAACATTTGGTTCTTATGGCAAAGATTTAGTCTAAGCAGGCAAGATTTACGCCAGAAACGACGATAAGCGTTAGGGGAGGTAGGAAGTGTGATGACGTTAAAAAAACACAGATATGATACGAAACAGGACTCTGAATAGGGGCAGTGATACGTATCAATATGAGTGGCGATAAAATCAATGTGATAAATTGGGATTATTACGCATCAGGATGGGAAATAGGGTAAAAAGTCAGGAAGTTCGATACCTCTACAGCGAATATTTTGCTGATGATACTTCCCTTTGCCAAATGAAATTAACCTCTTTCTCTATTACCACGTTTTTCCAGAAGCAAGAGATTGGGTATCAAGAGGCTGGCTGCTATGATAAGGCGTCTTGTTTTTTAAGCGAGGAAAGATTTTGAGTGCGGGACGCCTGAATAAAAAATCTCTGGGTATCGTGATGTTGTTATCGGTTGGACTGCTTTTGGCGGGCTGTTCGGGTAGCAAATCATCCGATACAGGAACGTATTCCGGCTCCGTTTACACCGTGAAACGGGGGGATACGCTATATCGTATTTCGCGCACCACGGGAACCAGCGTAAAAGAACTGGCGCGACTGAACGGCATTTCCCCCCCTTACACCATTGAAGTTGGTCAGAAACTAAAACTGGGTGGGGCGAAAAGTAGCAGTATTACACGTAAATCAACCGCCAAATCAACGACCAAAACCGCATCGGTTACACCGTCATCAGCGGTACCGAAATCATCCTGGCCGCCAGTAGGGCAACGTTGTTGGTTATGGCCAACGACAGGGAAAGTTATCATGCCGTATTCGACAGCAGATGGCGGCAATAAAGGGATTGATATCTCAGCTCCACGGGGTACACCTATTTACGCCGCGGGTGCAGGAAAGGTGGTGTATGTGGGCAACCAGCTGCGTGGCTACGGTAATCTCATCATGATTAAACACAGTGAAGATTACATTACGGCTTACGCCCATAATGACACGATGCTGGTAAATAATGGGCAAAGCGTGAAGGCTGGGCAAAAAATCGCCACTATGGGGAGCACGGATGCGGCATCTGTTCGCCTGCATTTCCAGATTCGTTACCGTGCAACGGCAATTGATCCGCTACGTTACTTGCCGCCTCAGGGCAGCAAGCCAAAATGCTGATGGCGAATTAATCAGCAGTCAGCAGCGTGGCACTTGCTAAGGAGAGCGTAAGGTTTATAATGCCTTACGCATCTCGAAGCGGGCGTAGTTCAATGGTAGAACGAGAGCTTCCCAAGCTCTATACGAGGGTTCGATTCCCTTCGCCCGCTCCATGACACTTCTTAAAGTTCAATAAGTTACTGAATCCTAAGGGATACGGCTTAAAGCCTTCCGATAGTTTTACTCACTGTAACCAACACTGTGACTAACTTTGTTGAAGTAGTGAGCAGACCTAAGGTCTCAGTACATGCTCAATTCAAGAACCTACCTTTATCAGCGTAACGGTGTCTTTTACATCCGTCTTAGGATGAAGACCACTGGTCGCCTGACCGCTTCGCTTCCTTCTCACAACCGTTATAAACTAGCGTCAGTATCACTACGGACTAAGGACAGACGCACCGCTATGGCTCACTCCCGGCACATCAAGTCAGCACTTAAAGCAATCCACGCAGACAACCCTAACGCTTCTTATGAGGAGCTACGAGAACACCTGAAGACCATTGTCGAGTGGGAACTTAGTGTCAGCCGTGATGACCTGAACGACCCGGAGTCCTATCAACTTTACGTTGACCAATACGACGACATTAGGTCCAACCTTCGGGAAGCTGTAGCGACTGAGCGTCTGACTGTAGACCAGCATCGCTATATCAATGACGTTATCGGCGTACTTAAAGCCTGTCAGGATAGACTCAAGGGCGATAGCTCTGGCCTGTTGTCTTACCTTGAGCCTGAGACCAGCAGTCTAAGACCGTCCGTCTCCCTATCTGTATTGGCGGAGCCTGAAGTCCCCGAACCTAAAGCACTGACCCTCGCGTCTCTCATTGAGCAGTACGAGCAGGAGAACGCCCAGAACTGGAAGCCAGCGACCCTAAGCGAGAACCGAGCGTCTCACTCTACGTTAATCGAGATATTCGACTATCTGGATATTCACGATGTCAGCAAGGCGACCCGTTCAGATATGCTCAGGGTCCGTGAAGTCCTCCAGCAGATACCGAAGAACCGCAAGCAACGCTTTAAGTCTATGCCGCTATCTGACCTGCTGAACCGGGAGTCTAAAACTGACTGTTTGGACGTCGTTACCATCAACAATAAATATCTTATCAAGATGGCTGCTGTGTTTAAGTGGGCGGTACGCAACGACTTGATAGCTAAGAACCTGACCGAAGGTCTTGAGCTGAAAGTCCCGCAGCGTAAAGCCTCCGACGCTCGTGATGCGTTCAGTCCTGAGCAGGTAGGGCAGCTACTGGTCGCTGCTAAAGCGTACTCTCAGAAGACCTCAGGTAAGCCCTACCACTATTACGTCACTGCTCTGGCGGCAATCACTGGAGCAAGACTTAATGAGGTCGCTCAGCTACAGGTCAAAGACGTCAGGGTCACTGAGGCCGGGACCGTGTATATCCATATCAACGAAGACGATAGCAGCTTACCGGGCAAGAGCGTTAAGAATGCGCATAGTGATCGCTGTGTCCCGTTGGTAGATGGTGCTTATGGTTTTGTATTGGCTGACTTTATGTCGCTTGTGGAGGACCGTAGAAAGGCTAAGGGTGATAATGCTATGGTATTCGATGGCCTCAAGCTGATGAAGAACGGCTACGGTGAGCAGGTGAGCAAATGGTTTAACCGGACGTTGCTGCCTAAAGTCCTCGCTGACCGTAGCGGCTTAGCTTTTCACTCGTTTAGACATACAGTTGCGACCCAGTTAAAACAACATGGGGTCGAGTTAGCATATGCTCAGGCGATTATGGGTCATAGCTCAGGGTCTATAACTTACGACCGTTACGCGAAAGAGGTCGAGGTAGATAGATTGGTTAATGTGATGGCTTATGTTTATAAGGAGACTAACTAGGTGACGACGCCCTATACACCAGCAGTATTTAAAAAAGAAGCTTTCAATTGCCCCTATTGTCATGCTTTTGCCAGGCAGGAATGGAATCAGCTATATGCGTATTACGACGATACAGACTTTCCAATGTTTGTATCGCAATGCGAACATTGTAAGGATTACGCTTATTGGTATGAATCGACCATGATTATTCCTGCATCAGCGAGTGTCGAGATGCCTAGCCCAGACATGCCAGAAGACTGTAAGTCCGACTACATGGAAGCCAGAAGCATCGTTAATCTGTCACCTAAAGGCGCTGCCGCACTCCTGCGTTTGAGTCTTCAAAAGCTGATGGTTCATCTCGGTGAGCCGGGGAAGCATATCGACACGGACATTAAGTCTCTTGTAGCTAAAGGGCTGTCTCCACTGGTCCAGCGAGCTGCTGACATCTGTCGTATCGTTGGTAATCAAGCGGTACATCCGGGTGAAATTAACATTGATGACGACCCTCAGTTAGCGCATGGTCTTTTTAAGCTGCTGAACATTATTGTCACTGAGCAGATTACCAGACCGAAAGAAGTCGAAGCCATGTTTAACAGTATGCCGGAAAGGGCGCTCAAGGGCATTGAGGACCGGGACAGGAAGGCGCGAGAAGGACAGAAAGCCGCTAACGAGTAGGGCTGACGGGCCTAAACTATCACTATAGGGAGACCCTAAGTCCCCCGGCTTAATAACAGCCACCGACCCTAAACTATCACTATAGGGAGACCCTAAGTCCCCCGGCTTAATAACAGCCACCGACCCACACATTCATTAAGTCTCAGGCTTCCGGTAGCGGACCGATTGGAAACCAGCCGCAGATGCCTAGTGTTAAATCACCTTAGCCTGAGACTATTCCCTTTAACGTAGCAATCTCTCTCCTTTGACAGGCGGAGAACATCAGACCGCAGCGAAAGTATCCGTCTATGCGACCATCGGTGTGCGAGATTGTGAAGAACCAAGACATCATTGCTGAGGTCTGCCATCCATTGTGGACAGGCGGAAACTCAAGAGGTTAGACCAGTAGTGGTGTCTGGGTTGACCTTGAGTCCTGACCAGCAGGCTGGAGGAGACCATGAGTTTATCTTGTTATGGATTGTGTTATCACAATTCCAGTAAGAAGAACTTTAAGTCCAGCCTCCAGTCCTGTCAGTCCGAAGTAAACTATGGTCGCTATAATATGATCTCCATACTTCGGGTCTCACTGGAAGTCCTGAACACTTTCGAGTCAAGTTCTCCGAAGTTCATTACTGTTTGACTAAACTATCACCTTAGGAACGACACCGAGCAAATACTTATTTCTGCCTCTGGTCTTGATGCGTCAAGTCATGCGGAAATATGCTGTTGTCCTTTCGTTTTAAATAAGTGCCACCGCCGACACTAATCATCAAATCTCAAAGTCATTCTATCTGCGTCTTGTTGCCTGCCGTCTCCCTATCGTTGGGGGCTTTGAGTAGGCGGCAGGATGCGGCTTCAGGATGCAGATAAAAGGAGTACAACGATATGTCTCAACAAGAATACACTATCCATATCTTCGGTCAGGACCTCACCAGTCAAGACGGATTGTTCCGATTGGATGAAATTCGCCGGGTCGGTATTCAGATTGGTAAGGTAGAAGACACCGAGAAGACAATGGTTAAGCGTTTCGCTCAGACCAAAGTCGGGCGCTATCTTATGGGGCAGAAAAACCGCCGCATAAAGAAAGTCGATATGGGTCGCCTCGGTACGTCATGGCTTGCTGACCCCACGTCCGCCGTCAAGTTTGGCGAGTGGCTGGACTTTGAGTACGGAATAGCTGTAGCGGATGCCTTTGTGTCCATGACCTCCAGTGCCAGCGTACAGGCCGCTGTAGCATCTTCGGACGACATCACGCCGGACTCTAAGGCATTCATTAAGAAGCACACGGTATCGCACTACAGGGCTGGACAACTCGTCTCGAAAGAGGAGTTTGAGGAGCTACGTGTCGGTCGCTGTGAGTGGAGACTTTAACAATGGCTATGATTGACCCACGCACTCTCGAAGGCCGTTTGACCCTGCGTTACCGGGGGCTTCCCACTTCTATTCTATTGTCGATGCTTGGCGTGGATAAAGCGGCTACGAATGACCGACCATTTTATTCTCGTAATGAGCTAATAGAACAGTTGGTCATTCGCAATATGTCAGTTAACCGAGAAAGTAAGTAAGAAACTTTCTGGTCACTGCGTCAGTAAATCCTATAAGTAATGCGATAGCCGAAGGGATTAAATTTATCGCTGAGACAGAAAGTAATTTTATTATTCCTTGTCTTTTGGATGCATTTAATAAAGCCGCAAAGATAAACACTGGAATGAATGCAAGTAGGGCTACGGTAATTATACGGTCAAGCATATACAGTGTGTGCCCAGTTATCCCACCTGTTATATATCCAGCGCCGTATCCAACTGCATAAAAGCAGGCCAAGTAAAGTAATAAGCTAATAGCTAATTTGGGCATGAAACATTCCTGAGTGTCTTTGTAAAGGTTGTCGCAGCTTAGCAAATAACCACATACCTATTGATCGTTTGTTCCAATCGTAATGTCTTCAATTGATCGTTCAGAGTGATCAAACCTAACCCTATTTTAAACCTTTTGAGAATGACCGATGCGGGGAGACCCGTAGGCATAACTGTGTCTGCGATACCGATAGTTCTCACCTTCTCAAGAGGAGTACGAACAATGTTATTTGACCAAAACGACTGGAAACTCAAAGTCACCGACATCGACCTTTACGCAAATACTTGTAAGCTGGACGGTCAGTCCTATCCGCTGTCCCTCGCTATCAAGACCCTCATTCCGGGCTACCTGTCAGGCCTGCCGTCTACCAGCCGCGAGTCTATGGAGTTACTGGAAGCTCTGGCTGAAGCTGGCGTGACCATCTCTAACTTCTTTAGCAATGAACTGCTGACCGCCTACCAACGCCGCCAGATGAATAAGCGTGTCGAGGCTGAGCGTATCGCTAAAGAGCTTGCGTCTCAGAAAGAGCGTACCCGCGAAATGTTCATGACCGAAGACGAATGGCAGAAAGAGCTACAGCGCCGTGAACAGCTCAAAGCTGAACGCCGGACCTATGGTGAGAACCTCCGCAGTGCTACCCATTCCGCTGGTCGCTCACGTGCCTCAATTATGGCGGACCTCGATAGTGGCGCTAACTGGATGGATTCCATCTAAGAACACATGGCCTCTGACTTACGCTCGTATCTCTGCGAGCTACTGTTAGGGGCTTCAAGTATTTGACTCAAGGAGATTAACTATCATGACTATGACTAAAGACGCTTTCCAGTTTGGCATTCAGCCTGTTCGTATCACCGACACCGACAACCTCCAGATTAACGAAGGCCTGCCGACTAACGCTGACCCGCAGGTCTATGCCCTTGAGCTGGCTAAGCTGGTGAAAACGATGCTGAATGGTGTGCTTAAAGACGCTCAGGAGAACATCCCATTCCCCGTAGAGCTTCTGCCGAGCCGTAATAGTTTACCGACTCCTATCATTGCTCACACGCTGGCTGACCGCTCTGTAGTCGTTCCTGTCGGTGGCGGTAAGGCTCCGGTTGCAGTCACTGCTGCCGCTGGTAGTGAAATTACCGTTGAACCAATTGAAAAAGCTATTCTCGTCAGCCATCAGGCGAAGCTGTGGGACTCCAAGTCCTCTACTGGTTTCACTGTTGGTACGCTCCAGCAAGACGCTCTGAACATCTGTGAGAATGTGGTCCGTACAATCAACGCTAAAATGGTCGATGTATTACTGACCTCTAAGCTGCTGAAGACAGTAGATTACCCGAAGCTGACCGGGAGTCTCCTGCCTAAGGCGGAGGCTATCGTAGATGCGCTGTTTGAGAGTACTGAGTCCGCTTATGGCTCTGAGGTGTCAAGCTATGGCATCCTTGCTCATGAGTCCCACATGTCTGCTCTCTCCCGTCTGGCTATGAAGAACGGCTTTGGCGGTGAGGATGCAGTAAAGGACATGCTGGGGACAGACATCGCTTACTATAATGGGACTGACCGCGGCCTGTTCATGTTGGCTAAACAGTTCACCTGTCTGTCTTTTGGCTGTCTGCGTCATGATGGTGAACATATCACTGTGGTTCTTTCCCGTGATGGCGACTCTCAGTCCCATGACCTTGAGATTCTCGGTAAGGTATTCGTGGTCGCTGAGGCTGCTACGACTGTGAAGATGAAGACTGGTAGCGCTGCTGCTGTTCTGCCAGTGGTTAAGTGCCTGAGCTTTAGCAAGTAATCCAACTAACAATAACGACTATTGGTCAGGACCTTCGGGTCCTGGTCCTTATTTAGTGTTATGTTATATCGTAACTATGAGGGGAGAGACACATGGACCTACACAAAGTCTATCTGGTTGTCCTCCTCATCAAGATGGCGCTAGTGGTCATGCTGGTGGTTCTTAGACGATGAGTTTTGACTGAAAAATGTGAGACCCTATCTAATATAAAGAGTGAGCCAAAAGTCCCCATAGCCCGACCCTGAGTCAGACCAAAAGGGCCGGGTAGTCAGACCGTGAGTTCTATTCCTCTAGAGGGAATATTACGTGCTTCAAGTCTTGACCTTCAGCCTCTCAATGTGTAACCATCACTGTAACCACTGGATTCATCAGTCTTTAAGAAACAAGAAGTTAGCTAGTTGTCCTCGGCTCCCTTCGCCCGCTCCAATTTATCTTCGCCGTAATACTTCCCCATTTTGTTGTAAATAAAAAGCGTTTACGCAATGCAATCCTTTTGTAACAACCCAGGTAAAACACCTTATTTTCAAGTTGTTAAATAAGTGGTTATCTACGCTTTTAACAAACGATTGATGGAATATTTTATGAAAGGGAAATCTGCATTAACTCTTCTGCTCGCTGGTATATTTTCGTGCGGCACATGCCAGGCGACAGGGGCAGAAGTGACGAGTGAATCTGTATTTAACATTCTTAATTCCACGGGGGCAGCAACAGATAAAAGTTATTTATCGTTAAATCCAGATAAGTATCCTAATTATCGTCTTCTGATTCACTCAGCCAAATTACAAAATGAAATAAAGAGCCACTATACCAAAGACGAAATTCAAGGATTGCTAACATTAACAGAAAACACACGAAAGTTAACGTTGACGGAGAAACCCTGGGGAACGTTTATTCTTGCTTCTACTTTCGAAGATGACAAAACAGCGGCAGAAACCCACTATGATGCTGTCTGGTTGAGGGATAGTTTATGGGGCTATATGGCATTAGTATCAGATCAGGGAAATAGTGTAGCCGCAAAAAAGGTTCTGCTCACCCTGTGGGATTATATGTCTACGCCCGACCAGATTAAGCGGATGCAGGACGTCATTAGCAACCCAAAACGACTGGATGGAATTCCCGTGCAAATGAATGCTGTGCATATCCGATTTGACAGCAACTCCCCCGTGATGGCAGATGTGCAGGAAGAAGGCAAGCCGCAGCTGTGGAACCATAAACAAAATGATGCTTTAGGTCTTTACCTTGATCTCCTTATACAAGCAATCAACACTGGTACTATTAACGCTGAAGATTGGCAAAAAGGTGACCGATTAAAGTCGGTTGCGCTGCTGATTGCTTATCTGGATAAAGCCAATTTCTATGTTATGGAAGATTCCTGAGCATGGGAAGAAGATGCCCGATTAAACACATCTTCCGTTGCACTGGTGACCTCTGGACTGGAACGTTTGTCAAACCTACTCTCGAAGAAAGACTCTGTTTTTGTCTCTGATTTACTACGCGAAGCTAAAGTCAATGAACTGGATGAAACTCTTTCAACAACGAGGTTGAACCACCTCATAGATAAAGGTTATGAAAGAATAACGTTACAGCTTGATTTAGGGGGAGAATCCCCAGGTTATCTGGAAAAAGATAAACATTACAGAGAAGCCGATGCGGCTTTACTTAATGTTATTTATCCTACAAATCTTTCAAAGATAAACACCAGAAGAAAAGAGCAAGTTCTAAAAATAGGTAAAAAACTAGCAGGTCCGTATGGTATAAAAAGATACGAGAAGGATAATTATCAGTCGGCAAATTTTTGGTTCAATGATATTAAAACCGATACCGATCAAAATTCGCATGCAAAAAGAGAAAAGAGCTTCATTCCATCAACAGAAGCAGAATGGTTTTTTGACTCATGGTATGCAAAATCAGCAGCAATTGTTTATAAAGAATCAAGAAAAGAAGAGTATTTGAATGACTCAGTACAATTTATGAATAGATCATTGGCCCAAATAACAGGCGAGAATATGATTGGTGCAAATGGCAGGAGCGTACCAGAAATGGCACTTCCCGAAAGCTATAACTATATCCACAAGTCGGGAACTTTGCATGAAGCGCCAAGCCCTATCATTCCGCTAAATTGGTCGAAAGCTTCAATGACTCTCATGTTGAAAGAGATGTCCAACCTTATCAATGATGAGGGAATTAAATAGTTTTCATAATGAGTTACAGCACAACGTTGGGTATTGACTGAGCAAGATGAACGACAAGGACAACGACATCAGCCTTATGAGGAGCAAGAAAATGAAAGCAAATTCGAAAACGATCAGAAGGATGAAAGTTAATGTTCGGTCTGAGGAAAGTAAATCGAAACACTCATACGTTTGAAACCACTTTTCAAAATTGGAAAGAAAATGGCGAAGATGTTGCATTATTAATGCCCGAATTTAGTGCTAAATGGCTACCGATAGCAGAAGAGAGTGGCAGCTGGTCTGGATGGGTATTGCTTGGAGAAATATTTCCCTTAATTTCATCTGAGCTCGCTGGGATGGCTTTAATGCCAGAAACGGAAAGGTTAATAGGGGAATGCCTCAGTTTATCCAGTTCCCCGTTAAATCTAAAGCATCCTGAACTAAAATATAATCGTTTGCGCGTAGGTAAAGTATTTGATGGAGTATTGAGCCCTGCTCAACCACTAATAAGAATATGGACAGGGGAATTGAATCTTTGGTTAGATAAAGTCACAGTCTGCCAATACGGAAACGCTCCAGCGTTAGACAAAAAATCGTTATATTGCTCCATTCATTTTGTAATTGGATTTAGTAAAACATGTTACAGAAGTCTTGTTGATATTGAAGTTGGTGATGTTTTATTAATCTCAAATAATTTGGCTTATGCGGTTATTTATAATACAAAAATTTGTGATTTAATTTATCCAGAGGAGTTAAAAATGGCTGATCATTTTGAGTACGAGGAAGATTTTGAAACAGATGATTTTGATATCAAAAAAAACGAGAGTGAGATTTATGATGAAAATGACGATCAGATGATTAATAGTTTTGAAGACTTGCCTGTAAAAATTGAGTTTGTTCTTGGTAAGAAAATAATGAATCTATATGAAATAGACGAACTCTGTGCAAAAAGAATAATATCTCTGCTTTCTGAATCTGAGAAAAATATAGAAATACGTGTAAATGGCGCGCTAACTGGCTATGGCGAACTTGTTGAAGTGGATGATAAATTGGGCGTAGAGATTCATTCTTGGTTATCAGGGCATAATAATGTCAAATAGCATTTCGCTGATAGCTATACTATCATTATTTACACTATTGCCGTTTATAATAGCATCCGGGACATATTTTATTAAATTCTCGATTGTTTTTGTTATTGTCCGAAACGCGCTGGGGCTTCAGCAAGTGCCATCAAATATGACACTTAATGGGGTTGCTTTGCTATTGTCAATGTTTGTAATGATGCCGGTTGGGAAGGAAATATATTATAACAGTCAGAATGAGAATCTTTCATTCAATAATGTAGCGTCGGTTGTTAATTTTGTTGAGACAGGCATGAGTGGTTATAAATCATATTTGATAAAATATTCCGAACCGGAGTTGGTTAACTTTTTTGAAAAGATTCAGAAGGTGAATAGCTCTGAAGACAATGAAGAGATATTCGATGATGATAATATTTCAATTTTCTCGTTACTCCCGGCATATGCGTTGAGTGAGATAAAAAGTGCATTTATTATAGGTTTTTATATCTATTTACCCTTTGTTGTAGTGGATCTGGTTATATCCAGCGTTCTGTTAACGTTAGGTATGATGATGATGAGTCCGGTAACCATATCTACACCGATAAAATTAATTTTGTTTGTCGCGATGGACGGTTGGACAATGTTATCAAAAGGACTCATTTTACAATATTTTGACCTATCCATTAATCCCTGAGGAAAAAATATGGACGATATTGTTTTTGCAGGGAATAGGGCGCTGTATCTGATTTTAGTTATGTCTGCAGGACCTATCGCAGTTGCGACATTTGTTGGTTTATTAGTAGGGCTTTTTCAAACGGTAACACAGTTGCAAGAACAGACGTTGCCATTTGGCGTGAAATTATTATGCGTAAGTATTTGCTTTTTTTTAATGAGCGGATGGTATGGCGAAAAATTATATTCTTTTGGTATTGAAATGCTGAATTTAGCATTCGCGAGAGGATAGCATGGGTGAGGCGATACTCTATCAGTTGCATAGTCTGCTGGCTGCTACAGCGCTCTGTTTTTGCCGATTGGCACCCACTTTCTATTTGTTACCATTTTTCGCCAGTGGGAATATACCAACAGTAGTCCGTCATCCAATAATAATAGTGGTATCATGTGCATTAGTTCAGCATTACCACTATGAATTATTGAACTTAAATGAAATCGATATTGCTTTGTTCGCTGCCAGAGAAATTATCATAGGGCTGTTTATTGCATGCTTATTAGCATCCCCGTTTTGGATTTTCCTTGCTATAGGTAGCTTTATCGATAACCAACGCGGTGCAACATTAAGTAGTACTTTGGATCCGGCTACAGGTGTCGATACCTCGGAATTAGCAAGATTATTTAACCTTTTCTCTGCTGCGGTTTATCTTACTAAAGGTGGAATGAACTTTATTCTGGAAACTCTTTGGCAAAGTTATAATTTATGGCCTTCAGGCAATTTTAATTTTCCTAAATTAGAGCCTTTATTCTCATATATTAATAACATAATGACTCATACTATCGTTTACGCAAGCCCCGTGATTGCCGTTATGCTGGGCGGTGAGGCTGTCCTGGGATTGCTGGCACGTTATGCTTCACAACTAAATGCTTTTGCCATTTCACTGACTGTCAAAAGTGCGCTGGCATTTTTAATATTAATTATTTATTTTGGCCCAATACTGGCTGAACGAGTAATGCCGTTATCCTTTTTCCCAGAACAATTGCAACTATACATTGAGAAATAGAGTGTTTCATGGCCAATAAAACTGAAAAGCCAACACAAAAGAAACTCCAGGATGCTTCTAAAAAAGGGCAAATTCTAAAAAGTAGAGACTTAACCATCTCTGTAATAATGCTTGTGGGTACTTTATATCTCGGATATGTTTTTGATGTGCATCACATTATGTCGATTCTTGAATACATCCTTGATCATAACGCTAAACCAGATATTTGGGACTATTTTAAAGCTATGGGGGTTGGTTGGTTGAAAACGAACATTCCTTTTTTGCTGGTTTGCATGTTCACAACAATACTTGTCTCCTGGTTTCAAAGTAAAAAGCAATTAGCAACTGAAGCTGTTAAATTTAAGCTTGATTCATTGAATCCAGTAAATGGCTTAAAGCGTATATTTGGCTTAAAAACCGTAAAAGAATCTGTTAAAGCAATTCTTTATATTATTTTTTTTGCATTGGCGATCAAAGTATTTTGGAGTAATCATAAATCACTGCTTTTTAAAACTCTTGATGGAGATATCATATCTTTATTATCAGATTGGGGAGAGATGCTATTCCTTCTCATACTGTATTGTCTCGGCAGTATGATAATTGTCTTAATTTTTGATTTTATCGCTGAATATTTTTTATTTATGAAAGATATGAAAATGGATAAACAAGAAGTTAAAAGAGAATACAAGGAGCAAGAAGGAAATCCAGAAATTAAGTCTAAACGCAGAGAGCGCATCAGGAAATTCTTTCTGAGCAATTGAAGTCTGATGTCAGTAATAGTCGTTTGATGATTGCCAACCCTACTCACATTGCAATAGGGATATACTTTAAGCCACATCTTTCACCTATTCCATTGATTTCTGTAAGAGAAACTAATGAGGTAGCCTTAGCCGTAAGGAAATATGCAAAGGAAATCGGAATACCAATTATCACAGATAAAAAATTAGCACGAAAAATTTATGCTACCCATCGTCGCTACGATTATGTTAGCTTCGAAAATATAGATGAAATATTACGTCTTCTGCTGTGGCTTGAAGATGTGGAGAATGCTGGACAACCTGTTCCAGATGAACAGCTCTCTTCAGAAGATAAATTCATTGAAGGTGAAGAGAAAGAAATCGAGAATAAAGACGATAATTTAAAAAATTAAACATCTGTCGTAGTCAGAAATTTATAAGAATCTACACGCAAAAACCGTGTAGATTCATTATTTAATGAGTTAAATGATCTTGTGAAATGACAAGCAATTGATACATACTCATCTCTTTATAAGCTGGAACTGTAGTAACCTGTGCAAATTCGCGATATAGCTTTTGCTCCAGTTCTGCTGTAGATATATATTCCGGGTGTTCGCTAAAGAACTGTCTTGCATCTACTATCGCTTGGGATTCGCCACTTCTTTTATTTTGATTCTCCTTTAATGAATTTTCTCTGGTGCATGCAGAGAGCAACGATATCAGCGCGATGGTTATTATGATTTTACTATTATATCCTACTAATGACATATCAACTTTCTCTTACGCAAGATTGGAGTTTAAAATAATGTTTATCCCATTCACAGAGTGCTATAAACAACTCAACAGTACCTTTTATGTTAAGTTTATTTAGGGCTCTTATTTTGTGATATGATACTGTTTTATAATCAATTCCTTTAATAATGGCTACTTGTTTTAACGAGTAAGAAACACATAACCGCAGGATATCTATATCATCATGGGTAAGTGCTTCTTGTGTGGAATACACATTTTGTGTATGAAGATTCGAAATCAGGAAATGCGTTAAATCAGATAATCTAATATTCTTATTGATCCTGATGAAATTGTTGCTTAAAAGGATGTTTACAGGTTCTGTATTTGGTTTGAGATTTCGATGTTGATGCTCATCAATAACAACGAATGAATGCCCAAGATCAACCAACGCAACTAAATCGCTGTAATATTCTTTTTGGGATGCTAATAATGCATTAGTGACTACAGTGAAGTAGACATCACTGGAAAAGACTTGCATATGCCAACCTGTACTCTAAAATCATTTAGGGTAAATATTACGTGTAAAAGTTAAAATAAGAGTAATTGTTATATTTGCTTAACATTGGGGGAATAGGGTTTATACCTTAAATTGTAAATAAAGTTATGCATAGAGGCATTTAAAATAGTCCTCGAAATTATAATTTTTTATTCTGTGTCATCATATTTTGGTCATGAAATTTCCGTCTTGTTACACTACTCTAAACTAGAGCTTATGGAATTAGCGGGTGCTATTCATGGAAAATAATGATAAATTCTTATCACAAGACTTATTGGAATCTTATGCCATTCGTTTGTTGAGCGGACCATTGAATGGATGCGAGTATGAAATACTTAATGGGGGTCTACTTGTTATCATTGGTAATGATGTTTCGTTAGGAAGAAGTGATGCTTTTTCTGAGTTACCAGAAAACACAATAGTCGTTCCTTATGGCGAGCTTACAGGTAGTTTTGAGATAATAATTACTACCGACCCTGATCTGGTAGTAACATTCAGAGAATTAACAGCACAAGAACCTGAAGATAGAACGTTAACATTGAATCAGCAAATAGAAGTTTTAGGTCTCAAATTTGCTGTAAAAGAAAAAAATGAAGTTTGGCAGTATTCATTGCCAGGCATTATTGAAAATAACATTATTTCTACAAAACAACATTTCTTTAGCAGTAAGCTGTTTAAGTATGTAATGCTTTTTTTTCTTTTTGCTATCATTTTCATTGCTTTTTATATTGTTAATGCCAGTAATGATCCGCAGCTGAGACATATCGATAAAATTCTTGTAAACAAAAACAGGAATTATGAAATTTTATATGGTAGAGATCATGTTATCTATATTAATACCAATATTTTGGATGAAGCAGTCTGGGTCAAACAAGCACTGGAAAAAAATCAACCAGGAAAGCCAGTACGGGTGATAAATCCTGATGATGAATCGATACGAATTTTTTCATGGCTTGCTGATAATTTCCCTGATTTACAATATTTTAAACTTCAACTATTAGATGCCAGTAATCTAAGATTGACAGTGAGTAAGCAACGGAACGCTATCACACAGCAACTAATCGATAATCTTATTAAAGGATTACTGCAAACTATGCCATATGCCAGCAATATAAGTATTGCGGTATTAGATGATAATGTATTGGAAAGTCAGGCTATTGAAACGTTGTCAGCGATAGGTCTTTCTTATGAAAAATATAAAACAGCTAACAATGTGTATTTCAATATCATTGGTACGTTAAGTGACAGTGAATTAAATAAAATTAATAACTATGTTGACGAATATTATAAACAATGGGGTAAACAATATGTAAGATTTAATGTGAATTTGAAAAATCAGGACACAAATAATAGTTCATTTAGCTACGGAGATAACCGATTCGAGAAGTCTCAAGGTAGCAAGTGGACATTTCAGGAATAATTGAGGAAGACTTATGGCAGATTGGAATGGTTATATTATGGACATCAGCAAACAATTTGATCAGGGCGTTGATGATCTGAACCAGCAAGTTGAAAAAGCGTTGGAGGATTTAGCAACCAATCCTTCCGACCCGAAATTCCTTGCCGAATATCAAAGTGCATTAGCTGAGTATACATTATATCGAAATGCGCAATCTAACGTTGTAAAAGCGTATAAAGATCTTGATTCGGCAATCATACAAAACTTCCGCTAAACTGGATAAGGATTTTATTATGTCAGTAAGCAATATGCCACCTATTGATAGAGCTGAGCAATCAACTGCTCATGAAATACAGCAAGCGAAAGTGATTGATTTAAATGACCGGGTTCTCAATCTTGACAACCCGGATGATAAAATGATCTCCGCTTTTGCTAACTATGCTGTACAAACTGAAAATTGGCAGCAAAATGCGTTACAAGCATTAACGTCTGATAAAAAAGGATTAACTCCTGAAAAATTATTAGTCTTGCAGGATCATGTGCTTAATTATAATGTCGAGGTTTCATTGGTGGGAACATTAGCAAGAAAAATTGTCGCTGCAGTTGAGACGTTGACCCGCTCATGAAATATATATCATTATTATTGTTTATCCTGCTGTTGTGCGGCTGCAAGCAGCAGGAATTACTGAACCATCTTGATCAACAGCAAGCTAATGATGTCCTTGCTGTTTTACAAAGACATAATATTAATGCTGAAAAGAAGGATCAAGGCAAAACTGGATTCTCAATCTATGTTGAACCAACGGATTTTGCTTCTGCGGTGGATTGGCTAAAAATCTACAATCTCCCGGGTAAGCCTGATATTCAAATATCGCAGATGTTCCCTGCAGATGCACTCGGTTCATCTCCACGAGCGGAAAAAGCAAGGCTATATTCTGCTATTGAGCAGCGGTTAGAGCAATCTCTCAAAATTATGGATGGTATTGTTTCTTCGAGAGTACATGTTAGTTACGATGTTGATACTGGCGATAGTGGTAAAACTGCTTTACCAATTCATATTTCTGTACTTGCAGTATATGAAAAAGATATCAATCCAGAAATAAAAATAAATGACATAAAGAGATTTATTGTTAATAGTTTTGCAAGCGTACAATATGAGAATATTTCTGTTGTATTGTCAAAACGAAGAGACATTATTGAGCAAGCACCAACATATGAAATTAGCGAACCTGTTTTTGCTTATGATAAGGCTATGCCGGTTTCTATCTTACTTGCATTAATATCCGTAGCGACTTGCTGGCTGTTATGGAAGTATAGGGCCATTCTAACTAATTTAGTCAGGTTGAAAATTAAGTAGACATATGAGAACGTTATGAATCTTGCCCTAAGAAAGATTATATATGATCCAATTAGTTATATTCATCCTCAACGAGTAAGCTTGAATAATACACCTATTAACAATCCGGTGCTGAGATCTATTACCAATGAAATGATTCTCCTGCAGTATAATCTTTCAGTTGAACATTTTAATCTGAATAGTTCACTTATTTACTACATAAACAATTGGAATTTACTTCCATTGATCTGTTTACTCAGTGGTTGTCACTTTTATCGAGAAAGGTTTGCAGAACGCGGGTTTTTTTATAAGGTTCCTGATGTACTAAGGGATTATTTATCAGCTATACCGCTGGAAATAAATGAAAAGGCACGATACAAACCCGGCATCGCTAACTATCACAATATCATCACATGTGGTTTTTCAACGTTGTTACCCTATATAAGGCAACAACCATTGGCAATGCAGCAACGATTTAATTTATTATTTCCTGATTTTGTTGACCACATACAATCGCCGTTACCACTTGCATCAACACTTTTAGAGAGAATTACATTTTATGCGAAAAAAAATAGAGATGAGCTTGATAAAATCTCCTGCAAATGGTGTTGTGATTAAAAGAAAAATTTCTGATGGATTGAAAGAAATAGTTTCTCTTAAAGAAAAAATCCTTCTTGAAACCACCGCAAAAATTCAGAGTATTGAGGAAAAGAGAGAAGAAAAATTTATTCAAGGTTATTATGATGGCTATACAAAAGGCATTATTGATGAGATGGATAATTTTATACCCTTGATAAGCTTGCTATGCTCAGAACTTGAAAAAAAAAGAATAAACATGATAAACGATCTGAAGAGTATATTGTTAAAACCTTCAGAAGAAGTTGATGTTTTTATCAAAATTTTTGAAAGTTGGGTAACAAAATTACCATCAATATCAGGTCCTGTAAATCTCCATATACCTACCAGTTTCAAAGATAAGTCTCTTGAAGTAGAGTCATATTTTGTCGACAAATCAATATGGAATGTCCATATTACATTTCATGATGATAAGCGTTTTGTGTTTTTTACCGATCAATTTATTGCTGAATTTAGTCCGCAGGAATTTGTGGATAATTGTGAGCAATATTTAATTAATAATCATTGTTTCTCCCCTGACAAGGTTAACGAAATCTGCGAACAAGCCAGACATTATTTAGTTGAAAAAATGTTTGAAACACATTCTTTGGATATGAATAATTCTGTTTTGGCAAGCCCTGAGGACTTATAGCTCCCTGGCTCAAGTTTAATGATTTGAATATAATCTAATTGTAATATTTTAATCATCTCATGATTTTTTAATGCCTGTGGTATTTTTTTACGCAAAAATTTTATTTTTAATTATATTTCATTATTATTTCATCAATGTATTCTTTGGATTTTGCTTATAATAATGGAAGGGATGATTATAAATGAATGCGTTAAAGCATTTACACTCAGGATGAATATATGGGAAAAATTAAAATTGTAGTTTCAGATCAGCAGCCGTTTATGATTGATGGGATAATTGGATTTCTCGGACATTATCCTGATTTATATGAGGTTGTTGGGGGCTATAAAGATCTGAAGAAAGCTATAGCGGAGTGTAACAAATCTACAGCCTAAATATTTATTTTAGGAGAATTTGCAGGTGGAATGATGGGGGCCGAACTCGTAAAATGGGTTAAATCGCATAAGATAGATGCTCATATTATTACATTTGTAGCAAAGATGCCGTATATTGATTCAATAAAATTGCTTGAAGCAGGTGCGAAAGGATGCGTATGGAAAACCAGTCACCCGGCGAAACTAAATCGTGCTATTGATTCGATTAGTAATGGTTACACTTATTTTGATAGTGTACATATGGATTGTGAAAAAATATCTTCCAGGTATTCCTCTGATAATCAACTTACAAATCGTGAGTCAGAAATATTACAACTCATAGCTGATGGTAAAACAAACAAAGAAATCGCTAATTTCTTGCAGTTAAGCAGGAAAACAGTCGAAACTCATAGACTCAATATCATGAAGAAATTAGATGTTCACAGTGGTATCGAGTTGATCAAAACAGCTTTACGTATGGGTGTTTGCACTATATAAAAAAAAGAGGCTTTAGGCTCATTTTGCTGAAGCCTTACGATTGTCTAGTTCATTAAGCCTGGTATATACAATATATATTTTGGGGCATATTGCTGTCTCTTTTTTTGGTTATCCATTGCAAAACCCGCATTATAAGTCCCCAGGCATTGCCACGTTACTCCACAACGTGAAAAATGGTTATATAAAATCTCGGTTCCTATTTTAATGTTCAGACAAGGGTTATCTAACAAATCTCGTTCATCTTTTATTATTCCACGTTTTTTTAACAGGGGAATATGCATCTGGTTTATCTGCATTAACCAATAATCTAAACTCTTTATATTGTTATTCTTATCTCTGTTCTTGCCTATGCTATCCTTTTTTAGATTGCTTTCAACAAGAGCGATAGCTTTAATTAAATTTGGTTCGATTCTGAACATTGTTCCTGCTTCATTAGAGCAAGAGTTGCTGGCGAAAGACATTTTTGTAATAAATATACAAAACGTGAAGATGGTTAAGAATTTAACTTTTGGTGAGCGCATATTTTTTCATGTGTGAGGATTGAATGAAAGGAACGAGATACTATTATAAAAGTATCTCGTTATGATTTATTTGGTCAATCGTCTACCACTCAATTTTATAGTAAGGTGAGATAGGATTATCTTCTGAATACATATCATTTTGAAAAGGCGCCATCCATGTTGAAACTATAAATGCTTGTATTTGATCTGTATCAGTAGCACTGGTGTTGATGTGTTTATCTAATGATACGACTTCATCACCCGTTGCATTCGCTATATTTGAACTTTGAGATAAATTATTGATACCGATTGGATTAGTCATAAAGCTCCCTTTTTTAATTGTCCAGGCCAATGGTCTTTACATCATACTTTTAACTCTAGAGCATTTTAAATATCTTGCAATAAGGTGAATATCTTAGATATTTTTATCTCTGTTGTTTAAATAACAAGTTGCATACATCTAAATAATAAAATTGCGTCAATAAAAATTTATCGCATACAAATTCTCGTCAGCTGCTTTAATTTCAAAATGTTGTCAATTATAACTCGATGGCTTTCACTCTCAGTTTCTTTATAGTAGAGTTTAATGTTGTTTTTGAGCGGGTTAGGCACATACATATCTACACATTCTTTTATCACAACTGCTTTTCGTCTTCTGGGTTCGAGTTGTAGTGATTTGTCTATACAAATCCTTGCCTCTTCAATTTTTTCATTATGAAAGTGGACTAGTGCCCTATAGTAGTAGAGAGAGGCTATATCAGTTGAGTGTATCTTAGCCTGTTCAAATAAGATATGAGATACTTTTGCTTGTCCAGACAGACCAGTTATCAGTCCCATAATAGCTAAAATTTTTCCATCGACAGTGGTTATGTCTAATACATAATCTAAAAGCTCTAATGCTTTTTGAGCAGCAAGTTCAAGTTCACTTTTTCCATGAAGTGCCAAAGACATATGGCATTCCGCTAGAAGGCAATAACATTCTGTTTTTAGCGTCTGTATATCACTTTTATTTTGTAATCTATCAAATATAGTCATGGCCCTGTAAATGCTTTCAGGGGTGAAGTCGTAAAGTTCTTTCTTTCCGGCTAACATTTCATCTGATAAATAATGATTCTTATATCCTTGGTCCTGCTTAGCTAATCTTACAGATCGTTCTGGTTTATGTACCGTTTGAAGGATATTATCTATAATAAATTGTGATGTATTATGTAGTTCATCAACAGGGAGATGATTACTGGCGATGAGGAAAAGGTTTTTAGCGTCGATCAACTCAATGTATAAAGTGTTCACTGCATTATTCTGGTTTATTCTTCCTGTAACGAAATAATCTGGCTTGAATCTGCTCAAGAATGAATTTTGAGATATGTGATCATTACAAAAATTTGTCGCAGCCATCGGATAGGTATAGAGACCATCGATTTTTTTATTTGAAATGATTTGCACTAATTCCTGATTAAGTATTAATGGATCCAGTGTATTCAATGAAGTAGTGAAAGGGAATATAGCTATGGAATAGTCTGAAGTATTATCTTCATTAATTTTAGTTTTGAAAACCTGCCCGCTGAAGCGATAACCTTTCCGGTAGATTGTTTCTATGCAACGATCATAGCCAATTTTTTCAAAAATGCAGCGCAAAGAATAGATACATCTTGTCAGGGACTCGTCACTAACAATAATATTTTTCCATACTGATTCGATGATCATATCTTTCAGTACAACATGACCAGCGGATTCAAGTAATACTATTAATACACCTAACTCTTTCTGTGGAATATAAACTTGCTCATTTCCTTGAGTAAGAATTCCATCTTCCGTGAGCGTTAATCCCTCAAGAAAATGATATGAGAATTTATTTTCTAAGTCCATTAGTTAACCTCTATGAAAAAATTGGTTTCTTGCATCCTGCTTAAGCAATAGAAATTATGGCTATTCATATTTATGTGTCATTAACGCTACAGGAAATTACATTCGACATATCTATGGTTGTGTTCACTAATTTATCTTAGGAATTCAGTGATGTAATCTGAAATAGCCTTATTCAATTTTGATAAAGTAGATTGTTCTCTAACGCATTGAAAAATAATGATTTATAGTATGCTCTTAACTGTTTTAAGATGCTGATTTAAGAAAACATAAGAGGTGCTGGTTATAGTGGTTAACTGCACTATAACCAGCAAATTTAACCAAATGATTGTAATGCTTAGCCATTATCTTCTGAATTATCGTTTAAGAGTTCAATATATGCCTGCGCTTTACTCTTAACACTATCATCCTCACAATTGTTAATAATGTGATAGAAACATTGCATTGCGTTATCGATATTTTTAGCCCCAATCTGACATTGACCCATACGATAAATAACTGAATAGTCATCATACGGGAAGTAATTGTAACTTAGTTTGTAAAGGTCATATGCTTGTTGATATTTCTTTTTGGGCTGACATACTGATGCAAAATCTTTTAGATACTCATGATTTTCGAACGCATAAATGCACAAGAATTTATAATAAATTTCTGCGTCCGTTATATTACCCTTTTCATGGTAGTCGAATGCATATGCATATATTCTATCAAGGATATCAGGAGTTAAACCATGTAGTAATGCCAGATTTTCTCCTTTCGATAATGCGTGTTTTAGTTGATTTGCCCATTCATCACTATTATTGAATATTTCAATTGTTTCTGTGCTCATAATATTCCTCTGTGATGTGTCTCGTGATGCCAAATTATTATTGATTGACTCATTGATATTTTTATATTTATCTTTTTTAAATTATGAGTTTTAAGCTTGCATTGCTTATGGTATATTTTTCATTATTGGTAAAAGTACTGTTCACTACAAACTAATAACATCATTAGTTGTTTTACTAATATTCACCTTATTAGTTATCTTAATTACGACATTACATAAATGCCTTAATGTGTATGACCTGGATTCATAGTATCAATTGCCATTTTTTCAATGAAAATTAAAAAGGGGATTTTTGAGAAGGGTAGAATGTCGTTTGTTTTTTTCTTTATTATGTCTGGTGACGCGGGGGGATAGAACGTCTGTGCATATAGTAGTGAATTTATTCAGGTCTACATTATTCTCTATTTTGGTCAGTTTTATGAGTTCATTTACAGCCATACTCATTAAATCATCTGTTATCGAAAATTTATATATGCTCATAGCAGATAATATTGCTTGCTGAATTATCTCTTCAGAAATATCCGCTATCTTTATTGACAAATCATGTGTTAGATATTTTCCTCCAAGAGATTCTTGTTCAATATAATTTAAACCAGACCCCATTGTGATTTTAACTGGATTAACGGATTTCTCTTCATTTTTCTTATTTTTGTTCTCCTGATCAGGAACTAATGGTTGCAGTGGTAGGCTATTATTAATATTTCGTGGCTTCATTTTACATTTCTCTCATTTGATTAGAGCAAAATCCGAATTCGCAGCTTCTGATAATGTCAAATATCACCTTATGGAGACGTTACGTAGAATGACTATATTTGTTATCGGCACATTAGGGGTATTAATTTTAGTATTGATGGAAGGTGATTATTGAACAGTAACATCGAGTCACGGTAAAAATGTGAGGTATACAATGGACATTGAATTTTCGCAGATTCATGAAATGGTCTATATGCATGATATTGTAAATTCGGACTCGAAAAAGAAACCAAGGATTCCGTTAAAAAAATTCCTTAATGCTGAGAATGTTCTCACGCAAACAACATCATGGACATTAAATTCAAGATATGTGAATGTTAATTCTGTCAATAAAGTCAACGTAAAGAGTAAAGTTAAAAACAGTTATATCTCACGATCTGTCAATGATGAGTTTAGTTTAACAGATGATGAAATCAATTCTTTTAAAGAAACGTTAGTCCTTTCCTCTATTGATTCACTGAGTAAACTGGTTCTTAATAATCCTCTTTCTGTATTGTTTACATCGACTGTACGAAGGAATAATAATCGAGCTAAGATGAATGTCGAGTTCGACTCATGGATTTGCACCAGATGTTGTTGATACATGATATTTTACATTGCAAGGAGATGTCTAAAATGAAAGATGTTGATCAAATCTTTGATGCTTTAGACTGCCATATACTGCGAGAATATTTAATTTTATTGTTTTATGATTAACGAGGTTCCATCTTTTTGTTATCTATTTTAGTTTACCTTGCACAATGCATTATTGCTCTGTTACCAATGCTCAAAATAAAAGCATGCTTACCTTGCTTTAGTATATTATAGCTTACACTTTTTTCTGGAAAGACATAAAAATCAGGAATAAGTTGTGCAAGTCTATCATCATCAACTTGATCCATAATCTCAAACTTATTAACTTTCTTTGATGTTAAATGGGCTGTGTCATAGTTTTCAATCCATGTGTATTCAATATTTCGCCGTATTGATTTACTTTCTCTGTTACCTTGTTGCCAAGTTCCACTCAACGCAACAGTTCCTGTTTTATTTTTTTTGTTATACATAAAGTCGATGGTAAGATTTGCTCGTCCCTGGTCATTAAAAATTACCCAATTTGCAGTGCATGTTTCGTTATATATCATTTTTTCTGCAGTGTAAGAATAGACAGTGAAGAGAATAAACCCACTGATAAAAACTAAAATAAATAATAAGTTTTTTTTATAATCAATCACGATTAACCTCACGGTAAGACAGGGTTAAACAGTTTGCCACTTCATGTTGGTTATAGTTTTTATTGCATGCCATAACAATCATCCCCGGTGAGGATTTTGCAAGAGGGAAGTATAACCACGGATGTTTTTTACAGTTAATCCCCGAATCCAGTATCCGTGTTTTATATTTATCGAACTCTTTCAACCCATCAATTGTATCTTCTGTTACATTAAAATGGCAGCCATTAATTTCCGCAACAGTCTTGTAATCCTTGAAAAATGGCTTCGGTTGATTATTATTCCATAGCCAATATGCAGAATATGCGCCTATGACAAATGCGCTCAACATAATTAGATGACTTTTTATATGTTTGAGGATTTTGTTATTGAAATTCTTTGCGCCACCAATGCTCTCTTTGTATCCCGCATTAACTTTTATGGCAGGTGGGGCATTGTGTGTATGTGCGTCTGTTGACGAGTTTATTACATGATTTTGTATGTTAATGTCATTATGGATCTTGAATCCTCTTCTCGGCACGGTTGCAATTAGCGAGTGGGTAGTATCACCAACAGCGCGAAATCCGCGTCTGATAATGGATATGTTCTGATATAACGTGTTAGTAGGCACACGCATACCTTCTTCTTCCCAGACTCTGGTGAAAAAATCTTGTTGTGCAACCACATCAGGAAAAGCTTCAAGTAGAAGTGATAAACATCGACTGGCTGGCGTTGTCAGAACGACGTTAAGATCGGCGTTATGTACCGATATTAATTTTCGGTGCTCAGGCCAGAACTCGATATTATCGTTAATAATCCAGTACATACGTCAATAAACACTAAATCAATCGAAATGGAGATCACATAGTTTGCTAAGTATATTGGTATTTACGGCATAAATATATATTAATTTTATATTTATCATGATGATTGAAATGAGGCTTTAATGTTGCAACGTAAAACTTTACGTAAATTAACATGGTTAACATTTATGCCACTATTGTTTGTAAATTCATATTTCGTAATGCTTCTGAATTTTTCGTGTGATGGTTTTAAATACTATGGTGTTTACTCTTGAGGGGACGGCCTATTTATAAAATACGGACATTTCAATAAATGCCCGTATAAACAGAGTATGATTCTGGCTGGTCGTTGAGTATCAATGTTGGACCGAATGTGAACGAATAAATAATTCGTTTATTTTACCACCCATTCTCTTTTCGATTCGTTGCTTGTACGCGTAGATGCTACGGATATCCATATCCAGAACTTCAGCAATCTGATATGGATTATAACCAGAAACCATATACCCCATTATGGTGAATTCCATCTGAGTTAATGTGTTACCTCTGGTAAATGATAAATAACGACCAATAAATAGTTGCCTGATCTTTTCATTGGCAACATCAAGACCATCATCATTATATATGACAGCAGATATTGCTGAGTTGTGTTTTCGCCAGTAATTAGCTAACGATTGCATATTGCGGTCGCTGACTAAAACAATCCCCATGTCAGTACTTGCAAGATAGTCAATCCAGTCTTTTTCAAGGAATAGACGTAAAAAACTTACTGAAAAATCGACAAAAATATATCCGCTTAATCTCGCATTGTGGTTTTTTGTTAAGATACCTTCTACCACACCACGATTAAAATATGAACTTTCTTCGGGCCACATACAAAAACACGAGTTTGCGCAATACTGCAAACGCGGTGACTCTTCTGGCATTATTTGGCAATGCATTGAGCAACTATTGCATGTAAGACTTTTATAACGACTACAAAGCCCCATGTTAAGAACCTCCCTATCCGTATATAATTGCATAATTTCATTGGTTATTGATGATGTCAATACACCATGATTTTGTAATTTGCCGGGAAAAATTGCGATTAATCTGTATTTGCTATAATTCTGAGTAAGGCATTTAAAAATGCATTTCTCGTTATCAAATATGATTATGTTTCACTGATTTAATCTTGCATGGTTGAGAGCGGTCCAGATAACTATCTCATGGTATAAGAATATCTATATCGCAAATTGTTTTTGAATGACCAGAAGATATCTTGCGAATCTAAGTTATGCATCTTAAATAGTCTTATTTAAGATGTTCAGATCTCTTTGTGTGTTTAACTAACTGATAATACTAGGATATGACGAGAGAAGTGATAGGGTGGAATAATAACAAATGAATATTATGAAAAATGGAATGGTTCAAAATTGTAGCAATTTTGAACCATCCACAACTGATATTAGCTAAAGAACATTACCGATACGCACAGGATACCCACGATCAGCGTAATCAGATTTCCGATGGAACGCCAGGGTTTAAGCGCCGGGATGAGATACGTTGACAGCGTAGGCATGATGAAAAGTATCATGGCAATGAGCGGGCCGCTGATCGCGTAAATCATCGAAATCGCGTTCGGGTTAATGCAACAAACAATGAAGGTAATCAGCGATACCAACATAATTGATAGTGCGCGGTTAAATGCACGACTTTTCTTTACACCAACCTGCTGTAGTGTTGTTTTGACGACCTCTGTGGCACCTTCAATAACGCCAAAGTACGTACCCAGGAATGATTTCGACATCGCAACTACTGCGACAATAATCCCGGAAATTGACAACCATGCTGGGGCGTTCGGCAGCATAGAAAGCGCCGATAAAATGGTGACCCCTTCTTCTTTAGCAGCTTCAATATACGAAGGTGGAATAGAAAGCAGGCAGCTAAAGACAAAGAACAGTACACTTATGCAGATGATGAGATAAGCGACTTTCATAATTTTTTTGCATTTATCCATAGCGTGTTCGCCATATTTTTCACGTCTGTCTATGGCAAACGTAGAAATAATGGGCGTATGGCTAAAGGCGAAAACCATCACGGGAATCGATATCCATATCTGGTGAAGGG
>OAXB01000133.1_pt1 | contig 32441 bp, 40 predicted proteins | sample 1501541 | NCBI WGS metagenome assembly OAXB01 (sample SAMEA2580302, study PRJEB22360) | human gut metagenome | biome: human gut; feature: human-associated habitat; material: faeces | place: Denmark | collected 2008/2010
TCTGGCCTTTGAAAAAATCCAGGTAACCTTCCGCATCATCGCTCGCCCGACCGACAGCCTCCACGAATGCCGATTTGCCAACGGTGTTCACACTGCGAACGTAAAAATAATAATCATGACCCGGCTTAATATTGATACTGGCAGCTATCCAGTACAGCGCCGTGCCAAGATAGCTGGCTGTGGTTTCAACCTGCCTGATATCCGCAATCCGCTTTTCCGAGAACCAGAACTCAAACTGTACCGTCGGATCATAAACGGCAAGATGCGGCGTGGCGGTTATCTGAAAATAGCCCGGCGTCAGCTCAATCTGCGACGGTGCTGCCGGTGCGGCAATCCGGAACGATACCGACGCCGGATCGCCCTGCTGCCCCCAGGCATTTGCCGCCCGGACCGTCAGTCTGTAGTTTCCCAGCGCCAGTTGCCTGAAGCGGTATGTGGTTTCCGTCGTCCGGGCCGTGCTGACCAGCCGCTCACTGCCGTCATCCGCTGCCACGGTCAGGCGAAGCAGGAAGCTCACGCCCTTCACCACCTTCGGCGTGTCCCAGCGCGCCAGCACCTGATATTCCCCGCTGTCTGCGGTGACTTCGGCGGTCAGGTGCTGCACCGCTGGCGGCGTGACACCGTTCACCGTTCCGCTCTGGTCGCCGTCAAAGTGCGCCCCGTTATCCACGATGGCTTCTTTCTCCGGCACATGCTGCACGGCAGTGATGGCATACGTGCCGTCATCGTTCTCACGGATACTCACACAGCGGAACAGGCGCTGGCGCAGCGTCGGCAGCTTCAGCCCCCATACGCTGTATTCGGCAACACCGTCAGGAACCCGGTTCACTTTTACCTTCACGCCGTCGGTGACGGACTGAACCTCCACGCTGACCGGATTGCCACTTCCGTCAACCAGGCTTATCAGCGTGGTACCGGAGGATGGCAGCGTGATTTCACGGTCGAGCGTCAGCGTCCGGGTCTGGCTGTTCACCGCCAGCACGCGACCACCGATGCTGATACCGGCATAGTCATCATCACAGATTTCAATGACATCGCCCGGTACATGGCGAAGCCCTTCGGCACCCACGCTGAAGTCCACGGTCTGCGTCTCCAGCAGTTCAGTTTTAATCAGCCACAGCCCGGCGCGGTGTGCCTGCCCCCGGCTGGTACAGCCAAAGGCATCCATCTTCGTGACATTACGACCGTAACGGACAATGGCCTGCGTATCTTCAACAAGCTCTGTCGCCGTCTCCCAGCCGTTGTTCGGGTCAATCCAGTTCACCTCAACGGCATTATGGCGGTCCTTCAGGGCGCTGAAGCTGTAGCGGAACGGCGCGCCATCATCCGGCATCACCACATTACTGCGGTTATAGGTCCACACCTTATCCGACGGTCGGTCCTGCACGAACGTCAGCGTCTGCCCGTTCCATACCGGCATACAGCGCATCGCCGAACAGAAATCACTGAGCACATCCCACGCCTTACGCTGTGTGGTCAGGTAAGCGTTACAGGTGATGCGCGGCTCCGTGCCACCAAAGCCATCCGGCACTGACTGATCGCAATACTGGCCGATGACATACAGCGCCCATTTGTCCACATCCGCCGCACCAAGACGTTTCCCCATGCCGTAGCGCGGGTGGGTCAGCATATCCCACAGACACCAGGCCATGTTGTTGCTGTATGCCGGTTTAAACGTCCCGTCCCAGATACCGCTGTATTGCCGCGTCTGCGGGTTATAGTTCGATGGCACCTGCAGAATGCGCCCGCGAAGATGATAATTACGGCTCACCTGCTGGCTGCCGAACTGTTCCGAGTCCACCTGCACGCCGACCAGTGCCGTGTTCGGGTAGCACTGTTTCACATCGATGATTTCAGTGTATGACGACCAGAGCGTTTTGTTCTGCAGCTGGTCTGTGGTGCTGTCCGGCGTCATCCTGCGCATCCGGATATTAAACGGGCGCGGCGGCAGGTTACCCACCACCACCGAGGCCAGATACTGCGAGGTGGTTTTGCCCTTAATGGTGATGTCTTTTTCCGTCACCCAGCCACCGTTACGTTGTATCTGAACCAGCAGGCGGACTTCCGACGGATTCCTGTCACCCTTTGAGGTGGTTTCCACCAGTGCCTGCACACCGAAGGTAAAGCGCAGACGGTCGATGTTTGCAGACGTGATGGTCCGGGTGATCGGCGTGTCGTATTTCACTTCCGTACCCAGCACCGTCTCGGAACCGGAGGATTCAAATCCCTCCGGCGGTGTCTGCTCCTGCTCACCTGCCCGGAACACCACCGTAACACCGGAGATGTTGGTATTCCCCTCACTGTCCAGCACCGGTGTACTGTTCAGCAGCACGCTTTTTAATCCATCCACCGGACCTTCAATCGGCCCTTCGCTGATGGCATCGATCACACTCAGTAATTGCGTGGATTTCAGGTTGTCCTTCGCTTCGCGCGGGGTATGCCCCTTACTGCTGCCTTTACCCATTCGTCATGCTCCATAAACGACAAAACCGCCCGCAGGCGGTTTCACATAAAATATTTTGCATCATCGACCAATCACCACAACCTGACCACCGTCCCCTTCATCTGCCGTGCTGATCTCCTGAGATGCCACACGTGACCCCACGCGCATTTCACCGTACAGAACAGGCAGGACATTGCCCTGGGCAACCATGTTATCCAATGAGGAGAAATAGGTGTTCTGCTTACCGTTATCCGTTGTCTGTGTGCGGGGAGTTCTGGCTTTCGGTGCCAGCATCTGAGCCACACCGCCGAGCACCATACTGGCACCGAGAGAAAACAGAATGCCGGTCATACCACCGGCACCAATGGCAGCCCCCCATGCTGCAAGGGTGGCTCCGGCGGTAAAGAATGATCCGGCAATGGCGGCTGCTCCCAGGACAATCTGGAATACACCACCTGACTTGGCCCCGGCGACTCTGGGAACAATATGAATCACAGCGCCATCAGGCAGAGTCTCATGTAACTGCGCCGTTAACCCGGACGTGCTGACATCCCGCCCGGCAATCCGTACCTGATACCAGCCGTCGCTCAGTTTCTGACGAAACGCCGGGAGCTGTGTGGCCAGTGCCCGGATGGCTTCAGCCCCCGTTTTCACACGAAGGTCGATGCGGCGACCAAATCGTTGTAAATCCCCGTAAAGGCAGATGCGCGCCATGCCCGGTGACGCCAGAGGGAGTGTGTGCGTCGCTGCCATTTGTCGGTATACCTCTCTCGTTTGCTCAGTTGTTCAGGAATATGGTGCAGCAGCTCGCCGTCGCCGCAGTAAATAGCGGCATGATTCGGCACCGATGAACCAAAACAGCACAGCAGCACATCGCCCGGCTGCGCCGCTGACAACGGCACCTGATACAGCCCCGTTGCCTCCAGATTATCCAGATAGAGATTCTGACCGTGACGCCACCAGTCATCCTCACGATGAAAGTCCGGCATCTCAATCCCCGCCAGATGGTAAGCGTCCCGGAACAGCGTGTAACAGTCCGTCACCCCGTGCTCAAAGCGCCGCCCGGTGAGATGCGGCACACAGCGGAACTTATGAATCTCACCCCGGCAGACCAGCCACCACGGCAAATCACTCTGCACCTGCAGCCGCCTGTCGGCCTCACTCAGCCAGGGCAGACCACCGTGGTGGCTGTGGACCAGCGCCACAATCTCACCCTGCATCTCTGCCTGCAGCCAGTCCTCCGGAGCCATCCGGAAATACTCCTCCGGCTCACCGGAAATATTCACGCAGGGAAAATATCTTTCCCCCTCCGGCGTTCTCACCACGAAGCCGCACGACTCCGCTGGCGCACATCGCCGGGCGTGCGCCAGAATCGCTGATTCTGTCTCTGTCATGGGATTTACTGCGAAAGTTTGTTAATGGAAAGGAAGCCGCCAAAGTTGCCGACGTTATTGCGGAACTTACAACCGCTCAGGCATTTGCTGCATTTATCCTTCGTGATATCGGACGTTGGCTGGTCATATTCATCCGCGACCGCCGGACCGTGATAACCGCACTCATCGCCGCGATAGGTCCAGGTGCAGGTGTTGGCCAGCATGATACGTCCCGGAAAAACGGCACCGTCCGTTTCCGTCGGCGTGGACAGTACAAAAGAGGCACTCACCGCGCTCAGTTCGCTGCACTGCTCGATGCGCCAGCGGCTGATCACCTCCTGCTCCGGATCGGCGTCGCTGTTTCCGTTGACGAAGTTCACCGCATCCAGAAAACGGGCGTAAACCTTACGCCTGACCACCGTTCCGCCGACCAGACTCTGCAGATCTTCCGCCATCCCGGTGACCATGCCGTGCAGGTTAGAAACCGTCAGTGTCGGACGGGCAGCACTGCCCTTGCCGTTCAGTTCAAATCCCGTCCCCTGAATGGGATACGCCTGATACTGTCGCCCCTGCCAGGTGACCGGCTCACCTTTTTCGTTCTGCTCATTACAGAAAAAATAACGTTCTCCACCGACCTCTGTCAGATCGATTTCCCAGAGCACCACGCTGGCCGACTGCTCCGCACGGGTGCATTCATTCAGTGTTTCCTGCCGGATATCCTGCATCAGTTCACCACCTGTTTAAACTCTGCGCTGAACTCAACACGCAACATACTGACCTGCGACGACCATTTTGCGCAGGTCACCTTTATCTGCCTGTAACCATAAGGCGGCGTCCACAGAAAGGCCTTCCAGCCCCCGTGCTCAGCCAGAAACGACTCCAGCGCCGTGGCCTCCTCACGGGAGACAGACAGCGTCACGCTGTACGTTTTCAGGTCAGCGTTCAGCCCGGCAGGCGCACGCTGGGAATAGCCATCACCAAAGCGCACCTCCCTGACAGAAGGAGCCGATGTCACATCCATACCGGGTTTCACTTTCCAGCGGAAGGTCTTCATCGTCCACCTCCGGAGAACAGGCCACCATCACGCATCTGTGTCTGAATTTCATCACGGGCACCCTTGCGGGCCATGTCATACACCGCCTTCAGAGCGGCCGGACCTATCTGCCCGTTCGTGCCGTCGTTGTTAATCACCACATGGTTATTCTGCTCAAACGTCCCGGACGCCTGCGACCGGCTGTCTGCCATGCTGCCCGGTGTACCGACATAACCGCCGGTGGCATAGCCGCGCATCAGCCGGTAAAGATTCCCCACGCCAATCCGGCTGGTTGCCTCCTTCGTGAAGACAAACTCACCACGGTGAACAATCCCCGCTGGCTCATATTTGCCGCCGGTTCCCGTAAATCCTCCGGTTGCAAAATGGAATTTCGCCGCAGCGGCCTGAATGGCTGTACCGCCTGACGCGGATGCGCCGCCACCAACAGCCCCGCCAATGGCGCTGCCGATACTCCCGACAATCCCCACCATTGCCTGCTTAAGCAGAATTTCTGTCATCATGGACAGCACGGAACGGGTGAAGCTGCGCCAGTTCTGCTCACTGCCGGTCAGCATCGCCGCCATATTCTGTGCAATACCATCAAAGGTCTGCGTGGCTGCACTTTTTACCTGCGACATACTGTCCGTGGCGCTCTCTTCCCACTCACTCCAGCCGGACTTCAGGCCTGCCATCCAGTTCCCGCGAAGCTGGTCTTCAGCCGCCCAGGTCTTTTTCTGCTCTGACATGACGTTATTCAGCGCCAGCGGATTATCGCCATACTGTTCCTTCAGGCGCTGTTCCGTGGCTTCCCGTTCTGCCTGCCGGTCAGTCAGCCCCCGGCTTTTCGCATCAATGGCGGCCCGTTTTGCCCGTTGCTGCTGTGCGAATTTATCCGCCTGCTGCGCCAGCGCGTTCAGGCGCTCCTGATACGTAACCTTGTCGCCAAGTGCAGCCAGCTGGCGTTTGTACTCCAGCGTCTCATCTTTATGCGCCAGCAGGGATTTCTCCTGTGCAGACAGCTGGCGACGTTGCGCCGCCTCCTCCAGTACCGCGAACTGACTCTCCGCCTTCCACAAATCCCGGCGCTGCTGGCTGATTTTCTCATTTGCTCCGGCATGCCTCTCCAGCGTCCGGAGTTCAGCCTGAAGCGTCAGCAGGGCAGCATGAGCACTGTCTTCCTGACGATCGCCCGCAGACACCTTCACGCCGGACTGTTTCGGCTTTTTCAGCGTCGCTTCATAGTCCTTTTTCGCCGCAGCCATCAGCGTGTTGTAATCTGCCTGCAGAATTTTCCCGTCCTTCAGTGCCTTGTTCAGTTCTTCCTGACGGGCGGTATATTTCTCCAGCGGCGTCTGCAGGCGTTCATAAGCCTTCTGCGCCTCTTCGGTATATTTCAGCCGTGATGCCTCAGACTCGGCCCAGTCCTTTGCTGCCATCTCTCTGGCCTTTTCAAGATCGGCCTGCAACGTGGCGGCTGAAAGCCCAAGTTGCGCATTCGCTCTGTCCTCCCATGCTCCCCGGAGATTGGCAAGAAATGCGGATGTTTTACCGCGCCGGTGGCTCCGGCTCTGATACCACTGCCATTTTTTGTCCGCCTCATCAAAAGCCTTTTCTGCTTTCTCCAGCATTTCCCGGGCAGTGTCCGGGCGACCAATATCCAGCACCGAATCCCACATGGATTTGAATGCCCGTGCTGTCCTGTCTGCCCAGGTCTCCAGCGTGCCCATGTTCTCTTTCAGGCGGCGGGTCTGGTCATCAAACCCTTTCGTTGCGGCCTCGTTCGCCGCCTGCAATGCCCCGGCTTCATCTCCGGAACGCTGCAACTGAGCAACATACGCAATCTGCTCCGCCGTCACGTTATGGAACTGACGTGCCATCGCTGTCAGTCCCGACGTCGGGTCTGTGGTCAGCTTCCCGAAGGCTTCAGCGACCTTGTCCACCTCCACGCCGGATGCAGAGGAGAAACGCGCCACACTCTGGCTGATCGCCTCAAACTGCTCACCACCACGCACACCGGCATTCACCAGCGCCGTCAGTGACTCGCTGGTCTGGTTAAACGTCAGCCCTGCCGCCTGCCCGGCTCTGGACAGGGCCAGAATACGATCTGCCGTCAGTCCCGCCTGATTGCCGGAAAGGACCAGCGTTTTGTTGAAATCGGACAGGGTTGAGTTGCCCTGATACCAGGCATACGCCAGCGCACCGGTCGCCACCGCCAGCGAGGTGGCCCCCACCATCGGCAGGGTGATCGCACCGGCAAGCCCCCTGAACATGGGGATCATCCCGCCGAAGGAGTCCTTAACCTGACCACCCTGTTGCAGCAGGATCAGCCACGGACTTTGCCCGCCTGCAAGCTGCGTGGCCACGTCGGTGAACTGTGCAGGCAGCATACGCATGGCGGCTTTATACTGCCCGACGGAAATCCCCGCTTTCTGTGCAGCCAGCGCCTGTCGGCTCAGCGACTGTTCAACGACTGCCGCTGTTTTTTTCGCATCACTTTCCGTACCGGAAAAATGACGCCTGACTCTGGCCATCTGCTCGTCAAATCTGGCCGCATCCAGACTCAAATCAACGACCAGATCGCCTACCGGTTCAGCCATACCGGACTCCTCCTGCGATCCCTTCTGATACTGTCATCAGCATTACGTCATCCTCCGTCATGTCCGCCACATCCGGGGAAGTAGGGATAACTTCATTCCCGTCCGGGCCAAAGCGGACACCTCCGGCAAGCCCTGCCGCTTTCTGCATCAGCACATCATCTTCAGGCTCCTCGTCAGCCTCGCGCCGGTTCAGCAAACTGAAATCCAGCGGATGCATATCCGGATCGCTGAAAAACAGGCTGAGCACGGTGTACGTCAGCCCGGAAAAGTGCATATCCAGCAGAACATCATGAAAATAATGGGTACTGTAAAAGCGGTGCCAGTCGGCATACTCCGTGGATGACATCCCGGCAAGCATGGCACGCCAGTCGGGTCGCCCCATCTCACGCGCCAGTTTCAGGGCAAAACTCAGCTCACCGTCGAACACTTTCCCGCAGAAACAGGCTCTGCAGGCCCGGCGTCCTCTGTCTGTTCAGGGGTATTATTCACAACAAACTCATACATACCAGACAGCCGGTACACCACGTTTTCAGCATGAGAAATTGCCTCCGTGGGCCAGGTGGTAAGCACTTCCTGCTCAATCTGTTTAACGGCTTCATTCATGGACGGCATCTGCGTCTTCTGCGGATGGTTATGCCACAGGGACATCGCCACCAGAAACGCGCCGGTTCTGATGGCGTCTTCCACAGTAAACTTCCGGTTGCTGTCTGACTCCGCCTGTTCTGCCTGCCGTTTCATCAGGGCGAGATGCTCAATACGCTGCAGGGCTGACAGTTCAGAAAGCGTGACGGTCACACCGTTATGTTCAAATGATTCGGTTTTCAGGAACATCTCTGACTCTCCGGATTAACTGGCGGTGACGGTGATTTCTGCAACCGCAGCAAACTCACCATTACCGGATACGACCGGAATGTTGACCTTACCTGCAGCAACGCCATTCACGGTGATGGTCATACCACTGACCGACACGGTGGCTTTTGTTTTATCCGCTGACACCGCACGGAAGCTCTTGTCGGTTGCGCCTTCCGGCTGGAATGCCACGGTCAGCGTGGTGCTCTTCCCTTTCACTACGGAAGCGCTGGCTGGCGTCACGGTCATACCGGTTGCCGCTGTTACCGTGCTGCGATCTTCTGCCATCGACGGACGTCCTACGTTGGTGACTTTCACCGTGCGGGTGATCACGTCCTTCGCCGTCACCGCCTTACCGATACTGCTGACCCAGCCGCGGAACACATCGACCGTGCCGTTCGGGAAGCGGATTTTATAGGCACGGGTATCACCTTCATTAAACCACGCCAGCAGCGCCTGCTGCCCCTGCTCTCCGGGCATCCACGCCAGCGTGAAGCTGGTATCTCCGGCAGATTTCTGCCCCTGTCCGGTCGCGGTCCAGTCCGCATCTTCATCATCGAGATAACTGTCGTCATAGGACTCAGCGGTCAGTTCGCCGGGCGTCAGGTCTTTAACCTTTGCCAGACGCGACCAGTCATTGTCTGAAAGCGGGTTTGCATAAGGGTCGCCGCTCCCGTTATAAACCCACAGTGTGGTCCCGGCCCCTTTCACCGGTGCCAGAGGATTTGGTGTTGGCATATCGTCCTCACATTTCATAGGTAATGACATAAGTCAGATCGGCTGAACTCCACAGGCCCGCATCATCGTCGCGCCGGTAGTCATAGCCACTGGCCACCATACTGGTGATCAAATCTGACAGTGCCGGGATATCGCTCATCACCGGATAAATCCGGGACTCCATCCACGAATCCAGCTCTGAATCCGGCACCTGAGCAGGCAGGAAAACTTCAATATGCAGCTCCGCCTGCCAGGTATCGCTGTCCAGCTCTTCGCCCGTGTATTCAGCGCCGGTGAGATAAACGGCAATTGCCGGAAAATCTTCCTCATCAAAAACAGCGGGGCGACCATCAAAAAGCGTCGCCCCGGTGTCATGCTTCTCCAGTGCATCCAGTACGGCTGCACGGAGTTCAGTATGTTTCATCGCTTTATTACCATTCTCAGTTGATGCTGCAGCGCATAGCCCAGCTCTTTCGGAAGACGCTCACGCCGTATCCGCTCAATATTCTGTTTAAACGCCGTGGTCAGCGGCACCGCCATCGGAATTTTCACCACATCAATGGGGTAACGGTTTTTCCCGGCCACACGCTGCATGACATGCCACCGGCCATTTTTCAGTTGCTGAATAAACGCGCCGGGAATACGACGGTTACCCACCACAAGCACGCTGCCGCCACCTTTCAGGGATGAATGCTGCCCCTTTTTACGACGCCTGCGGCGGGACAGGACAACCCGTGCGTTACCCAGCCTGATTACGGGCAAATCCCCCCGGTTAACCCTGATTCTGGCCTGCGGATTTTTGACCGTGGCCCTTTTCAGCCTGGCCCTTTCCTTTACCAGTTTCCGGCGTACCTTTGTCTCACGGGCAACCTGTGACGCAGACTGCGATATCGCGGATGAAGCAACGCGGTTAATGGCCATTGCGGCGGCACCGGGCACCGCCGTTTTGCTGATACGGCTGAGGTTTTCAACGGCCTGCTCAAGACCTTTTATGGCCATACATCCCCCTTTCAGCGGCGACGGTTAACGGCAGGCGGTACGCCCCGCCCAAGCCAGAGATGACAGCTTCCGCCATCATCCGGCGAAATCCGGTCTATCCAGAAGTTTTCCTCACCGATGGTCAGCGTGTCGCCGCGCCGCAGCTGCCGCACATCATCAGTCCGGACAAACAGGGACGGGCTGGAGCCTTCAACGCGTACGCCCTGTCCGGCATAGCTGATATTTTCAGGGTCATCAAAAACACCACGTATTACTGCGCCGGACTGCTCACCGGATGTCATGGTGGCTGACGTTCCCATGTACCCGCGTATCGTTTCATCGGCGCGGGCAATGGCAGCATCGAACAGGTTATCGAAATCAGCCACAGCGCCTCCCGTTATTGCATTCTGGCCAGGCCACGTTCTGTCATTTCGGCTGCCACACCGGCAGAGACACGAAACGCCGTTCCCGGCAGCACAAATGCCACAGCCTCATCCCGCGTGGCGTGAAGTGCATCGGTATGCAGCGTCACCAGTGCCACAACCGTGACCAGAGCAGCCGTATCAGTCACGGTATCCGTCTGTGCTGATACCACCTCATTTTCATGTCCGGTCAGCGCATTTTCCGGGCTGACAGACGTGTCCTGACCGGCTGCGTCATCCGTGTCATCAAGCTCCTCTTCCAGCTCTGCCACACGGAGCGCCAGTTCTTCTTTCGTCCCCGTCAGGCTGACATCACGGTTCAGTTGCTCACCCAGCGACCGGAGACGGGCAATCAGTTCATCTTTCGTCATGGACTCCTCCACAGAGAGAAAATGGCCCCGAAGGGCCATGATTACGCCAGTTGAACGGACACGAACTCATCAGGGTCAGCCAGCAGCATCAGCGGTGCTGACTGAATCATGGTGAACTCACGCGCCGGGTCGCCGGTGGTCACCCAGTTTTTCGGGTAACGGGCAGAGGCGTTAATGCCTTCGCGCTGTGCGTCCGCATCCTGAATGCAACCATAGGTGCGCAGACCGCGTGCCTGAGTGTTCCCCAGCACCATCGTGTTGTCCGGCAGGAAGTTCTTTTTGACGCCGTTTTCCACGTACTGTCCGGAATACACGACGATGGCCACATCGCCATACATTCCCTTATAAGACACCGCTTTGCCCAGGTCTTTTACCGCTGTCTCCAGCTCGGAATGAGAGCCGCGACGGGTATCCAGCTTCTCCTTGACGGCCTTGAAGGAACGGAACAGCGCCCAGCCTTTCGGATCAAACACGATGATATTCACCACACCGCTGGCGTTCAGCGCGTAGGCTTCGATATCGTCGGTCGGGTCATACGTGGACTTGTCACGCTTGCTCCACTCTGTGCCGCCGGACTGCGTGATGTTATTCGCCGCACTGCGGCCCATATCCACCTCAACCGGATCGAAGGCTTCACCGGTCATGGTGTATTTGCCCTTAAGCACGGCAGAAACTGCCTGCATCTCTTCGACCTGGGCAATCGCCAGATTTTCATCCAGCATATTCTGCCGAATAATACGGCGACGACGGTAAGCCGGGTCAGCCAGGTTCTGCGGATCTTCATCCGGCAGGCGACGCAGGGTCATCTGCGGATTCACCTCATGCTTGGGTTTGACATAACCCGGCGTAAATTCAGAGGTGGAGCCGCCACGGGATCGGATAACCTCACCGGAAACAATCGGCGAAACGTACAGCGCCATGTTTACCAGTCCCGGAATTTGTGAGAGATAGACTTTTTCCGTGGTGAAAGGATAGGTTTCACGGAAAAACAGGCGCAGAAACAGCGGATCGAACTTAAAGTGATGCTGGGTCGATGCCAGTAATTCTGCAGTTGTATATACAGACATAAATTATTTCCATAAAAAAAGCCGCACAGGCGGCCTTTGTTGATGAAGGGGAAGATTAAACGATGCTGATTGCCGTTCCGGCAAACGCGGTCCGTTTTTTAGTCTCGTCGCTGGCAGCCTCCGGCCAGAGCACATCCTCATAACGAAACGAGCCGGACTTGTAGAACGTCAGTGTGGTGCTGGTCTGGTCAGCAGCAACCGCCAGAATGCCAACGGCTGCACCGTCGGTGGTGCCATCCCACACAACCAGCTTACGGGTAGTGCCATCCAGCATCAGCGGGGTCATTGCAGGCGTTTTCGCACTCAATCCGCCAGGCGCAATTGCTGTATGAGCCGGATCACTGTTACCCAGCGGCTGGTAATGGTTAAACTCTTCTTTTGTCGCCATAACTGCCTCTTATACCGGTAAAGCTTCAGGTGTATTAAGTAATTCTTTATTGGTATCAGATGCCAGGTTACCTGCAGCCAGCGGTGCCGGTGTACCCTGCATCAGACGATCCAGCGCAGTGTCACTGCGCGCCTGTGCACTCTGTGGTGCTGCAGCCAGAATGCGGCGGGCCGTTTCCACGGTCATTCCGGGGGTTTCTGCCAGAACGCGCGCCTGTTCTTCGCGTCCGTGAGCCTCCTCACAGTTGAGGATCCCCATAATGCGGCTGTTTTCTGCCGCAACCGCTGCGGTGATCTGCGCGTTCACGTCCGGCTGCGCCGCGCTGGCGTTTTCGCCCTCCGTCGCTGGCACCACGTCAGTAACGTCAGCCTGCGAAGCAGTGGCTGAAACAGTTGTTGATTGAGTCTCTTTGGTCATTCGCCCTCCTGAGAGACGGGATTTACGCGCATCCAGTGCATCACGCATGACGGTGATCGCATCGGTGCTGTTAACAAGTTCATCAGCCAGTCCGGCATCAATGGCCTCCTGACCGCTGTACACTGCAGCCTCGGTATCCAGCACAGCCTGCACAGACAGGCCGGTATATGCCGACACCTTCTGCGCAAACATCTGGCGGGTTGCGTCCATCCGGGACTGCAGTGTCTCCCGGACGTCATCCGGAAGATGGCTGTAGGGATTGCCATCCACCTTATGGCTGCCGCTGTAAATCAGCGTGATTTCCACACCCTGTTTCTCCAGGGCAGCACCGTAATTACTGTGAGCCATCATGACGCCGATGGAGCCTGTCCGGGCGGTCTGCGTGACCAGACGCCGGGAGGCGGCACTGGCAAGCAGCTGACCTGCACTGCAGTTCATGTCGTTGGCCAGCGCCCATACCGGTTTTATGTCACGCACACGGGCGATGATGTCAGCGCAGTCAAATGCCCCCGCCACCATTCCGCCTGGCGTGTCCATATCGAGCAGAATGCCGTCCACCATCGGGTCGCTGGCAGCCTGTTGCAGACGGGCGATAATGCCGTTGTAACCGGTCATCCCCGAGTACGGCTGCAGCGCCCGCGTCCGGCTGACCAGCGTGCCGGACACCGGCAGCACGGCGATGCCGTTCATGACCTGATAACTGCGGGCCTGTCGTGGTCCGTCATCATCACCGGATAATGCCAGCGTCGCGAGTGCCTCCTGGGCAGTCAGGCTGTCGCCGGACACCGCATCCGTCAGGCGGCTGATCCCAAGCTGGCCTGCAAGCGCACAAAAGAAAACCCGCGCATAGGCGGGTTCAAGCATCAGCGGCTCATTAAAGGCCATGCTGGCAATATGCGGGAGATTACGCAGCTCTGCTGTCACTCTTCTCCTCCTCTGTTGATTGTCGCAGCCCGGATTCAAATGCCGCAGCCGCCCAGGCGGGTGGTTTAAGACCGGCTGCACGACGCTCCATCGTTTCACGGACCTGCTGGGCAAAAATTTCCTGATAGTCATCGCCGCGTTTTGCACACTCTTTCTCGTAGGTACTCAGCCCGGCTTCTATCAGCATCACCGCTTCCTGAACTTCTTTCAGACCATCGATGGCCATACGACCGGAGCCTATCCAGTCGCAGTTCCCCCAGGCACTGCGGGCTTCCTGAAAACTGAAGCGCGCTTTTGAAGGTAACGTCACCACGCGGCGGGCGATGGCCTCTTCCAGCCAGCACAGAAACATCTGGCTCGCCTGACGGGATGCGACGAATTTTCGCCGCCCCATAAAGTGCGCCCACGACTCGTTCGCGCTGGCCCGTGCCGTGGAGTAGCTCATCTGGGCGTAATTCCGGGAAAGCTGCTCATACGAGACACCCAGTCCGGCAGCGATATACCGCAGCAGTGACTGCTCAAACACGGAGTAGCCGTTATCCGTGTCCTGAGCCGTCTGCAGGTTCAGTGAGTCCCCCGGCATCAGGTGCGGCACTTTTGCGCCTCCCAGACGGACCGGTGCTGCGGCGTAATACGCGGCAATTTCACCAATCCAGCCGGTCAGCTTGTCCCGCTGCTCCTTACTGTTCGCGCCCAGAATAAAATCCATCGCTGACTGCGTATCCAGCTCACTCTCAATGGTGGCGGCATACATCGCCTTCACAATGGCGCTCTGCAGCTGCGTGTTCTGCAGCGTGTCGAGCATCTTCATCTGCTCCATCACGCTGTAAAACACATTTGCACCGCGGGTCTGCCCGTCCTCCACGGGTTCAAAAACGTGAATGAACGAGGCGCGCCCGCCGGGTAACTCACGGGGTATCCATGTCCATTTCTGCGGCATCCAGCCAGGATAGCCGTCCTCGCTGACGTAATATCCCAGCGCCGCACCGCTGTCATTAATCTGCACACCGGCACGGCAGTTCCGGCTGTCGCCGGTATTGTTCGGGTTGCTGATGCGCTTCGGGCTGACCATCCGGAACTGTGTCCGGAACAGCCGCGACGAACTGGTATCCCAGGTGGCCTGAACGAACAGTTCACCGTTAAAGGCGTGCATGGCCACACCTTCCCGAATCATCATGGTAAACGTGCGTTTTCGCTCAACGTCAATGCAGCAGCAGTCATCCTCGGCAAACTCTTTCCATGCCGCTTCAACCTCGCGGGAAAAGGCACGGGCTTCTTCCTCCCCGATGCCCAGATAGCGCCAGCTTGGGCGATGACTGAGCCGGAAAAAAGACCCGACGATATGATCCTGATGCAACTGGATGGCGTTGGCGGCATAGCCGTTATTGCGTACCAGATCGTCTGCGCGGGCATTGCCACGGGTAAAGTTGGGCAGCAGGGCTGCATCCACACTTTCACTCGGTGGGTTCCACGCCCGCAACTGCCCACCAAATCCGCTGCCACCGCCGTGATAACCGGCATATTCACGCAGCGATGTCATGCCGTCCGGCCCCAGAAGGGTGGGAATGGTGGGCGTTTTCATACATAAAATCCTGCAGGTCCCCTGCGTCGCTGTGTCATGCCGGTCTGCACTTCCAGCTCCGCAATGTATTTTTTCAGGTCAGACACGGAAGTGGCCGTAAACTCCACTCGCCGTCCGTCTTTCTGTACCGTTGCCACCCGTTTACCTGTCATCAGGTCATGCAGTGCCGCACGGGCAGCGGCAAGTTCTTCCTGTCGCGTCATTCATCCTCTCCGGATAAGGCACGGGCGTAATCTGCCAGTGTTTTCTTGTTGGTTGCTGCACCATCCTCTTCCTGCAGGCTCGCCAGCAGCGCACTGAGATCCAGCTGCCAGCGGGAAATACTGATGCGCAGCGCCGCCAGCGCATAAACGAAGCAGTCGAGTGCCTCATTGCGTCGCTTTTTGCTGTCCCACAGTATTTTTTTCCTGCCATCCACCCATTTTTCGACCTGCTCTTCAGCCGTCAGCTGCTGCGCTTCGGTCAGATCAAAAATATCCGGGTTATTCGGGAAGTGAACGGCACCGGGAAGCGGTTCATCCCCTTCCGGCGTCAGTGTGAAGCGGTTATAAATCTGCTCTTTCGCGGTATCCGTACCAATTTCGGTAAGGTAAACCCCGTTTTTGTTTCGCTTACGTGGCATGCTGGCCACAGGCTTTCCGTAGACGGATGCCCCTTTAATGGGGATCACCCGGAACAGCCCATGCTTTTTCGAGCGTTCATACACAATGGTCGGGTCAATCCCGCCAATATCCCAGCAGATACGGGATACCGACATTTCTGCACCATTCCGGCGGGTATAGGTTTTATTGATGGCCTCATCCACACGCAGCAGCGTCTGTTCATCGTCGTGGCGGCCCATAATAATCTGCCGGTCAATCAGCCAGCTTTCCTCACCCGGCCCCCATCCCCATACGCGCATTTCGTAGCGGTCCAGCTGGGAGTCGATACCGGCTGTCAGGTAAGCCACACGGTCAGGAACGGGCGCTGAATAATGCTCTTTCCGCTCTGCCATCACTTCAGCATCCGGACGTTCGCCAATTTTCGCCTCCCACGTCTCACCGAGCGTGGTGTTTACGAAGGTTTTACGTTTTCCCGTATCCCCTTTCGTTTTCATCCAGTCTTTGACAATCTGCACCCAGGTGGTGAACGGGCTGTACGCTGTCCAGATGTGAAAGGTCACACTGTCAGGTGGCTCAATCTCTTCACCGGATGACGAAAACCAGAGAATGCCATCACGGGTCCAGATCCCGGTCTTTTCGCAGATATAACGGGCATCAGTAAAGTCCAGCTCCTGCTGGCGGATGACGCAGGCATTATGCTCGCAGAGATAAAACACGCTGGAGGGGTCATCCGGCGTCCATTTGAGGCCAAACGGCGTCTCTTTGTCGCCAAATTTAAGATACTGCTCCTCCCCGCAGTGCGGGCAGGCAACATGAAAACGCATAAAATGCGGGGATTCACTGGCAGCACGCTCAATCTGGCAGGTGCCTCTCACTTTGGGCGTGGAGCCACGGATGGACTTTGGCCAGACCGAGCCTTCAATACGCTTATCGCCCAGGAACGTCGGAGAGCCTTCCTGTTCAATATCATCATCAAAGGCAGCAAGTTCATCATAACCCGCCACATCCACCGACTTTTCACGGTAGTTTTTTGCCGCTTTACCGCCCAGGCACCAGAAGCCACGACCATTAGTAAAACGCTTCATGGTGAGCGTATTATCCCGGTGCTTTTTGCCATACCACGGAGCCAGCGCCAGCAGCGACGGAATATCACGGATGGTCGGCTCAACGTGAGTTTTCATAAAGTTCTCGGCATCACCATCCGTCGGCAACCAGATAAGTGTGTTGCGCTGCTTATGCTCTATGAAGTAGGCATAAACACCCAACAGCATTTTGGAATAACCGACACGGGCAGACTTCACCACATTCACCTCGCGGATGTAGTCGCTGCCCATCGCATTCATGATGGCCCGCTGAAAGGGCAGTGTTTCCCAGCGCCCTTCCTGGTATGCGGATTCTTTCGGGAGATAGTAATTGGCATCCGCCCATTCAACGGCGGTCTGTGGCTCCGGCCTGAACAGGGCACGAAGCCCGGCGCGGACAAAATGCCGCAGCCTGTCAACCTGACTGTTCGATATATTCACTCAGCAACCCCGGTATCAGTTCATCCAGCGCGGCTGCTTTGTTCATGGCTTTGATGATATCCCGTTTCAGGAAATCAATATGCCGGTTATCCAGCTCAGGAAAACGTCGCTGCACCGACAGAGGAATACCGTCGAGAATACTGGATATTTCCCTTGCTATACGCGACAGCACGAAAGTACAGAATGCGGTTTCCACCACTTCAGCCGATTCTTTGGCATTTTTCAGTTCCTGCGCCGTCGCCTGAGCACGAGTCAGGCGATGGCGCTCAAATTCAAGTGTTCCGGGGTGAAGATCTGCCTCGCTGGCCAGCCGTAATTCTTCAACCTCCCGGCGCAGCTTTTCGTTCTCAATTTCAGCATCCCTTTCGGCATACCATTTTATGACGGCGGCAGAGTCATAAAGCACCTCATTACCCTTTCCACCGCCTCGCAGAACGGGCATTCCCTGCTCCTGCCAGTTCTGAATGGTACGGATACTCGCACCGAAAATGTCAGCCAGCTGCTTTTTGTTGACTTCCATTGTTCATTCCACGGACAAAAACAGAGAAAGGAAACGACAGAGGCCAAAAGGCCTGTTTTCAGCACCTGTCGTTTCCTTTCTTTTCAGGGGGTGTTTTAAATAAAAACATTAAGTTACGGAGAAGAAGAACGGAAACGCCTTAAACCGGAAAATTTTCATAAATAGCGAAAACCCGCGCGCCTTCCGCCCCGTAACCTGTCGGATCGCCGGAAAGGACCCGCAAAATGATAATAATTATCATCTACATGTCACAACGTGCATCTACGCCATCAAACCACGTCAAATAATCAATTATGACGCAGGTATCGTATTAATTGATCTGCATCAACTTAACGTAAAAACAACTTCAGACAATACAAATCAGCGACACTGAATACAGGGCAACCTCATGTCAACGAAGAACAGAACCCGCAGAACAACAACCCGCAACATCCGCTTTCCTAACCAAATGATTGAACAAATTAACATCGCTCTTGAGCAAAAAGGGTCCGGGAATTTCTCAGCCTGGGTCATTGAAGCCTGCCGCCGGAGACTAACGTCAGAAAAGAGAGCATATACATCAATCCAAAGTGATGATGAATAAACATCCCGGTTTCTTCCACCATCGCACCGGAAAAGCGACTATGAGGGTAACCCTGCGTCTGTCAGCACAGTAAAACCCGGTGTGCATCGTTTTTGATTATTCCCGCACACTCACGCAGAAGGAATTCCCCGTCGGGCTACGGTCATGGTTAATGCGGGAATACGGCGACGATACAGCGCAGCTAAAAGGGTAATGGACAGAAAGAGCGGTTTATTTCATTCCACAGGATTCTGAGTGCCCCCCTCCTCCAATAGGCTGAGCATCCACCTATATAGTTTTAATTTTCATCAATCCATTTAACTATCGTTTAATTGTTGTCACATAGGATTCTGCCGTTTTTAACAATGCAGGATAATAAGATGAAAAAAATGTTGTTTTCTGCCGCTCTGGCAATGCTTATTACAGGATGTGCTCAACAGACGTTTACTGTTGGAAACAAACCGACAGCAGTAACACCAAAGGAAACCATCACCCATCACTTCTTCGTTTCGGGAATTGGACAGGAGAAAACTGTTGATGCAGCCAAAATTTGTGGCGGCGCAGAAAATGTTGTTAAAACAGAAACCCAGCAAACATTCGTAAATGGATTGCTCGGTTTTATTACTTTAGGCATTTATACTCCGCTGGAAGCGCGTGTGTATTGCTCACAATAATTGCATGAGTTGCCCATCGATATGGGCAGCTCTATCTGCACTGCTCATTAATATACTTCTGGGCTCCTTCCAGTTGTTTTTGCATAGTGATCAGCCTCTCTCTGAGGGTGAAATAATCCCGTTCAGCGGTGTCTGCCAGTCGGGGGGAGGCTGCATTATCCACGCCGGAGGCGGTGGTGGCTTCACGCACTGACTGACAGACTGCTTTGATGTGCAACCGACGACGACCAGCGGCAACATCATCACGCAGAGCATCATTTTCAGCTTTCGCATCAGCTAACTCCTTCGTGTATTTTGCATCGAGCGCAGCAACATCACGCTGACGCATCTGCATGTCAGTAATTGCCGCGTTCGCCAGCTTCAGTTCTCTGGCATTTTTGTCGCGCTGGGCTTTGTAGGTAATGGCGTTATCACGGTAATGATTAACAGCCCATGACAGGCCGACGATGATGCAGATAACCAGAGCGGAGATAATCGCGGTTACTCTGTTCATTGCTGACCCCACAAACAGATTTCACGCTCAATCTCACGACGAGTCATGAGACCTTTCCATTGCTTACCGCCAGCATATGTCCAGCGACGTAGCTGATCACATGCGCCTTTGATATCGCCCTGGTTTATTTTGCGAAGAAGCGTCGATGTTCTGAAATTGCCAGCACCCACGTTGTAAACGAATGAGTAAAGAGCGCCGCGCGTTGTTTCCGGTATATCGACTTCGATGTACGGGTTAATTTGTCTGGCGACAGTGGCAAGGTCTTTATTCAAGAGTGCTTTGCATTCTGCTTTGGTATACGTTTTACCGAGCATGATGTCTTTTCCTGTATGCCCGTGACATACAGTCCATACACCAACAATATCTTTGTATGGTATGTAGCTGACACCTTCCAGACCATCGTTACCACTTGGGCCAGTAATTAACACTGATGCTATAGCAATTGCTCCGCCACCAATAGCAGCAGCAACGGCTTTTCGTAATGATGGAGGCATTATTCACCTCTCGCAGCCTTGCGCTTATCTTCTTTAATCTTGAAATAAAGGTTTGTCAGGTACGTCAGCAGGCCAAATACCAGGCTACCCAGCACACCTATTGCTGCCCACTGTGAGGGCGTGACTTTATCGAGCAGCTGTAAAAACCAGTAACCGGCACTACCTGCTGAGGTGCCATAGGCGACACCCGTTGTTAACTTATCCATGGATTTCATAACCCCACCTCGCAGACAAAGCGGGTGTAAATTGAGGGAATACAACGTATCGCAAAAAAGCAGAAACGTAACAGACTCGGAGTCAGTGAATAACTCAGGTATTGAGTTATCAGCTAATATCGAGACTCAAAAAATGGAAAAACCAGCTCGACGGCGGGTTTAAGCTGTGTGACGAAGTAACCACTCTTAACAGCATAACCAATTTTTTACGTACGTAAACCACTGAATGATATTTATGAGAATGCTACCGAGTGTTCAAAACACCACCACAAATACATAAGAAAACCTCAACAAATAACCAATAAATAATTTCAGACGTTATTTTTAGTTGATTTAAATTAAACTGCCGAATTATAGAACCTCCATAAATAACAACCATTAATATAAATTAGCTAATAGGTTTATTTTTGTTCAAATAAGAGCCATAAATAGGTTTCGATAGAAAAAGTTCAGATAAAAATAGAGATCTACTTCACAAATTAAATGAGAAACTAAAACTTACATCTTGAAATAATCACATTGATTAGATGAATATTTATCGCGCAGTGACATCATTTTTTAATAATAGTTCAAAAAAAAGGGCTCACGATGAAAAAATTAACAGTGGCAATTTCTGCTGTAGCTGCATCAGTACTGATGGCGATGTCTGCTCAGGCAGCTGAAATTTATAATAAAGACAGTAACAAGCTGGATCTGTACGGGAAAGTTAATGCCAAGCACTACTTCTCCTCTAATGATGCAGATGATGGTGATACTACTTATGCCCGTCTTGGCTTCAAAGGTGAAACCCAAATCAACGATCAACTGACTGGTTTCGGTCAGTGGGAATATGAATTCAAAGGCAACCGCGCTGAATCTCAAGGTTCCTCCAAAGACAAAACCCGTCTTGCATTTGCAGGCCTGAAATTCGGTGACTACGGCTCAATCGATTACGGCCGTAACTACGGTGTAGCATACGACATCGGTGCGTGGACTGACGTTCTGCCAGAATTCGGTGGCGATACCTGGACCCAAACAGATGTGTTCATGACTGGTCGCACCACTGGTGTTGCAACCTATCGTAACAACGACTTCTTTGGTCTGGTTGATGGTCTGAACTTTGCTGCTCAGTACCAAGGCAAAAACGATCGTAGCGATTTCGATAACTACACTGAAGGTAACGGTGATGGCTTCGGTTTCTCTGCTACCTATGAATACGAAGGATTCGGTATCGGTGCAACTTATGCGAAATCTGATCGTACCGACACTCAAGTTAATGCAGGGAAAGTTCTTCCTGAAGTATTTGCTTCCGGTAAAAATGCAGAAGTTTGGGCCGCAGGTCTGAAATATGACGCTAACAACATTTACCTGGCCACTACCTATTCTGAAACCCAGAATATGACTGTATTTGCTGATCACTTCGTTGCTAATAAAGCCCAAAACTTCGAAGCTGTTGCACAATATCAGTTCGATTTCGGTCTGCGTCCGTCCGTTGCTTACCTGCAATCTAAAGGTAAAGATCTTGGAGTATGGGGCGATCAGGACTTAGTCAAATATGTTGATGTAGGTGCAACCTATTACTTCAACAAAAATATGTCTACTTTCGTTGATTACAAAATCAACCTGCTTGACAAAAATGACTTCACTAAAGCACTCGGTGTAAGCACTGATGACATCGTTGCTGTAGGTCTGGTTTACCAGTTCTAATCTGATTACGAAAAAGATATGTTGCGGGAGGCGTTGCCTCCCCAACATATAAGTGGCTCCCTCAAGCCACTTCCTTTAGAAGCACAACCTTGCTTCTAACTATATAAACCTTCTGTTATATATTACCCTTTATTTTTGGGGGCGTCTCAACGCCCCATTTTTAATAATTTTTAGTAAACAATTGGCATATTAATTAGAGTTATTAACAACGATATCCATCTCTAACCGGATATCTAATGCCATTAACATCCCTTCAATTATGCCCTCAGCCTTCTGTAACCTTTTCCCGATATAACCATCAGAGCAGCAATGCTTACCTGCCAGTGACATGAATGTCATACCGACTACATAATAATCTACTAATAAATCGTGCAAATCGCTGTTGTTCTTTTTCAGACGGGCCATGCACCCGCAAATAATCATCGCGTCATCGTCACAACATTGCGGGCGAGATTTTACTTTTGAAGGAATTAATCCCTTAAAACCGGCGGCAATGGACGACCAGGTCACATCTTCATGATTATTAGCCGCCCACGCTCCCCAACGCTCAAGAACCATCTGAATATCACGCATCAACTTACTCCACAAAAATCAGACCAGAACGCCAATTACAAGCAAAAATCAACAAAACAGTATTAGTTGATTGTTATCTCTGACTTCATACTCCTGCTCCTGTCAGGGTTTTGGCGTAATTCTTCAGTATTCGGTAATCGGTCAAAACAGAACCGGGGAAACGATATAAGCGCAGATGCCCCCAGCGGTGGCGAAGAAGTTCTGCCATATAAAACTCAAACATCATTCATTCCCCATTTCGGTGATGGTCAGTTCCAGCCTCCCACCTTTGGTAACAGGCATCTTCACAACGCGGTAATCAACGACCTGAGCATCATCCAGCCAGAAACCTGCTTTGGTGAGTGCGTCAAAAGCGGCTTTTTGCAGATTATCCAGGTCACGGCGACGGCGATCCGGCATGTGGCACTCAATACGGATTTTCACTGGCATAGCCAGGCCGATATCCAGCATTGCGTTTTTAATGATTCGGGTGACGTTATCGCGGTATGCCTGCCCTTCTGCGCTGATGTGCGTGCGCCCGCGATTATGGCGGTAATAGCGATTATTGCTCGGAGGCCAGGGTAATGTGATGCTGTAGGTATTCACGCCTTAATAACCCCCTCTTTCAGCCAAATAACCTGTGTTCTCGCCATACCTTCCAGCGCGCATTCTTTTGCATATGCAGCATCGACAAAATGTGTGCGGCGGTCGATTTCGTCGTGGCAGGCAGAACATGCAATGGTGGCAATCAGGTCTGGAGGTTTGATACCGGTACCGCACAATCCAGCCAGCCGGATATGTGCCAGTACAGACGTTTCAGAATTGCCATTACATACGCCAGGGATTCTTACCTGGCATTCCCGACCACGCGCTGCTTTTCTCAAATCAGCCATGATTCCTCCTTGCTGCCAGTCGCAACCATTTTTTATCAACCAGGCTAGCGGTATATCCGAGCAGTGTTGGTATTTCGGATGGCTTCGGCTCAGGCTTACGCTTACGACGATTTGATACTCTGTAGATGTGTCCGTTCATGACACGAATAAGCGGTGTAGCCATTACGCCTCCTGCTTGTCACGGAGCAGCTGGAACTCGCAGCTCTGCGGAATAGTCAGGTGGCAGCCAATATTCACCGCCCAGGCTTCAACCTTACACAGGAAGACATACATCTCTCCGGTATCAAGATCGGAGGTATGGCGTAACGACTGGATAGTGGTGATATCACCGGTTACGACATCAACCAGGTCTTTGGTTTCATAACCGAGATATGTGTGTTTGAGAGCATCTTTTACCCAAGCTGGAGTGGCGAACGTTTTACCCCTGTTGATGAGGTATTCACTGATTTCGCTGTACCACATGTGGCTGAGTGCATTCTGGGAAAGACTGCGTTTCTCACGCCACGGTTTAAGCACCATGCGAAAGCATTTGCCCTCCTCCAGATAAGGCTGGATCTGCCGACCGATAGCGGTGAAGTTACCGCGATGTAATTTGATGCCATCTTGTGGGAGATTCACGCTTCACCTCCGCAGAGGTCAAACGCTGGATGCAAAAAATCGCAGGTGCATCTCTGCATCTGTGAAGGGAGAAGAGAGTTTGGATTGTATGTGCGCATAAACGTCCCCGTTTAGCGCAGAAGTCACCGGAGTTGTTCAGGCTCCGATGACATGATTATGGCAAAATGATTATGTAAAATCAAAAGCCAAAAAACAATTATGGTTTATTTTCTAGCTCTGATTTTTTGAAAGCTTCTATCAGACGATTAGCATCTTCTGTACCACCAGGAAGCACGTTTGATTTTTTAAGAATATACGGTGGGAACTTTGTGGTTAAATATTCATGCTTAAACCATCTACGAAACTCTGACAATGCAGAATCAGGATAGGCATTAATGATCTGAGGATTGGAACTTGCCTGAAGAAAATCTTCAGGGTAATAATGCTCACAGTCTACTCTTTCTCCAAATTCTGTTGCTAACCCCTTTGCTTTCCAGTGACGCGCCCAGCAAGAACCAACACTGCCATCAGGTACGGTATGCTGATTAATCGCTAATCCAGCATTGATGAGATCTACCATCATACCTGCAATTTCATTAAATATAATGAAATACCCATCAGGTATGGTTCCCTTATCTTTTAATAAAGATACTCTGTCATGGTAATGCCTCCACGGGTCCTCCGGTTGATATTTTAGCGCCTCGTATATAAATGTCTTGAGGCCTTTTTTAGCAAGCTCTCTGTAAGATCTAATTGCAGTCTCACTTTCTGCTTGTTTTGCTTCAAAGGCATAGTATTCAAGTATAGCCATGCATACAACATCTGGATAAGCATGGTACTCAACACCATTTCGAATTATTGGTATATAAAGTTTTTCATCTGTAAAACCTTCATTAAGAAGATATGTACCAATAAAAGTCATTCTTCCTTTTTTGAAAATACCGTTCTCAACGGATTGAGCCCACTCATCGGTAATTTCCTTGATTCGCAAACGCTGAACACCACAAACATTTGCCAACCCATTCTGAGTAAGGTACGGAATTCCGTTATCGAGTACCCCCATTTCTATACCGTTAATGACAGCCTCTTGCTTAACATCTAAGTCTAAAGGTATGGATCTGAGGGAGGTAGTTCTCTGTTGTGCCATTTTTGATCCTATCAATTTGAATTCATTGAAAAAATTAGGTGTTCCCTATGCATTAGAACACTCATCATAGTAACCCCACTCGTTTGTGAAAAAAACTAATTTCACAATCAGTTAACTCTCAAAATAACTGATATTCATACTCTCGCTATCCCATATATAGACATCCTTGTTTTAATACAACACTCATGGCTGGCGGCTATACTCCTAACAGATTTGACGCAAATACGGCAATACTCGACTCCACTTATCATCCTGCCACGGCTGAAGTTTTACATGTGCCGTTTCTCGGACGAGGATTGCTCGCGCTCTGTTGAGTATCTGGGGATATTCTTGCTCGATGGAAGTGAAGTGACCAGCTTCACCATGCTCCGCATCCTGAAGAAGATGAGTAACGTTCTGGTAGGCAATTAACATCACATTCCCTGCTCGCCATAACCAGGCGAGTGTGCAAAGTTCGTTATCAGTGAATTGTTTTGTGATTGGGGATTGTTGAACTGCTAGAACGAGAACGCCAGCATCCATTGGCAGTCCCTATAGTAAAACCATAGCTCAGGACGCTTCGTTCAGGATAGATAATTTTATTGTACTTACCTAACTTTCTTACTATAGCACGGTTGAAAAAGTGATTATTACTCAAAAATAAACCTCACCATCAACCATATATTTGAGAGTACTTATCGCCTGCTGGGCGGATATTGTTTTCATTAAAGGATAGTGTTTAAAAACAATGCCATTCATAAAATAGATATCACAGGTTTTATTATCTGTATTGATTATGATTTTTTCGAATGTTTTATAGGCAAGTGTACGACATAGCTCTCGCCCATTTTTACTGGTTAAGTCAATAGCATGAAAATCACCAAGTGAGCTCACCGCTTTACTCTTCAAAGTTTTTAATGATACAGAAGCCCTTCGTAATTCCTTATCTAATACTCTGATTTTTTCTGCTATAGCGGTAACTTCAGGCGCAACAGATAATGCAGCAATTAAATTATTAATTTTCATCTGGAGCTCAATAATTTTCAACTCTAAAGTTTCATTAGCATCTTTCTTGTTTTCAACTGGTTGGATTTTACTACAATTAAAAAGCAACTCATTAATGATATTATAATCAACCAAATCTCTCTTTATTGATGGCCTGTCACATCGATGCAGTCTTCTCATCGGACAAACATAATAGCCATGCAAACTTCCAGATACCGCATGAACAATCATGGTATTACCACAAGCCTCGCACTTCATAACTGTTCGAAGTAGATTTATCAACATAGGGTTTTTGCTACTATTGCTAATACCAAAAGGTGCCAACCGAATTTCCTGCACAGCGTAAAACAAATCATCTGATATGACTCTGGGATAATAGCCAGCGATTTCACTTATTCCTTTACCTCTTGCACGATATGAAGGTACGCATATACCTATCAGAGCTTTATTCGCTAATAATTTTTCAATTACAGAAGGTCCCCATGCACTTTCTTTTCCTGAGAAATTCTTTACAGCATGATCATTTAAATACTTGGCTATTGCATTCAATGAGCGCCTTTCCATCCTGAGTTTAAAAATTAGCTCAATAGTTTTCACCCTGTCGGGGTCTGGAACAAAAGCCGTTCTTTTGTCATCTAAGGAGAGCCATCTCGGACAAGACGCCGTCATAATCGTGCCTGACTCCAGTGCATCCTGCCGTTTTTTCTTCCATGATAATTTAACCCGACTTGACTTTATCTCGCTTTCTTCATTTGCCCTTTGTGCTATAAGTATGGCTTTTATTAATGAATATGGATCATTCAAAGAGTCAATATTATAGACTGTATTATCGCAAAGAGTTATAACATCAATACCGTGATTCAAAATCAATTTCAGACGCTCAATCGCTTCACCGACTTTTTCTCTTGAAAGTCTGTCCAGACTTTCAACTAACAATGTAGTTCCTGGCAATATATAACCATGCTCTATAGCATCTAAAAATTCCGAAAAAGCTCCTGATTGTGCATGCTTTCCTTTGAATGCACTTAATCCTAAATCTTCATATGTTATGGTATCAAGATAATAATCACTATTTACCTTTAACCATTCAGCAATAAGTCTTCTCTGTCGGTTTAATGAGTCGCCAGACATCTGACCTGGTGATGAAAATCGCATATATGCTATGGCTTTTTTCATGGTGACACCTGCTAACGTATGCTTTTATAAACCTTAGTGGTGAGATATAATTTTTGTTTAATTTTTATTTAAAAAGACAATTAAGGTCACATTATCTTGAATATACAACAATAATCGTATTGCAATTTTCTTACGCCATAATCTTGAAAGCACAAAAGAATACATAAAAAAATAAAGACATTAACAAAAAGCATAAAACGAGGCTCATATAAATATAAGAGCCTCCATATTTTAGTCGTTTAGAAACAAATTATTTTTAATGTGGTGTGCTTCGTGACAATAAATTAATAACCAACACACCGGCACAAATCAACATCATGCCTATAATGGCTGGCAGGTCCAGCCGTTGGCCGAAAAATCCCCATGACAGTAAGCTAATCAGGACAATACCGACTCCTGACCAGATAGCATAAGCAATCCCTGTAGGAATATAAGCCAGCGTCTGAGCTAATAACCAGAATGATGCACAATAACAAATAATTGTACCAACAGATGGCCATAACCGTGTAAAACCTTCTGAAAACTTCATTAAGGTTGTACCAATGACCTCTGCAAGTATTGCACCACCAAGATAAATATAAGGGTTCATAGCATATTCTTTCCTGTTCAAACTGGAGAGAATTGTACTACAGTTTGAAATCAACTCACCTGTTTCATCATTGTGTACCCATTGATGTTCCTTTTATATACCCTCAATACGCGTTTCATCGCGGCACTCTGGCGACACTCCTTAAAAATCAGATTCGTGCTCACCTTTCCTTCCCGTTCTTCTCTGGTAGCGAACCGGTAATACACCGTTCGCCAGACCTTACCATCAACGACCAGGATTCCTGCCCGCGCCATTTTAGCCGCAGCCTGATTTATGCTGGTTACGGTTGCGCCTGTTACCGCGGCAACGTCCTGTGCACAGAAGCTCTTATGCGTCCCCAGGTAATGAATAATTGCCTCTTTGCCCGTCATACACTTGCTCCTTTCAGTCCGAACTTAGCTTTAATTTCTGCGATCTTCGCCAGAGCCTGTGCACGATTTAGAGGTCTACCGCCCATAACAGGAAGTTGTTTTACTGGTTCAGGGATCGCCTCACCACGGTTAATTCTCGCAGTCATATGGACAAGCTCATCTGCGGCCTTACGGCGTAATTCCGCATCAGTAAGCGCATTGGCCCGCATGTTCTGATACAGGTTGGTAACCAGCCAGTAGTGCGCGTTTGATTTCCACGGATAAGACTCCGCATCCGGATACAGGCCTCGCTTCCGGCAATACTCGTAAACCATATCAACCAGCTCGCTGACGTTTGGCAGTCCGGCGATAACGGATGCTTCTTCCCGGCACCATGCAACAAACTGCCCGGGTGATGGCAGAAATGGTCGATTCTGCCGACGGGCTACGCGCATTCCAGCGTTAACCTGTTCCATTGTGGTGATCCCGTTTTCCCGGAAAGCCAGAACCCACTGGCGGCGGATTTCGTTCAGTTCATTCTGGTCACGGTTAGCCAGGCTCGCCGGGAAAGTTGCCAGTAACTGGCTGAACACACCATTGATGATCTGCGCTACCTGCTGTACCTGAGGCTTTTCGTCGTACTGTTCCGGCATGTTGTTGGCGATCCGACGCATCTGCTCACGGTCAAAGTTAATCATCTGTGCGGCGATGTTTTTCATAGATCCACCCCGTAAATCCAGTCTGTGTTTGTCAGGTCGAGTTTTGGTTTGCTAGCTGTCACGCCTGCCTGTTGCTTGTTACGGTTGATTTCGAGTTGGGTCCACTTGTCGCGGAGTTTGGCCGGACTTAGCACGTTACCGGACCAGAAGTTGTCCTGGCATGCCCAGCGGAACAGCACACACATGTCGCGGTGGTTACGTCCGTCACGTTCACGCATCAGGCGGATATCGTTAGCCCACCCTGCAAAATTCGGTTTTCTGGCTGATGGCGCGATGGTCTTCACCATGTCAAACATCCACTCTGCGGCGGTCAGGTCTTCTGCTGTCCCCCACTTGCTGCCGCTCTGAATTGCAGCATCCGGTTTCACCACAGGAAGATCGTTTTCTGGTTGGTCAGAGGATTCGCCAGAATTCTCGGACGAAAAAGGTTTTATATTGTCTTTTGTTAGTTTGTCTTTTGTGTTTACCTGATTCGGGTAAACGCCTTTACCTGATTTGGGTAAACTTTTCTTACCTGATTCAGGTAAATTTACCTCTTTCAGGTAAACTTTATTTTTCTTACCTGATTCGGGTAATGTTGACCATTCACTGACCACATTATTAATACCGATATTCCGCCCGCTCTGAATCAAAATCCCACGCTTTACCAGAACACTTTTTGCAGCAGAACACTTGTGCGGCAATATCCCGGTCAATTCGGACAGTTGCTCGTTGCTCACCCAATCCAGTTTTTTATTAAAGCCATATGTATTGCGCATGACAGCTAGGAAGACCAGAAGCTGGTGCTGTGTTAATCCGGCCAGCATCACAGCTTCCAGCAACTCATTTGCAATGCGCGTATAACCATCATCGAGATCTGCCACGCGCGGCTCCTTTTGTGCCGCATCCGGCACTGGAAAATTGAATATCTCAGCAGTGTTTGCCATAATTCCTCCCGCAATGAGTGTGTTACGATTTGCACCTGAAAGTCGGTTCTGTTCCAGCAGACCGGCTTTCGCCATTTCTGAACCTGTCATATCGCCCCCAGCATGGTAGTAACCATCGCCATCAATGGACCAGCCAGATCTGGGTCCACACGAAACATCGACACAATACCTTCACTAATTTCCTTCAGTTTCTGGTGGCGTGGTGCGTTGAGAATGACAGCCTGTTTTGCCTCACTGAGTTCCTTTTCCATTTCAGCCAGCCGAGCCATGAAGCTATCCTGCTCAACCAGGTGGCCGCGATATTTCAGCGGTAGTACTGCCAGAATTGCTGGAGTCAGTTCACGCACGTTATTTCGGTATTTTTCAGAATCGAATTTGTTATCGAGAAAGCGGAACAGCTTCTGGCGTGCACGACTGACATCATCAGAAAAATCGATAGTGCCGCCGCCCTGTGCTCGATACTCATTCACAATGAGTGCGGCAACGACATCCTGATTATCTTCAGCCGACCAGGCGCGGACGGCATCACGGATTTTTTCGTGGCCTGGCACCTGTTTTGTTTGAGAACGATTTATCACCGCAGTCGGGCTAAATCCGCTAGTCTGTTGGTATGTAAGTGGTTGCATAATTGACTCCTTTAGTTTGAATTGACTGTTAAGTTGATTGCTTATTGTTAAAGAGCGTGAAATGGAAATTTAAGCTGCGTTCTTTTCGGTGTGTGGAAACAACTTCGGAAGATCCGGGCGAATCTGGTATGCCTTCACTACTCCACCAGTAGCCGTAACAATGCTGCCGACATGTTCAGGGGATACCTTTGCTTTGTTGTGAAGCCACTTATAGACGGCCTGCTGTGAAACTTCGCAAGCAGCGCCCAGTTTCTTTTGTGAACCAACGATATTGATCGCTGTTTTGATAGCTGGGTTCATAACAACCTCCGTGGTTAATTTGAATCAAGATTAAAACTATGGTTGTTTTTAGTCAACAACCATTTTCGTTTGATGAAATAAAACCTTGGTTGTACATTTGGACTATGAAAACAACACTCTCAGAAAGACTTAAAGAAGCCAGATTAGCGCGAGGCCTTACACAAAAGGCGCTTGGGGATTTGGTCGGGGTTAGCCAAGCTGCTATTCAGAAGATCGAAACAGGGAAAGCTAATCAAACAACTAAAATCGTGGAGATCGCGAACGCTTTGGGTGTGCGCGCAGAATGGTTATCTTCTGGCGTTGGAAATATGTCAGACAGTACAGTGCAACCAATACAATCAACTGTCAGCCATTCCAAATACTTCAAGATTGACGTTCTTGATATAGAAGTCAGTGCTGGGCCGGGAGTCATCAACCGTGAGTTTGTAGAAGTTCTACGCTCGGTTGAGTACTCGTTTGACGATGCTCGTCATATGTTCGATGGTAGGAAGGCGGAAAATATCCGCATCATTAACGTGCGTGGTGACAGCATGTCAGGAACGATCGAACCAGGTGATCTGCTGTTCGTTGATATCACAGTTAAATCTTTCGACGGTGATGGTATCTATGCGTTTCTGTACGACGACACAGCCCATGTAAAGCGCCTGCAAATGATGAAGGATAAGCTGCTGGTCATCTCTGATAACAAAAGCTACTCACCGTGGGACCCGATCGAGAAAGACGAGATGAACCGGGTGTTCATCTTCGGTAAGGTTATTGGGAGCATGCCGCAGACATATAGGAAGCATGGGTAGTACCAATTAAAAATTATCAACTGGGCATTGTGCTCATTCAGTAAAGAACTAATTCCTATCTTTGCTCTAGGTAGTAATATTAAGCCACCGCAATAATATCTTTACCTAACGGCGTAAGAATCCCGGTCACCGTGCCGGGTTTTCTTTTGCCCTCCCCTCATCACACACACCGTTAAAAAAACCACCATAACCTCGCTTCAGTTATCGCTATGCGATTCAAGTCACAAAATAAATCCATCCTAAATACAACCAGTTATATCTAAAACAACCAATAAAACAACTTTTGTTGTTGACGGTAAAACAACTATAGTTTTAAATAAGTTCATCGCAACAACACAACGATACGGCAACCACCTGATTCACCGTTGCGATGACCGCTTAGATCCGCAGTTTGAATTTCAGCAGGCTTCGGGGAGTGCGAGGGGTGAAACGGACGCGTGAACGTCGGTGTGACCAGCTGAAATCAACTCAACATTTCATACCTTAGTCGCTTCAACGAGGCGGCTTAGTTATGACAACCGGCGGCCATCCACCGCCTGAATACGCGCAGAAGTCTCTATATGTTCAGCAGCCCAGCTTACGGGCAGGAGTTTTTATGGTTCATCAACATTACGGAACGCAGACCGTTAATCGCGGCGCGGTCATGCCAGGAATGCTGGTCAAACACAAAGATGGTACCTGGACTGCATCAGCTAATTTACGCGGACGGCTTTATCTGCATCGCGGCATCGAGCGCACTTATACCCGTGATTTGCTCGTGGAAGTTTTTCTCGACGGACGCGGTAACGGCCTGAATCGCTAATCCCCTTTCCTGTTTTCCTAATCAGCCTGGCATTTCGCGGGCGATATTTTCACAGC
>OAXB01000134.1_pt1 | contig 32419 bp, 34 predicted proteins | sample 1501541 | NCBI WGS metagenome assembly OAXB01 (sample SAMEA2580302, study PRJEB22360) | human gut metagenome | biome: human gut; feature: human-associated habitat; material: faeces | place: Denmark | collected 2008/2010
TTTCGAGTTAGGCGTGTATAAAGTTGATTTAGCGGCGGTTTTTAGCCATATTGAAGGGGCGAGCAAACAAAGTGATTTTGTCCAGGCGGGTTATCAGTATGGTTTTAATAATTTATTGACGCTGTATGGTGGCTCGATGGTCGCGAATAATTATTACGCGTTTACTTTGGGGGCTGGCTGGAATACACGCATTGGTGCCATTTCCGTCGATGCCACTAAGTCGCATAGTAAACAAGACAACGGCGATGTGTTTGACGGGCAAAGTTATCAAATTGCCTACAACAAATTTGTGAGCCAAACGTCGACGCGTTTTGGTCTGGCGGCCTGGCGTTATTCGTCGCGTGATTACCGGACATTTAACGATCACGTTTGGGCAAACAATAAAGATAATTATCGCCGTGATGAAAACGATGTCTATGACATTGCCGATTATTACCAGAACGATTTTGGCCGCAAAAATAGCTTTTCCGCCAATATGAGCCAGTCATTGCCAGAAGGTTGGGGGTCTGTGTCATTAAGTACGTTATGGCGAGATTACTGGGGGCGTAGCGGCAGTAGTAAGGATTATCAGTTGAGTTATTCCAACAACCTGCGACGGATAAGCTATACCCTCGCGGCAAGCCAGGCTTATGACGAGAATCATCATGAAGAGAAACGTTTTAATATTTTTATATCGATTCCCTTTGATTGGGGTGATGACGTTTCGACGCCTCGTCGGCAAATATATATGTCTAACTCAACGACGTTTGATGATCAGGGTTTTGCCTCAAATAATACGGGATTATCAGGAACAGTAGGGAGTCGAGATCAGTTCAATTATGGTGTCAACCTGAGTCATCAACATCAGGGAAATGAAACGACAGCAGGGGCGAATTTAACCTGGAACGCGCCTGTGGCGACAGTGAATGGCAGTTATAGTCAGTCGAGTAATTATCGGCAGGCTGGAGCCAGTGTTTCAGGGGGCATTGTCGCCTGGTCGGGTGGCGTTAATCTGGCGAATCGTCTTTCTGAAACTTTTGCCGTGATGCATGCGCCGGGAATTAAAGATGCTTATGTGAATGGGCAAAAATATCGCACCACGAACCGTAATGGTGTCGTGATATACGACGGAATAACTCCTCATCGGGAAAATCACCTGATGCTGGATGTATCGCAAAGTGACAGTGAAACAGAATTACGCGGTAACCGTAAAATTGCCGCCCCTTATCGCGGCGCGGTCGTTCTGGTCAATTTCGACACCGATCAACGCAAACCCTGGTTTATAAAAGCATTAAGAGTGGATGGGCAACCGTTAACATTTGGCTACGAAGTCAATGATATCCACGGTCATAATATTGGCGTTGTCGGCCAGGGAAGTCAGCTTTTTATTCGCACCAATGAAATACCACCAGCGGTTAATGTGGCAATTGATAAGCAACAAGGGCTTTCATGCACAATCACCTTCGGTAAAGAGATTGATGAAAGTAAAAATTATATCTGTCGGTGAGAGGTGGAATATGATTTTCAGAAATGGAATGTTACTAATTTTTATTTTATGGGCTAATTTTACCTGGGCTGGATGTCGTACCACTGCATCATTAAATATTACTGATAGTATTAATGTGGGGGAGATTTTAGCGAATGAGGTTTCCTTTAGTAAAAGTGTCGTGTTTACGGGGATATCTTGTGATACGAGCACGGATAAAATAGTCTATAAAAATATCCAAAGTGATTGGGTTGAAGTTGGACCTTTTGGTAATGGCGAAAAGTTAAAGGTTAAAATAGAGTCTTTAGGTAAAACCAGTGACACGATTGGGAAATCCAGCAATGCGCAGGCAGTATTACCCTATGTGGTTAAAATATCCAAAGGTACACCTGATTTTACTGGAGAAAGAAAACCTACCTGGTTTATTTCAGATACTGTGATTGCAAATATTGGCGGTGAGTCATCTTCATCCATTGACTTTGGGTTGGGCATTTGTAAGACATTGAAGATTAACTGGTGTGTAAGTTATCTCACCAGTAAACTGGCGGGGGATACATTTACGCTTGGGTTAAGTATTTCCTATTATCCTAAAAATACGACCTGTAAGCCTGAAAACACAATAATAAAAGTAGATGATATTGCCTTGTCCCAACTCAGAAGTCAGGGAAAGATTACGGCGAACAGTAAGGAAGGAATAATTACGTTGAAGTGTGATAATCTTTTCGGCGGCACAAAACAAGCATCGCGGAATATGGTCGTATATCTTTCCAGCAGTGACTTAGTTACAGGAAGCAATACAATTTTGCGTGGCAACATAGATAATGGTGTAGGATTTGTTTTGGATCTAAAAGAACCACCAAAAGGGACTGAAGCAGCCATCAAAATTTCTGCTAGCGGCGATCAGGGCGCGGCGACATCATTATGGAAAACAGATAAACCCGGAGCTCCTTTAAATAGTAATATTATTAATATACCTGTCCTGGCCAGTTACTATGTATACGATAAAAATAAAGTTAAATCGGGTGCACTTGAGGCAACTGCACTGATCAACGTGAAATACGACTAATAACAAACAAGACGAGCAAGTGGCTAATAATAAAAAATAATAAGGTGTCTGCATTTCCCCCTCTCTCCGAGGGGGCTTTTTTTAGCGATGATAAAAAATCTCACCGTCGTAGGCTTTAATGATTTTTCCGTCGGTATCATTGATCAGCACATATGCACCGCCCATATAGGTCCAGTGGGTTCCAGCGTCAGGTGCGGGCAAGTTACGCAACTGCCACTGCTTAATGTTGTACTCATCGGTACGGTACATTTCTGGTACGGTGTCACCTGGTTTGAAATGCTTGAAGTCAGCAATGAAACTGCTTAACTCATACTTCGAAATTCCCGAGGCATTGGTCGAACCCGCGGTGGCTGGTGCGGCCCATGCTGCGCTGGTTACCAGCAAAAGCGCACCCAGCAACATCTTATTTTTTATGGTCATATACTCTCCACTTTGGGGATCAGTAAAATCAGTCGCATATCTTTCCTGCCATACAATATAACCGACAAGAGATATTTTGTTAGTGATCCCATGATTTCGTAAAAAGTGTAAATGAAAGGATGCAGCAAAAGCATCCTCATTGAGCGAGAAGTGAGCGGAATAAGCTGATTTAAGAATCATCCTGGGCTAAAGGGATAACGAAGCCCAGGTGATTGTTTTATCTCATAATACCCATAAAGCCATGCACTCCCATATACAATCCGACTAAACCAATTAACAGACTGGAAAAATAGGGGGCACGTTTAGCGAGGGTGTTAAATCCGCTCCAGCGTTTTGCAACCTGCTGAACACTGATTGCTGCGCCAACGCCTACGGTGACCAGCGTTAATGCCAGGCCGATGCTGAAACTGACGACCAGAGTTGCACCCAATGTGAGGGCTTTCAACTGAATGCAAATCAACAACACTGTTATTGCCGCAGGGCAGGGGATAAGCCCGCCGGTTAAGCCAAACAGCAAAATTTGCCAGTTGGTGACCTCTCTACCATCAAAGCGTCGTTTAATGTCACTGGCATGGGCCAGCGCATGAGCATCCTGATACTCGTCGCTCTGACCATGCTCGTGATGGTGATGATGTTCGTGATCATGGTCGTGATGATGTTCATGGTCATGATGGTGATGCTCGTGCATATTCTCAAGCCAGTTTCTTTCACCGCGCCAGGTACGCCAGAACATCCAGAATGCGGTGCCAAGAATGATCACCGCGGAAATCAACTGAAGCCACGGCTCCGCTGACTGCGCAGTAAAGCGTTTGCTGATCACCATCCCGCCAAAGGCAATCAACCAGACCACCGCCGTATGTGAAATAGTTGCCGCCAGTCCAAGCATCACCGCCTGTTTAATGGTGCCTTTAATGGCGATGATAAACGCTGCCATCATCGTTTTTGAGTGCCCTGGCTCCAGCCCATGAAGCGCACCAAGTAAGATGGCGCTGGGGATGAAAAACCAGGCGTTTCCTTGCTGAAGAAGAGTGGTAAATTCGGTCATGATAATAATTCTTAGTATTAAATCGACGCCCTGATTCTACTCCCCCCCAGTACATGATACTACCCCCCAGTAGATTAATAGTGCTATGATTTTTCATTATCTTGTTAACCAGGTGTTGCCATGTCTCATACCATCCGTGACAAACAGAAACTGAAAGCGCGCGCCAGTAAGATTCAGGGACAGGTTGTTGCGCTCAAGAAAATGCTCGACGAGCCGCACGAATGTGCTGCCGTACTACAACAGATTGCCGCCATTCGTGGTGCGGTAAACGGCTTGATGCGAGAAGTGATTAAAGGCCATCTGACGGAACACATTGTTCATCAGGGCGATGAATTAAAGCGTGAAGAAGATCTGGATGTCGTTCTGAAGGTGCTGGATTCTTATATAAAATAATTTCACAACGTTATTGTAATATCGCCGTTTTTCCTCGTTTACAACGTGTGCGCGGGGCCTTACCATCCTTATCTGCGATCCATCATCGCAACCAAACGACTCGGGGTGCCCTTCTGCGTGAAGGCTGAGAAATACCCGTATCACCTGATCTGGATAATGCCAGCGTAGGGGGCCAAAACTTGGCCTACTTATCATGAAATTGATTCTCTTTTTGTCGGTGCGTAATGCACTTGAGGTACAAAAAGGGCGTATTCTTGGGGTACAGAACTCTTCCATACACGTTTCAGCGAAACGGCAACTACTATCTGCAAATCCGGCTTTCTAATGGCAGGATGTATAAGAAATCCCTCCTCACTGACAGCTATCGTGAAGCATCTGCTTTGATGATTGGCGTTACTCCGCATATTCCTTTTGTTAAATCATTAGCTACGCCGATCTCAGTGTTCGATTCATTTTTGTCAAACCTGATTGCGACAGAACGTAAGGCTGCGAGAAATCCACTTTTTCTCCACCAGCAGATAGCTCCTCCTGTTGAAATTGTGGAATCTCAACCGTCAGCTGAACCGGAAAAAGTGCTAACCCTCTTGGATGCGTGGGCGATGTACAAAGACGAAAAGGGGCGAAACTGGACGAAATCGATCTCAATGGCAAATGAGCGCTTTATAGAAGTGCTGATGATTGTTCTTGGAGCGGCTACCGATGTAACGACAATCACCAAACAGGACATTAAGCAGGTGATGGAAGTCGTTGAAAACTTGCCTAAGCGTGTTGTACAGCCGTATCGCTCAATGACGACTCAGCAATTGATAGATTTTGAAGATGTGCCACCAGAAGATTTGGTTGGCGCTGAGTCTATCCACAAGCATCTGAAGATTTACAAATCGCTTTTCAAAACCTTCCTGACCGACAACAAAGATATTCTGGAGAAGTCACCAACTGACGGCATTGTTGCTGCGCCATCGAAAGCGAGATTTGGGGCATACAGCACAGCGGAGATGAAAAAGTTCGTGGGGTGGGCGCTTAAACAGCCCGACAACTGGCAAAAATGGGTCACGTTGTTGTTGGCATACACTGGGGCCAGAAGGGGGGAGATAGGAAGGCTGGAGAAGTCACAGATCAAATTCGATGAAGATAGTCAGCGCTACTACTTCCTTATTGCCGAAGGAGGGCAGGGGAAAACGGAAAATGCGACACGGCAGGTAGTCATTCATCCCAAGCTAATCGAATGGGGTTTCATGGACTATGTTGATCGCCAGTGGAAAGAGCGGATTTTTTCAGAAGTGGCAGGTACAAACATGACTAAGATCGGTAAAGTTTTAGCTGATGTTCGTGATCAGCTTGCTATTCCGTATCTGGATGATTACGGACAGCGCCGCCTTGTGCATTCGTTTAGACACACAATGATTTCAACCTGTTTAGCTGGCTGGGTTGGTAATTTGGCGCATCTTCAACAGGTGGTCGGTCATGAGAAGAGTGGATCGGGGATAACCCAGCGTTATCTACACACATTCCCCTTATCCTCAGTTTCTTATGTGATTGACGGCCTGTGCTGGGAATCCTGACGGGGCTTTATGGCTTCTATTGTCTGAAATCTGTTAGTTGCACATTATCAGTTTGCTGGATAACCTGAGAATAATCTTAACTATCAGAGCGAAGAAGCTATGCAGATCACTGTCACATCCCAAAACGTAGACACACATAAGAAAAAGATAGAGCGTGACGGCCTCAAAGGGATTACCTACTTCATACAAATGGCAAACAGTGTGCGCGTTACTGCATCCCAGGATCATCAAGCAATAGTGCAGGGCGTTTTAGGGAAGCCTGATAGCGATAACCACCATCAATTATCATCTTATTGGACATGGAATGATGTGGACGCCGTAAAACTGGTTGATGTGCTGTACGTAGTCGCTAACGCATGAAGCCGTCGGAAGTTTCTTGTATTGGACGGGGTATTATGGCTTCTATTGCTTCAACTCAGAGAGTTGCATGAACAATGCTTGATAGATTATCTAAGATAAATCTTAGTTCCAAGTGAGGGCAAGGTGGCGACAAAATCAAATCGTGCTTTGAAGTATGGAGATCAGCCGATAAGGATTACTACTGTTCAGGTAGTGGAGAAGTTGGGAGGGGCTGCAACAATAAAGCAAGTCGATGCTTATCTTAAGGGATTGTATCCTCACTATCGAGATAATACGCGCTCAAATCTTGCCATTAACACTGTAAATTGCAATCGAAGTCATTGGGATTGTAACAAAGTTGCCAGAAGAACAGATGATATAAATCACCGATACCATGAGTATGACCGCTTATTCAAGCGAGGTAATATTTTTGAAATCTATCAACCCTCTATTCATGGTATTTGGGAGTTGTACCAGGATCAACAGGGTAAATGGTGTTACCGTCAAGTGAAGTCGGAGTTTGAAGAAGCAGTAGAGTCTGCTGCTAAATTACCCTCATCTACACGGGAGCGGATTTTAGCAACGGAAAGTAAAACTCCAGTGCTAACCGAAGTAACAACAAGAGTTTATAAGCGAAGCCCGTACGTGGTTGCAGAAGTTCTTTTAAGGGCTAATGGTAAGTGCCAAAGCTGTAGGTGTGATGCACCTTTCCTGAAAGAAGATGGTACACCATTTCTTGAAGTTCACCACATTGAGTGGCTTTCTAAAGGGGGAGAGGATTCCGTGGAAAATGCCATCGCATTATGCCCTAATTGTCACAGGCAAGCCCATTATGGTGTTTTGGAGTTATTGCCAATTAACAAGTAAACCTAAATCTTATGAAGTCGCAGAGTCTCCGCACGTTGTCTTACCACCAATGGGCATTAAGGCTTGTATTGTCCAAAATCTGCGCTACGCTACCTTTGATTACCCACAGCAAAGGATAAATAAGATGGAAAAAGAACACTTTAAGGCTCATGTTCAGTATGACGACTGGAAGGGAAGCGTTGCAGCAGACAGTGCTGATCAGGAAGACTTTAGCGACTTTCTGAGAGACAAAGGGGTATTGAAAGAAGGTGAGATAGTGAAAGGTATTTCCTTCTATTCAGCAGAGCGTTTCTTTGATGTTGAAGTATTTGTTTCAGACGATGAACATGGATTAAGAAGGGAAAAAGTAAAAATGACGCTTGAGGAGTTTTTCAAAACCTTCAAACGTTTTTCAGTCAAGATTTCTCGCAATGGGGAACTTGATGATCAAGATATCGAGTTCGAAGAGTAAGGAATCATCATGAGCATTTACTTTAATGAGCACGGTAGCGCGATTGGATACCAAGTAGAGGGACGCTGGTTAATTAAGGGGGATTATTTGCAAATTGACCAAGGCCCCAACATTCCAGAAGGTTTGTACAAAATCAACGACAATAAAGTTAAATTCCCATTCGACTACAAAGAAGTTGAGGGGGTGATTGACGCAGAGAAACTCACCTTCACCGTTTGTGGCATCGAATACAAAATGAGAAAAGCGAAAACAAATCCGTGGGATGTATAGCTGTAAAGGGGGCATTGTGCCCCCCTCGTATCATTCCTGTAAAGCCCTTAGCCCCATCATAAGCAATTAAAGAGAAAATGTGATGAAAAAATTAGCTCTACTTTTTTGTTTTATAAGTTCTTTTGCATTTTCTGATGAGGTTGGAGGTACTAAAAAAACGAAGATTATTATCCCGCCTGACTTTTTGAAGGAATTCTTCACAATAACCAGTGTGAAAATTTCAACTCTTGATGGCTATGTTCCTGAATTAGAATTGAATGGAAAAAATGTGAAACTTCCGGCACAACGAATTGATACCCTGAATTACACTGTGAGAGTGGATTCTACTGATGAAAAATTTATAAGTGATGTGGCTAAAGATGAGCATGGCATAAAAGGGATACTGGTGTGTAATAATCCATCAATAAGACCACTGATTATGAGCCAGAATGCTGTTGTTCTTGTATCCGTTGAGAACAAGGAAGGGGAGCCTTTGTTTGTTACGCTCTATGACAGTAAAAGCTGCAAGTAAAAATAGTACGCTTGCGCATGAACTGGTGTTCGGCTTTCTCCTTTTTCAATCGTTACTCTTCTTTGAATGCAATGGTGTAGCGGCATTGCTGCGATGGCCTGAACGTGTAGTTGGCGGTATTGTCTCGTTTGGGGTAACGTTGCGGATGGTCATTCTTGGCCTGCACCACAAAGGAAAAACCTGCCGAAGCGAGGTTTTCTTGATAGTGGAAGGTGACCGTTAAGTCAGGTTTGTATCCCATTTCATCAGGCACCGGAAGCGGTGGATTGCGGGTTGTGGCTCACAATGTATACCATCATGTATCCCGTTTAAAGCCTCGATTTTGATTTCGCCCCCGTTTTAAAGAGGAATGCTTTACACCAAAGGCAAACTACAGTGGAACTTGTTGATTATGACTCCGTTCAAAAGTAGTCTTAGTATGTTAGATTCTTACTGCTAATAATCTTAAATTATGCTTAGGGATAGTTATGAACACGTGGGAAGCAGCTTACAGTGCTCTTGAAGACCTTTCTGATTACAAAGACAATGCCTTAGGGTTATTTGCTCTTGGGTTGCGTTTTGGGTTAGATGATTTATCAAGTATAGGAGTCGATGCCGTTACTGATGGGTCAGATGATAAAAAACTCGATATCGTCTTTATTAATTCTGAAGAAGAGTATGCAGTAGTAGGACAGTGTTACTATTCAGAAAAAGAAAAACAAAATGCCCCATCAAACAAAGCAAGCGATTTAAATACCGGTGTGGCTTGGCTACTCCAGAGAGATATTAATGACGTCCCTGAAAGAATAAAATCATCCGCAATTAACCTCCGCCAATGTATAAAGGATGGTAGTGTTAAAAGTATCTATTTATGGTATGTTCACAATTTACCAGAATCACATCACGTAGAGAGTGAATTAGTTACTGTTCAACAAACAGCAACATCAATACTGAATAAAGAATACCCTGGGCTAAAAGTCGATGTTTCCCATAAAGAAGTAGGTTCAAAGAGCCTACAGGAATGGTATGAGGCTTGTAGAACTCCCATCCTGATCAACGAACGTGTTACATTAAATACGATTGGAGGATATGAAATTTCAGGCAAAGGTTGGTCATCATACTCAACCGCTATTCAAGCAAGAGAACTCGCAAAACTATATAAGAAACATAGAACAAAAATCTTTTCGGCAAATATTCGAGACTACTTAGGCTCAAGAAAATCAGACTCAAATATTAATCATGGCATTAAGCAAACAGTTGAGAATGATGCTTCTGATTTCTGGGCGTTCAATAATGGGTTAACCGTATTAACACATGATTTTTCAGTGGATGGTAATTCAGTGATTATTCAAGGGTTATCAATTGTAAATGGAGCCCAAACAACTGGAGCCATTGGTTCACTAAAAAAACTGCCAGATGAAAAAGCAATGGTTCAAGCTCGATTTATCGCTGTTGACAGTTCCTCTGAATATCTAATCGAAAACATAATCCGATACAACAACAGCCAAAATAAAGTTGAAGCAGCCGATTTCCGGAGTACCGATAAGACTCAGAAAAGGCTCAAAGAAGAGTTTAATCTCATTCCGGATGCGGAGTATGAAGGAGGAAGACGTGGTAGCTCAAGCGATGTAATACGACGCAGGCCTAATTTGTTAGGTTCTTATACAGTGGGGCAAGCTCTGGCTGCATTTCACGGTGATCCAATAACTGCCTATAACAAGAAGGCTGGTATATGGATAAACAATAAGACATATGATAAATTATTTAATGATAGCACCAAAGCGGCTCATATCATTTGTTGCTTTGGGTTAGTTAGGGCAATAGAAGCAAAGAAAAAACAACTCCAAATTAAAACCAGCTTGACACGCGATGATGAAAAATACCTCACATTTCTGCGTCAGCGAGGTGCCGTATTCCTAACCACATATGCATTTTCTTATTGTCTTGAGACAATCTTAGATCGCTCAGTGCCAAATTTGTTTAGAATATCCTTTGGAGTTAAATGTAGCCCGGCAAAAGCAGTGGAAAACTGGAAGCCAGTGATCGATGCACTGCTCCCGTTCGTAGATCATTTAAATCCTGCAATAGTTAATGGTTTAAAAAATCAAAGTGACATCGAACAAGCCGTAAGTACGTTCAACTCCTTAGCAAAATCTGTAAGAACATTCAACTCGGCAATCTTTGATAGTTTTAAAAATAAAGTTACAGCCCCATAGCATTAATAGGTATTAACCATAAAAGCGGACGTCTAAAAGTGGTCGATTAGATGTCCGCTCCTCGCCCAATGAATAAATCCTGACATCTCCATTCGTTAATTAACTACGGCGTTAATTCAATCAATTGCTTAAAGCTCTAAGCAAGATTATTTGATGCCCTCCGATCAGGTATTTTATAAATCTAAAATATCCGTTGTTATTTTACAACCTAAAATCATTGCCTCATTAACAAGGGATAGCTACTCTTAAATTTATCCTAAGATATTGTCTCAGTGAGGTATACGCAAATGAGACAAACTATAGTAGTTAACTACTTGCACTTATTTAGCATCCTTAGTCAGCTACTGCTGAGAATAAGTTATCTTGTTGCTTGAACTGCTAAGCTCTAACTTTCCCTACCAGCTACCTGAGTAGCCAGAATCCTTAAATATCAGTGATGTAGATCAGAAGGTCTTTAGTCGATAGAAGGTGGCTTTGCTGATACCTAACCTGTGTTGTACCACTGCTGGCGGTAAACCTTGCGCTAACAATTCTCGCACCTGTTCAACGGTTGCTTTTATAGGTCTACCGCAATGTTTTCCTTCAGACTGAGCACGCTTGATACCTGCTGTTCTACGCTCTGCAATCAGATCTTTTTCCAGGCTGGCAAGCCCTGCCATCATAGTGAGCATCGCTTTACCAACTGGCGTTGACAGGTCGAACCCTTCACGCAAGCTAACAACTTTCACACCTTTCGTCTGCAATTTTTCCACGGTGGAAAGAACGTCAATCGTGTTACGCCCCAGGCGATCTATAGCAATCACAATCAGCGTATCGCCTTCTCGCACATAACTGAGTAGTTCACCAAACCCTGGACGTTCTTCCGCCTTGATTGCACCACTCACCGCTTCATCACTGAACCAGCGAGTAACGCTATAACCAGCATCGGCTATCTGCTGCTTCTGGTTTTCAACGTTTTGGTCGCTGGTGGAAACTCGCACATATCCGATCACAGTTGTCATGATGTTCTCTAAGTCTCAAAAGGTAGTATCAAAATAATAGCTGTCTCAAAATAAAAGATCAATCTTTTGAGACAAAGCGAAGCTGCATTCTGTCGTTGCGTTGGTGTAGTCTTATATGGAGATGGTTTTGAGACTGGATAGCAAAGGTTTAAGAATGGAGGCTTAGAACGAGAATATGTGGAGGTTGGAAACTTGGAATTGATGGTCAACTTATTGGGCGTGATTGCTCACGCCTTCGTTTAGATCTCAGAACACAGGCTCAGCGTGTAAAGTGCCGTTTCACCATCGTTGTTAGTTGGGCGCATAACGAAAATTGGATCACTGCCGTTGTCGATGTAAGTAACCGCTATTCCACCGTCTGGGGTGGCGTACATCTTCGCAATACTTTTCTCTCCAATGAAACCCAGCCGCCAGGTTTTACCGCCCATGCTCACTTTCATACTTTTGTCCTGAACATCAAGACGAGTCTCGACTGAGGATTTTTGACTACCAGAATCGATCTGCCCTTCCTGGATCGCCTTACAGGTGAATGTGGTTGCACTTGAGACGAAGGGGAGAGCGATCAGCGCCGCGAGAATCAATCTTTTCATGGTCTTCCTTATTCTTGTTTGATTTGGTGACAAGGCGCTGTTAGCGCATTACCTTATCTTACCACTTTAATTAATAAAATCGATCTTATAGATCAGTAAAATCGATCGATTTGAGTGGCACAATGCTGTGGTATAAATATTGAGCACTGAGTCATTCGACGATAACAATCAACTGGAGTAGGACTTATGAATAAGGCAATGTTGGTGATGTCAGGACTACTGTTTTCACCGTTGGCGGTAGCAGGGCAGATCACAATGACCGATCCCCAGCAGGAAACGACGGAGAGCGGAAAGACGCTCTGCACATACCAGAACAGCATTTACCTGTTCACCTACGTAACAAAGGGCAAGTGCCCATTTGCGAAGACATTTGACACTGATGATGCTCGGTAGTCGCTGGGATAAAACGAGACGGGTAATTTAAAATTCGAATCAAGGCAGTTTGCTTAACATAAGCATCGTAATGATTTTATTATCATTTCTGTGAATCCCGCACGGAGCAAGGTTTTATGCACGGTAGATGATAGTTTTAATTGTTACGATCTCGGTGGGTATGGCAGCTTTACCCCGCATCAATGGTGCTTCTTTAAATGCGAATTACCAGTGGGTTTACCATTATTAACCATCGCTTTAGTAGGATTAATCTTAGGGTTGTTGTATGGACGGTACGCAGTGAGCAGGGCGACGCTCTACCGTTGGGTGAAGGGCTGAGGGTAGGCAATAGTTACCTATGTACCCGGCAATCAATGCCGCACTACCCCGGCAATGTTTACCTTCCTACCCCGGCAATGATTGCCACCAATACTATAGTTAATAACCTAATTAATACTCTATCTTTATAATCTTTAAGATCTTCTGATATTTGCGCTGACTTAGGTCAGGCTACCCCGCGCAAGAATAATAATCATCATCATCTTTTTTGCATTGTCCCTGCTCGGTACTCTCCGGGCAAGGGACCTGTTTCGCCTTTGGTTGGCTCCTCGGTCAGCCCCGTACCGCTCATGGAACAAGCGACAGCGTTCTCTTAACATCTGTATTGTGCAATGGCTTTGCCACCGTGAAACGGTTGCACAAGAATCTTAGCGCTGTGCGCGGAATTATCATCTGACCAACCAACTACCGTTGATTGACCACCTGATAAGCTGACTAACCTCAACCATCCATTCATGAACTAACGTTCATCCATGTAAGGTTTCAGCAAGTCAGAGGCTAAAGTTCACTGTTCACCATGCTACGGTTCCAGTTCACCAAGCCAACCAATCACCTGTTAACCCTCCTACTTCTGTAGTCGTGTTATGGGTTCTTGGGGTTGGGATAAGTGCCAGAGGTGCGCCATACGTCACCAGAACGCACAGGAAGCCCGTAGAGCGATTCAAAGAGGGTGGGTGATGAATGGTAGCCTGAAAGCCTCAGAGCGTCGCAGAGAGCGTTACAGGCTGTTTTTTTGTGTTTCTTGTGGCTGTCTTCTCTGGTGGCAATTTCTACCATAAATTTCAGTTTACAGCAACCATCAACTTTTTGTATAAAGCACTTAATGCTCTTGACTTTTTAGAAGTTATTGAAAAATATCTTGACAACAGGTGCGTCTTTAGTGTACTATGAGAAGTATAGTGATAAGCGTTATCATTTGAACCTCCATCTAACAACATTCCATCACGCATGAATTGCAGCCTCCACCAGGTGTTTGGTGCGGGGGCTTTTTTGCGTCTGGAGAAAACCAAACAGGAGCAAATAACATGCGTTACTTCAACGTTGACCAAATCTACGCAGATTTGATCACAGGCCGAACAACACGAACACTTGTTTACAGTTCACTTGTCCGGGCGCGTAAGAATGAACAGCCCGATAGAGTGGAGATGTTCGAGGAAGCGATCCGACGCTTTGACGAATGGCGAGCAACGCCAAACTTCACGCCAGTGACCAGCTAACCCAGAAAAAGGAACAGACAATGAAGATCAACTTTGACTCAGCAACTTTCCAATCTTTATTACAGCGTGCCAACGCAGAAGGGAAATCGATCCCAAAATTGGTAAACGAACTATTAACCACCGTCCTTACTAAAGAGGAAACAAATGACAAAACAGAAATCAACACCCGCAGTTAAAACCATTGAAGAAGCAAAAGCGCAAAGCCGCCGTGCCAAAGGTAAACAAAGATACGTAGCCACTGAAAGCTGGCTGACGATATTTCGATATTGGTATTCGCCATCTGGGAAAAGATATAAAGCCACCGCCTCAGCGATAGCAATTTATAGCTTTATCGCAGGACTTAACGAGCAAGGTAAAGAATGCTACGCCAACCAAGATACATTAGGCAAAGTTGGCAGGGTGGAGGCTCGACAGGCACGAAACATTATCAGGATGTTTGAAGATTTGGGAGTTGTCCACGTCGAGGACAGGAAAGGGCAAACGAGCATTTACACTGCATTTCCTTTCACCGATGCTCACATTACCCCACCAGAAGCATTAACAGAGCAGCTGCCTGTAGCAGTGTCTGACGAAGTGCCAGCCCCTGAGCCAGTTAAGGCCGCAGAGGAACAGTCAATTCCTGATTGGGATGACATTCCTTGTGCCTGGGATGACTTTGATTATCAATCGGCACCAACGATGCCCATTCAGCAGGACAGGCCAGAGTTTCCCTGGGGCGGTGTAGCTATTTGCAAACCGAATGGACAACCACCAGATGCCGCTGTGAAATGGGCGCTAACAGAGACAATGGGTGATGAGAACGCAGCCTACCAACTAATTTCCAGAGTGGTTTCTGAACGCACTGGAAGAACAGAAGTCTTTACTCCGCAAACGGAAGAAGATTTTGATTCAATACCATTTTAATCAGGAGGATTATGATTACCCAGCTCTACATCTTCTTATTCTTTCGCGCTGTCTGGTACATTGCCACCCGCATCCAGAAAAGAAAAAAACGAACACTTAGGGATTACACTGACTGAAACTCTTCAGTGACGTTTTCTACGCCAGGCGTTTTAAGAAGCACGCTATTAAGATGGATCACAAATTTGTTATCATGGCTGGCATATCCGGCAATTTGGCGACAAACATCTACAGGGACACGAACTGCCAACATGACTTCGGCATCGTCATTAAGCTGAATACCGATCAGGTAATCGAAATCCCAGGAGCGAATTCCGCCCAACTGGGTTTTATTGACTCTGGTTTTGACCTGCAATAGCGTACCATCGCCTAATCTTACATCGGCGCTTTTATGGGAGTTTGGCAATAATTCACCGCCATAAAGTTGCTTTACGAGATGTTCACCATAATCACCAGTGACATTACCACCTCGGGCAAAAATGCCCTTGCAAGCAGTCACCGCTTCTCGATACTGCCGATATGCTTCACGTGCACTCATCCATCTAACCTCGTTAACTAAACGTAGATACCGATGATCTTGTTAATCACAGCTTCGAGGTATCAAGCCCAGCGGCTTTAAGCCGTTCGGTGAGATTCCTCATTTTGCTGAATTCAGTACCAAAACTGGCTTTAAGTCCCACACCCTCGCAAAACTCTTTAGCAGTGACGTTTTTCAGGTGGTCGGCGTATTTGATCATCTGGAGGTGCATTTCAACCGTTTGACCATTTCGCGGTGCGCTGTTGATGGCTTGCTTAATGTTCTCGTAGATCTGGGTTTCTGTCATTTGCATATCTCACTTATCAAGTTTAGATAAATAATATAAATTAGCTAATTTAGATAATCAAGGGGTTTTGTCATACAGATATGGGGTACAAACTGAGGTACAAGGTGGGGTACAGCGTGAAGAAGCGATAACCGGAAGGGTGGGCTTGCAAGAGCAAGCAACTTCCCCTAAGCTGGCAAAAAGTATAGAGATTCAATCTTCATGACTCGGGGTGCCCCATCAATGATGGGCTGAGAAATACCCGTATCACCTGATCTGGATAATGCCAGCGTAGGGAAGTCACAGACCATCAGGTCATTGCTTCTTCACGTTATGGCAGGAGCAAACTATGCAAGTCGACCTGCTGAGTTCCGCGCAATCTGCGCGCATGTTACACCTCTTTCACCAACACTCTCCCCTTGTGCATTGCATGACCAATGATGTGGTGCAAACCTTTACTGCCAATACCTTACTGGCGCTCGGTGCATCGCCAGCGATGGTTATCGAAACCGAAGAGGCCAGTCAGTTTGCGGCCATCGCCAGTGCCTTGTTGATTAACGTAGGCACACTGACGCAGCTACGAGCACAAGCGATGCGTGCTGCCGTAGAACAGGCAACACGCTCCCAAACCCCCTGGACGCTTGATCCGGTCGCGGTTGGCGCACTCGAATATCGCCGTCATTTTTGCCACGAACTTTTATCGTTAAAGCCAGCGGCGATACGCGGTAATGCCTCTGAAATTATGGCATTAGCTGGTATCGCCAATGGTGGTCGCGGTGTGGATTCCACCGACGCCGCAGCCAACGCGTTACCCGCAGCACAAACACTGGCGAATGAAACCGGGGCTGTCGTCGTGGTCACGGGCGAGGTAGATTATGTTACCGATGGTCGTTGCATCGTTGGCATTCACGGCGGCGATCCGTTAATGACCAAAGTGGTAGGAACTGGTTGTGCATTATCGGCAGTTGTCGCTGCCAGTTGTGCATTACCGGGCGATACGCTAGAAAATGTTGCATCTGCCTGCCACTGGATGAAACAAGCCGGAGAACGTGCGGCCGCCAGAAGCGAAGGGCCGGGCAGTTTTATCCCCCATTTCCTTGATGCGCTCTGGCAACTGACGCAGGAGGTGCAGGCATGAAACGGGTTAACGCTCTGACGATTGCCGGTACTGATCCGAGTGGTGGTGCGGGGATTCAGGCCGATCTTAAAACTTTCTCGGCACTTGGCGCTTATGGTTGTTCGGTAATCACCGCACTGGTGGCGCAAAATACCCGCGGTGTACAGTCGGTGTATCGCATTGAGCCTGACTTTGTTGCCGCACAACTCGACTCAGTGTTCAGCGATGTGCGAATCGATACCACCAAAATCGGCATGCTGGCAGAGACGGATATTGTTGAAGCGGTGGCAGAACGGCTGCAACGTTACCAGATCCAAAACGTGGTGCTGGATACCGTTATGCTGGCTAAAAGCGGTGATCCGCTGCTTTCACCTTCGGCGGTTGCCACGCTACGCAGTCAATTATTGCCGCAGGTTTCATTAATCACCCCAAATTTGCCGGAGGCAGCTGCTTTACTCGATTCTCCACACGCGCGTAATGAACAGGAAATGCTGGAGCAGGGGCGTGAATTATTGGCGATGGGCTGTGGTGCCGTGTTGATGAAAGGTGGTCATCTGGATGATGAGCAAAGCCCGGACTGGTTGTTTACCCGCGACGGCGAACAACGGTTTACCGCACCGCGTATTATGACCAAAAACACGCATGGCACTGGTTGTACATTATCTGCGGCGCTGGCAGCGCTGCGTCCGCGTCACACGAATTGGGCTGACACCGTACAGGAAGCAAAAAGCTGGCTATCAGCGGCGTTAGCCCAGGCCGATACGCTGGAAGTTGGCCACGGGAATGGTCCGGTTCACCACTTTCACGCTTGGTGGTGAGCATCATACTATAGCTGCTTTGGCATTTTTCAGCGTGTTCGCGCTGAAATTCAGGGATGAAACCAATGCAGCTAAAAATAGCCAGTCGAAAAAAATTCACTGCCTTGTTCTGCGCTCTGGGGCTAATTTCCATCGTGGCGATTTATCCTCGTCAGACGGTGAATTTTTTCTGGTCGACAGCAATTCAGATTAAAGACTACATCCACTTTTATGGTTATCGCCCGGTCAAATCTTTTGCTATTCGAATCCCTGCCAATTACACCATTCATGGTATTGATGTTTCACGCTGGCAGGCGCGGATCGACTGGCAACGTGTCGCAAAAATGCGCGACAACGGTATCCGCTTACAGTTTGCTTTTATTAAGGCTACGGAAGGCGAAAATCTGGTAGACCCGTATTTCTCGCGTAACTGGCGTCAAAGCCACAAAAATGGCTTATTGCGCGGGGCATATCACTATTTTTCTCCGTCGGTCTCAGCTTCCGTTCAGGCGCGATTATTTCTGCAAACGGTGGATTTCTCACAAGGCGATCTGCCAGCGGTGCTGGACGTAGAAGAACGTGGGAAATTATCGGCAAAAGAATTACGCAAGCGGGTAAGTCAGTGGCTAAAAATGGTTGAAAAGAGCACGGGCAAAAAGCCGATTATTTATGCGGGGGCGACGTTTTATCACACGAATCTGGCGGGATATTTCAATGAATACCCGTGGTGGGTGGCCCATTATTATCAACGACGCCCGGACAATGACGGCCAGGCCTGGCATTTCTGGCAGCATTCCGACCGTGGACAGGTGGATGGCGTAAATGGTCCGGTGGATTTTAATGTGTTTAATGGCACGGTGGAGGAGCTGCAGGCATTTGTTGATGGCATTAAAGAAACGCCTTAAATAACCAGCAGTGATATACTTCCTCCAGACTCATCGCCTGGAAAAAGACAAATGGAACAAGCGCATACCCAGCTTATCGCTCAACTGAACGAACGTATTTTAGCGGCGGACAACACGCCGCTTTATATTAAGTTTGCCGAAACGGTAAAAAATGCCGTGCGCAGTGGGGTGCTGGAGCATGGAAATATTTTGCCCGGCGAGCGTGATTTAAGTCAGTTAACCGGCGTTTCGCGCATTACGGTGCGCAAGGCGATGCAGGCGCTGGAAGAAGAGGGAGTGGTGACGCGTTCGCGTGGCTACGGAACGCAGATCAACAACATCTTCGAATACTCGTTGAAAGAAGCGCGAGGTTTTTCTCAGCAGGTGGTGTTGCGTGGGAAAAAACCCGATACGTTGTGGGTTAATAAGCGAGTGGTAAAGTGTCCCGAAGAAGTTGCGCAGCAACTGGCGATTGCCGCGGGCAGCGATGTCTTCTTGCTTAAGCGTATTCGCTATGTGGATGAAGAAGCGGTATCGATAGAAGAGTCGTGGGTTCCAGTGCATTTAATTCATGATGTTGATGCCATCGGTATTTCTCTCTATGACTATTTCCGCAGTCAGCGTATCTTTCCCCTGCGCACCCGTTCCCGCGTTAGCGCCCGAATGCCGGATGCCGAGTTTCAGTCACATATTCAGTTAGATAGCAAAATACCGGTGCTGGTGATCAAGCAAGTGGCGCTTGACCAACAGCAACGGCCTATTGAGTACAGCATCAGCCACTGTCGCAGCGATCTATACGTTTTTGTGTGTGAGGAGTAGTTCTTCGCGCGTTGGCGCGCAATCACCGCCGCGATGTCCGACAACCCACGACGCTACCGCATTGCCCAGCAATACGGCGTCTGCCAGTGGGAGACCGGAGGCCAGTCCGGCAAGCACGCCACCAGCATGGCTATCACCTGCGCCAATAGTGTCCACGACTTGCGTTGGAAATGCCGGAACGCAATCAGAAGCGTTGTTGCTGAAATACCACGCGCCTTCTTTATCGAGACGAACGATCAGCGGCGCGGCAAATTTCTCCTGCCATTGCGTGCCAAGCATTGTGATATTTGCGGATAAAGCAAAACGTTCGGCGGCAATCTCAGCTTCCTGGCGATTGAGCGACACCAGTGGCCGACAGGCCATGATGCGCGCAAGCAATGCATCCGGGATATCGTCAATCCGCGGGCCGAAATCAATAAACGGCGTCACGTCTTGCAGTCCTTCCAGCCATTCCACTAACAATTCGCCACAGGGCGAGGCCAGTTGATAACCGGAAAAATAGAGCAGGCTATCTGGTGCAACGGTTAATCGCGTCAGCCACTGGCTATTCCACTGATTTTCCACACCGCTGAACGACATAAAGGTACGTTCACCATCAGGTTCAACCAGCGCCAGACACCAGCCGTTATCGCCTTCGGCGTTATCGAGCAGGCTGAGCAATCCCTCTTTTGCCATCCGGTTACGAATAATCTCCGACCACACCCCCTGACCGAGCGGCAGGGCGTTATCCGCTTCTATACCGAGGCGTTTTAACGTCACGGCAATGTTCAGCGCACAGCCGCCAACATTTACGCTCTGCTGTTTCAGTTCGATATCGCACCCGCGCCAGGGCAGGGCGTAAGCGTCAGCGATCACATCAATGACAGCCGCACCGACAACCATCACCGGTTGACGCGTAGTTAATTGCGACAGCAGCGTGTGTAACCTGGTGCCGCTCATACCGCCTCCCGTTGTTGGCGATACTTCGCCAGCGCCGTGGCATAGCGGTTGAAATCAAGCTGATTAACCGCATCCAGCTCAGCCTTTAATGCCGGATCGATAGCATTTACGCCATGCAATGCGCCACAAATCGCCGTCGCCATAGCGCCGATGGTGTCAGTGTCACCACCAAGATTGGCGCACAGAATAGCGCAGCGGTTCGGATCGGTTTGTGCCAGTTCAACCAGCGCAATGGCGCACGGAACGGACTCAATAGTGCTGGTGCCTGCGCCAATCACTTGATATAGCTGTTCGCTGGCAGATTCGGTGCCGTCGGCGTGACGAACGATTTTTAGTGCAATCTCCAGACGTGCCGCCAGTGAGGCGCTGAAGGTAGTGATGCGTTTTTGTTGAGCATGTCGCGCAATCGAGGGTAGAGAATCAACAATCGCTGACCAGCTTTCGCCGTCAATGGCACGAGAAATCGCCCATGCAATAACCACCGCCCCCGCAATCGCCAGATCGGATTTATGGGTCGGGCTGGACGCCAGCGCCACATCATCAATAAAGGAATCAACATCACGCGCCGGGAGTAAACACCCCAATGGTGAGACGCGCATCGCCGCACCGTTAGTCACGCCGTTGTTTTCCAGTTCAGCGACGGGTTTACCGTCGCGAATGGCGTTAAGCGCAATTTTTGAGGTCGGGCCAAGCACGTTTTTGTTGAAGGCGTCGAAACGCAGTGCCCAGTCGAGGATTTTACGCCCAATCAGATCCGGGTCGATCTCGCCTTCGCGTTCCAGCAACGCATCCGCCAGGCACAGCGCCATCGAGGTGTCGTCGGTAAATTCGGCGCGGTTAAAATAGCAGGCCGCGTTATTCTCCTTTGGGCCGGGCAGAAAACGGTCAATCCAGCCAAAATGCGCTTTGACGCGGCTGCGCGGCCAAAGCTCGGAGGGCATCCCCATCGCATCCCCTAACGCCTGCCCGTAAAGAGCACCGAGAATACGTTCTGTTTTCATTTTGCTTCCCCTTGTGTCAACGCAATATCGCGATCATCGACCCTAATAGCCGTAATTTCGTTGTCGGATTCGCGGAAAAAAATCATGAACAGCACGGCGATAATGGCAATCATCACCGCACCGAAAGTCCATATCCCGGCCCAGTTGAAGGTCAGCCCGTTGACTGGTTCCTGATAAGCGAACATCATTTCCATCATCACGCCGCCAAGACGATAGCCGAGCAAACTACCGAAACCCTGGCAGCAGAGCGTAATCAATCCCTGCGCGGCAGTACGCATGTGCACGGGGGCTTTTTTGTCGACATAGATGTATGCGGTAACGTAGTAAAAATCGTAACTTACGCCGTGCAGCAAAATGCCGAGGAACAATAGTGCGTAGGTGAAATATTCATCCGCGCTGCCGTAAATAAAGAAGCCATAACGAATCGCAGCGGTGACCAGACCAAGTAATAATACCTTTTTGATACCAAATCGTTTGGTGAAAAACGGCAATGCCAGCATAAAGAAGATTTCAGAGAACTGGCCGAGCGTCATCCAGCCGGTCGCGTTTTTCATACCGACTTCGGTCAGATAACCGTTGGCAAAGATGTAATAGAACGCCAGCGGCATAGCAAACAGGAATGAACAGAAGAAAAAGACGAGGAAGTTTTTATCGCGCAGCAGGATCAGTGCATCCAGGCCAAGCATGACTTTAATATCCATTTTGCCAGTGCTTTTTGGTGGTGTGTCGGGCAGGAAACATGCAAACACACCGAGCAGAGCAGAACTTCCGGCGGTAATCAGCAGCGGAATATTAGTCGGTGAGATATCGGCATAACCCAGCATTTGCGGCAAGAATCCACATGCCAGACCAGAGGCAATCCAGCCGATAGTACCCATCACACGAATGCGTGGGAAATCACGTTCCACATCCGGCACGTTGGCAAAGGCGATGCTATTAGTCAGTGCAATGGTCGGCATATAGGTTAGCGAGTAGGCCAGCAGTAACGGGAAGAATCCGGCAAAAGTGGTCTGTTGCGCAGCGAAATACATCAGCACTGCACCAGCGAACATCAATACAGCCAGCACTTTCTGCGCCGAGAAAAAGCGGTCAGTGATGGAGCCAACCAGAATAGGGGACAGGATCGCCGCTATGGCGGTACAGGCATACGACCAGCTAATTTCTCCGGCACTAAACCCGCTTTTACTTAACCACAGCCACAATGGTACAAACCACGCGCCCCAGATAAACCATTCAACAAACATCATGAACGACAGCTTTGCTGTTGTTTTCATCTTTTGATTCCTTCATGACAGGTAATGTAAGGTACGCGATGACAATACCATTTGATGATACCTTTTAAATACCTTTGTGGTGAAATCTTGACCGCGGTAACACTTTTTCTGATGAGTCGTGCCAACAGGAAACGCTGAAAAAACAGCCGAAAGATGGAAAAAATAGCTCATAACGACCAGGATTATAATTGCCCGCAAAAGGTGGGCCAGGACAATCCATAGCCGATATCCAATCGGAATTTACGGGAGCATAGTAATGACAGATATTGCGCAGTTGCTTGGCAAAGATGCCGACAACCTTTTACAGCATCGTTGTATGACTATTCCTTCTGACCAGCTTTATCTCCCCGGACATGACTACGTAGACCGCGTGATGATTGACAATAATCGTCCGCCAGCGGTGCTGCGTAATATGCAGACGCTGTATAACACCGGGCGTCTGGCCGGAACCGGGTATCTTTCTATTCTGCCGGTTGACCAGGGGGTCGAGCACTCCGCGGGGGCTTCATTTGCTGCTAACCCGCTCTATTTCGACCCGAAAAACATTGTTGAACTGGCGATAGAAGCGGGCTGTAACTGTGTGGCGTCAACTTATGGCGTGCTGGCATCGGTATCGCGGCGTTACGCTCACCGCATTCCATTCCTCGTCAAACTCAACCACAACGAGACGCTAAGTTACCCAAACACCTACGATCAAACGCTGTATGCCAGTGTAGAGCAGGCGTTCAACATGGGAGCAGTGGCAGTTGGCGCGACCATCTATTTTGGCTCGCAAGAGTCACGTCGGCAGATTGAAGAAATTTCTGCGGCCTTTGAACGTGCACATGAGCTGGGCATGGTGACCGTGCTGTGGGCTTATTTGCGCAACTCCGCCTTTAAGAAAGAGGGCATCGATTACCATGTTTCCGCTGACCTGACCGGTCAGGCGAACCATCTGGCGGCGACCATTGGCGCGGATATTGTCAAACAAAAAATGGCGGAGAATAACGGCGGCTATAAAGCGATTAATTACGGTTATACCGACGATCGCGTTTACAGCAAGTTAACCAGCGAAAACCCGATTGACCTGGTGCGTTATCAGTTAGCTAACTGTTATATGGGCCGCGCAGGGCTGATTAACTCCGGCGGTGCCGCGGGCGGTGAAACCGACCTTAGCGATGCGGTGCGTACTGCGGTTATCAACAAACGCGCGGGCGGAATGGGGCTGATTCTCGGGCGTAAAGCGTTCAAGAAATCGATGGCCGACGGCGTGAAACTGATTAACGCCGTGCAGGACGTTTATCTCGATAGCAAAATTACTATCGCCTGATACGCCTTATACGAACAACACCACCCCGTAGGACGGATAAGGCGTTTACGCTGCATCCGGCAACCTATGCCTGATGCGACGCTGAAGCGTCTTATCATGCCTACATAGCACTGCCACGTATGTTTACACCGCATCCGGCATAAAAACACGCGCACTTTGCTACGGCTTCCCTATCGGGAGGCCGTTTTTTTGCCTTTCACTCCTCGAACAATTTTCATATTGTCGTTTTTGTGATCGTTATCTCGATATTTAAAAACAAATAATTTCATTATATTTTGAAATCGAAAACAAACGACAGGATATGAAAATGTACGTGGTATCGACAAAGCAGATGCTGAACAACGCACAGCGCGGCGGTTATGCGGTTCCGGCATTCAATATTCACAATCTCGAAACGATGCAAGTGGTGGTAGAAACCGCTGCCAACCTGCATGCGCCGGTCATCATCGCCGGAACGCCCGGCACATTTACTCATGCTGGTACAGAAAATCTGTTGGCGCTGGTCAGCGCGATGGCGAAGCAATATCACCATCCACTGGCAATTCATCTCGACCATCACACGAAATTTGACGATATCGCTCAGAAGGTTCGTTCTGGCGTGCGCTCAGTCATGATTGACGCCTCGCATTTGCCTTTTGCGCAAAATATTTCACGGGTCAAAGAGGTGGTGGATTTTTGCCATCGCTTTGATGTCAGCGTCGAGGCGGAGCTGGGGCAACTTGGCGGCCAGGAAGATGATGTGCAAGTCAATGAAGCCGATGCGTTGTACACCAACCCCGCTCAGGCGCGTGAATTTGCCGAGGCAACCGGAATTGATTCCCTGGCGGTCGCCATCGGCACGGCTCATGGGATGTATGCCAGCGCACCGGCGCTTGATTTTTCTAGACTGGAGAACATTCGCCAGTGGGTGAACTTACCGCTGGTGCTGCATGGCGCGTCAGGGTTATCGACTAAGGATATTCAGCAAACCATCAAACTGGGGATATGCAAAATCAACGTTGCAACGGAGCTGAAAAATGCCTTCTCGCAGGCGTTAAAAAATTACCTGACCGAGCACCCTGAAGCGACCGATCCCCGGGATTATTTGCAGTCGGCTAAATCCGCAATGCGCGATGTGGTGAGCAAAGTGATTGCCGATTGTGGCTGCGAGGGCAGGGCATAACGCACCTGCCATTTAACAAGGAAAAAACATGAAAACGTTAATTGCCCGGCATAAAGCTGGTGAACATATCGGCATATGTTCAGTCTGTTCTGCCCATCCGTTGGTTATCGAAGCGGCGCTGGCATTTGATCGCAACAGCACGCGCAAAGTGCTGATTGAAGCAACGTCAAACCAGGTCAATCAATTTGGCGGTTATACCGGAATGACACCGGCAGACTTTCGCGAATTTGTTTTTACGATTGCCGATAAAGTTGGGTTTGCACGCGAACGCATTATTCTCGGCGGCGATCATCTGGGGCCAAACTGCTGGCAGGAAGAAAATGCGGATGCGGCGATGGAAAAATCCGTCGAGCTGGTAAAGGAATATGTTCGTGCCGGCTTCAGTAAAATTCATCTTGATGCGTCAATGTCCTGCGCGGGGGATCCCATACCGTTAGCACCAGAAACGGTTGCGGAACGAGCTGCTGTGCTTTGCTTTGCTGCGGAAAGTGTGGCGACAGATTGCCAGCGTGAGCAACTGAGCTATGTCATTGGCACCGAAGTTCCGGTTCCGGGCGGTGAGGCCAGCGCCATTCAGTCAGTACACATCACCCATGTTGAAGATGCCGCCAATACTTTACGTACGCATCAAAAGGCCTTTATTGCCCGTGGGCTGACAGAGGCGTTAACACGTGTGATTGCCATCGTGGTGCAGCCGGGTGTGGAATTTGATCACAGCAATATTATCCATTATCAGCCGCAGGAAGCGCAGCCGCTGGCGCAATGGATAGAAAACACCCGAATGGTTTATGAAGCACATTCTACCGATTACCAGACCCGGACGGCTTATTGGGAATTAGTCCGCGATCACTTTGCAATATTGAAAGTCGGTCCCGCATTAACCTTTGCTTTACGCGAGGCGATATTTGCACTGGCACAAATTGAGCAGGAACTTATCGCCCCTGAAAATCGCAGCGGTTGCCTGGCGGTAATTGAAGAAGTGATGCTCGACGAACCGCAATACTGGAAAAAATATTATCGTACGGGTTTTAACGATTCATTACTGGATATTCGTTACAGCCTGTCGGATCGTATTCGTTATTACTGGCCGCATAGTCGGATTAAAAATAGCGTCGAAACGATGATGGTGAATCTTGAAGGCGTGGACATCCCACTGGGCATGATTAGTCAGTATCTTCCCAAACAATTTGAACGCATTCAGTCCGGGGAATTATCAGCAATACCGCATCAGCTGATTATGGATAAAATTTATGATGTTTTGCGCGCCTATCGCTACGGCTGTGCGGAATAAGGACGGTATATGACTAACCTGTTTGTTCGTAGCGGAATTTCTTTTGTCGATCGTAGCGAAGTTTTAACCCATATCGGTAATGAGATGCTCGCCAAAGGTGTGGTTCATGATACCTGGCCACAGGCATTAATTGCCAGAGAAGCAGAATTCCCTACCGGGATAATGCTTGAGCAGCACGCTATTGCAATACCGCATTGTGAGGCGATTCATGCTAAGTCGTCAGCCATTTATCTGTTAAGGCCAACAAATAAAGTTCATTTTCAGCAAGCGGATGATGATAACGACGTGGCGGTATCGTTGGTTATTGCGTTGATTGTGGAAAATCCGCAGCAGCAATTGAAACTTTTACGCTGTTTATTTGGCAAGTTACAACAGCCCGATATCGTCGAGACACTAATCACTCTTCCTGAAACCCAGTTAAAGGAATACTTCACAAAGTATGTTTTAGATTCAGACGAATAAATCCCTCTGTAACAATAAAAAGGACTATTTATGAAACGCAAGATTATTGTCGCTTGCGGAGGCGCGGTTGCGACCTCTACGATGGCGGCGGAAGAAATTAAAGAGTTGTGTCAGAATCATAATATTCCTGTTGAATTAATACAGTGTCGGGTTAATGAAATAGAAACCTATATGGATGGTGTGCATTTGATATGCACCACTGCCAAAGTGGATCGTAGTTTTGGCGATATTCCGTTAGTTCACGGCATGCCTTTTATTTCTGGTATCGGTATCGAAGCATTACAAAATAAAATTCTGACTATCTTACAGGGGTGACCTATGTTTTCAGAAGTCATGCGTTATATTCTCGACCTCGGCCCTACGGTGATGCTGCCGATTGTCATCATTATTTTTTCTAAAATATTAGGCATGAAGGCAGGCGATTGCTTTAAAGCGGGTCTGCATATCGGGATTGGCTTTGTTGGCATTGGCCTTGTGATTGGCTTAATGCTGGATTCCATTGGCCCGGCGGCGAAAGCGATGGCGGAAAATTTCGACCTGAATCTGCATGTGGTCGATGTTGGCTGGCCGGGCTCTTCACCAATGACCTGGGCGTCGCAAATTGCGCTGGTGGCGATTCCGATTGCGATTCTGGTTAACGTGGCGATGTTACTGACCCGTATGACGCGGGTGATAAATGTTGATATCTGGAATATCTGGCATATGACCTTCACCGGCGCGTTGCTGCATCTGGCAACCGGTTCATGGATGATAGGGATGGCAGGTGTGGTAATTCACGCGGCGTTTGTTTATAAGCTCGGCGACTGGTTTGCCCGCGATACCCGAAATTTCTTTGAGCTGGAAGGTATTGCTATTCCGCACGGTACGTCGGCGTATATGGGGCCGATTGCGGTGCTGGTCGATGCTATCATCGAGAAAATCCCAGGCGTTAACCGAATTAAATTTAGCGCCGACGATATTCAGCGCAAATTTGGTCCATTTGGCGAGCCTGTCACCGTGGGTTTTGTGATGGGGCTGATTATCGGCATCCTCGCGGGTTACGATGTCAAAGGTGTATTGCAGCTGGCGGTAAAAACGGCGGCAGTGATGCTGCTAATGCCACGGGTGATTAAACCCATCATGGATGGTTTAACGCCCATCGCTAAGCAGGCTCGTAGTCGTTTACAGGCGAAGTTCGGCGGTCAGGAGTTCCTGATTGGCCTTGATCCGGCGTTGCTGCTGGGACATACGGCGGTGGTATCGGCAAGCCTGATTTTTATCCCACTCACCATTTTAATTGCTGTTTGTGTGCCGGGTAATCAGGTGCTGCCGTTTGGCGATCTTGCCACCATCGGCTTCTTCGTGGCGATGGCGGTCGCCGTGCATCGTGGAAATCTGTTCCGCACCTTAATCTCGGGTGTCATCATTATGAGCATCACCCTGTGGATCGCGACGCAAACTATTGGTTTGCACACCCAACTGGCGGCTAATGCTGGGGCGTTAAAAGCCGGGGGTATGGTGGCTTCAATGGATCAGGGCGGTTCTCCCATTACCTGGTTACTGATTCAGGTTTTCTCCCCGCAAAATATTCCCGGTTTCATTATTATCGGTGCAATTTATCTGACCGGTATTTTCATGACCTGGCGTAGAGCGCGTGGCTTTATTAAACAAGAGAAAGTCGTTCTCGCAGAATAATTTTTACCTGAGGGGGAGGTTATCCCCCTTAACAATCAGGAGTTTTTATGAAATCAGTGGTGAATGATACTGATGGTATCGTGCGCGTTGCAGAAAGCGTCATTCCTGAAATTAAACATCAGGATGAGGTGCGGGTAAAAATTGCCAGCTCGGGCTTATGTGGTTCCGATTTACCCAGGATATTTAAAAATGGTGCACATTATTATCCAATAACGTTAGGCCATGAATTTAGCGGCTATATTGATGCGGTGGGATCCGGTGTTGATGATTTACACCCTGGCGATGCGGTTGCCTGTGTGCCGTTATTACCCTATTTTACTTGTCCAGAGTGTCTGAAAGGGTTTTATTCCCAGTGCGCAAAATATGATTTTATTGGCTCGCGGCGTGATGGTGGATTTGCTGAATATATTGTCGTTAAGCGAAAAAATGTCTTTGCTCTACCCACGGATATGCCTATTGAGGATGGGGCTTTTATTGAGCCGATTACCGTTGGTCTGCATGCTTTTCATTTAGCGCAAGGTTGTGAGAATAAAAACGTTATTATTATTGGTGCCGGAACCATTGGCCTGCTGGCCATTCAGTGCGCTGTCGCGCTGGGAGCAAAGAGTGTGACGGCGATCGACATTAGTTCAGAAAAACTGGCACTGGCAAAATCTTTCGGTGCGATGCAAACATTTAACAGTAGCGAAATGAGCGCGCCGCAAATGCAGAGCGTTTTACGCGAACTGCGCTTTAATCAGCTTATCCTCGAGACGGCTGGCGTACCGCAAACTGTCGAACTGGCGGTAGAGATTGCCGGTCCTCATGCCCAACTGGCGCTGGTGGGCACGTTGCATCAGGATCTGCATTTAACATCGACAACGTTTGGCAAAATATTGCGTAAAGAGCTGACGGTTATCGGCAGTTGGATGAACTACTCCAGCCCTTGGCCGGGGCAGGAGTGGGAAACGGCGAGCCGGTTGCTGACAGAACGTAAGTTAAGCCTGGAGCCATTAATCGCTCACCGTGGAAGCTTTGAAAGCTTCGCCCAGGCGGTGCGTGACATCGCTCGTAATGCTATGCCGGGCAAAGTGTTGCTCATTCCCTGAAACCGCGGGCCAGCGTGATGCTGGCCCGGTATTGTGCAAAACAGATCATTCACCAATGGTCCCCCTTCGTTTACACTAGCCACAATTGAATATGGGTAAATGACGATGAATTCATTCGAGCGAAGGAATAAGATCATCCAATTAGTGAATGAACAGGGAACCGTGCTTGTTCAGGATCTGGCGGGAGTATTTGCTGCCTCGGAAGCGACAATCCGTGCCGATTTGCGCTTTCTCGAACAAAAAGGCGTGGTTACGCGCTTTCATGGCGGTGCGGCGAAAATAATGTCTGGTAATAGTGAAACCGAGACCCAGGAAGTCGGGTTTAAAGAGCGATTTCAGCTCGCCAGCGCGCCAAAAAACAGAATAGCGCAGGCGGCAGTCAAAATGATCCACGAAGGGATGACCGTTATTCTCGACAGCGGAAGTACGACAATGCTTATCGCCGAAGGATTAATGACCGCCAAAAATATCACGGTGATTACCAACAGTCTCCCGGCAGCGTTTGCCCTTTCCGAAAATAAAGACATTACTCTGGTCGTCTGTGGTGGCACGGTCCGCCATAAAACGCGCTCGATGCATGGTTCCATTGCCGAGCGTTCATTACAGGATATTAATGCCGATTTAATGTTTGTCGGTGCTGATGGTATTGATGCGGTTAATGGTATTACGACCTTTAATGAAGGTTATTCTATTAGCGGTGCGATGGTCACAGCCGCTAATAAAGTGATTGCCGTTCTCGATTCATCGAAATTTAACCGTCGCGGTTTTAATCAGGTACTACCAATCGAAAAAATTGACATTATTATTACCGATGATGCTGTGTCAGAGGTGGATAAACTGGCATTGCAGAAGACGCGGGTAAAATTAATTACGGTGTAGTATTGTTCTGTATGCCGGATAAGGTGTTTACACCGCATCCGGCATTACGGATTCTCCCTGGTTCAAGAGAGAATAGTTTGATTAACGCAACAGTGGACAATCTGGTGGTAATCGACAACGCAACGCTGCCGGAAGTATTTCAATATGAAAATTTTGCCCACTCAACGGTTCGCCATCAAGATTAAAGGTGATGTCGTGTGGTGCCTGAATATCAAACCACGACGAAGCGCCTTCGATAATATTCGGGTTATCTTCGTCAGATTTTAAGGTTGATACGAGAGCCGGAAGTATTTCATCGCCGGTAAAAATGCGCAGTTGCAGCAAGCCATCGTTAATTAACGCGTTCGGACACAATTGCTGACCGCCACCGGCCTGACGCCCGTTACCAATACCAATGACCAGGGCGTCACCTTGCCAGTGAAAGTTTTCACCGCGGATTTCACAACGGTCCGGTTGCAGAGTATCCATACGCATTAAGCCATGAATGATGTAAGAGACGCTACCCAGCGCGGCTTTTAATTTTTCCGGCGTTTCTGTGGTAATACGCGTCCCAAATCCGCCTGTCGCCATATTAATAAAACAGGTTTGTTTGTTGACCTGCGCCATATCTATCGCAATGGCGTCACCGGCAATTGCCAGTTTCAGCGCCTTATCCAGTGCCTCAGGAATCCCTACACTGGTGGCAAAATCATTGGCGGTTCCTAATGGCAAAATTCCCAGCGCGGGTATGTCATCCCCCTCACACTGAATCAACGCCGTAGAAACTTCATTAATGGTGCCATCGCCACCACCGGCAATCACCGTTGCGACGCCCAACTTCCGGGCCTCCTCTACATATCGTGCGGCATCGCCTTTCTCCCAGGTGACCCGCACATGGATCGTCATTCCTTCCTCACGCAACAGCATAATTGCTTCGCGCAAGGGTAGATTGTCAGTACTTTTGCCATTAAGAATCAGTAAGCTGGCGGGAAATTCTGCCATGATCGTATGTGCCTTTATGATTGGTCTGTAGATAGTGTAGAGCAGAAAACAAAAGGTGGAGTCAGAACAGGATGAAAGTCGGAGGATAAAAAGTCAGTTCAAGTATGGAGGATTCAGTGGTGACCACCAGGAGCTTGCAATGGGGACAGCGAATACTAACGGCTGCCACCGATAAATTTCAAAAAAGAGCATATACCTAATATTCAACTAAACAGTGGCATCTTCAATATAATATATTAAAGCCCCCATGGAGTTACCCTGAAGGGCCTCAATGTCCGTAATTCCTACTTATGTAGGAAATGTTGTACAGAACATTTATTATAATCCTATTCAATTATAATAATCATGCCATTATTATATTTAAACACTAGAGAGTGTCGTTGGTATTTAATGGGGGAAGGTGAGATGAAAAAGATAGCTGCTATATCATTAATTAGTATTTTTATTATGTCTGGTTGTGCTGTGCATAATGATGAGACAAGTATCGGTAAATTTGGTCTTGCATATAAAAGTAATATTCAGCGTAAACTCGATAACCAATACTACACCGAAGCCGAAGCTTCTTTAGCCAGGGGTAGAATATCTGGTGCAGAAAATATAGTAAAAAATGATGCAACTCATTTCTGTGTTACTCAGGGCAAAAAAATGCAAATAGTTGAGCTGAAGACAGAAGGTGTAGGATTACATGGTGTCGCTCGTCTGACATTCAAATGTGGAGAGTGAGAATATTTTTTGGTAAGCGTCAAATATGCGCGTTCTGGCTGTGCGTAGCCGGAACCTGTGGGAGCACGATGCCGATAAGTGAAAGGCATCGTGCTATGAAGGAGGATTCTATCGATGTGGTCAATGGAAGACGGTTACCAGAGATAGGGCTTATGCATAAAAAAATAAGCCCGTGTAAGGGAGATTACACAGGCTAAGGAGGTGGTTCCTGGT
>OAXB01000135.1_pt1 | contig 31989 bp, 33 predicted proteins | sample 1501541 | NCBI WGS metagenome assembly OAXB01 (sample SAMEA2580302, study PRJEB22360) | human gut metagenome | biome: human gut; feature: human-associated habitat; material: faeces | place: Denmark | collected 2008/2010
CAGGGCGGCCTGAAGGGTGGAGGTGGCCAGCCGCGATCCGGTGTTCGCCACCGTGGACCTGCACGCGCTGTACCCGCAGTTCGGCCATATCAGCCATGCGATCGTGATCATCGGATACGACACCGACCCGGGCGGCGCCATCGTGAACTACCACTTCATCGACCCGTATTATCGCGTGCAGGACGTCACCTACGGCGGCCGCAAGATCGCCGGGGCGGCCGAGATGGTGAACGCCATCGTGACCAACGAGGAACCGGCGTACGTGTGGTGAGCCGGGCGCCGCCTGGGAACTCCCTCGGAGCCCCATGCCCATCCTGCCCGCATCCTGTGCGGAAACGATGCGGAAACGGCGCGGAAAACGGGAAGGCGCTGAGGTACAGTGGTACGCAGTGTCATCCGTCGAACCGTGAGGAGAAGTGATATGCCGAACCGTGCCGAACGCCGCAGGGCCGCGAAGAACCAGCGCAGGGGAATACCGTCCCAATACGACCAGACCCGTGGCCGCGGCCGTGGGGGCATGATCGACGAGTACGCGCTGCAGGAGAAGTCGCGCCGCATCCAGGAGGGCGAGGACGGCCCGTGGAAGCCGACCGGCGGCACCGTTGCCGAGGCGGACACCACGCTGACCACCAACCCGAACTACAACGACCCGAAGGCGTTCAAGGCGCCGCATTCGGTGCGCCAGTGGTTCCGCGTGGTCAGCTGGGTGTTGATCGTGATCGCCGCGATCGCGTTCCTGGTGATCATGTGGCTGCCGACCCATCCGATCTGGCTGGTCGCCACGGTGTCCGGCGTCTTCGTCGTCGGCGTGCTCAGCCTGTTCTTCACCGCCGGCGATTCGAAGCACAATCCCAACCTCGACCAGAACGGCACCGCCGTCTGATCGGATTCCCGGCAACGACGACGCCGGCGTTCCCTCATCAGGAAGGGACGCCGGCGTCTTGCGTTGCGGTCCACCGCGGGCGGAACGGATAGGGCGGGCGGGGTTCCCGCTACTTCTCCAGCGCCGCATACAGCGGGTAGTTGCCGTACGTGAACGCCGCATGCATCAGCGCCATCGACGACACCGCGGCCACATTGGCGTACCACAGGGGAATCTGCGGCAGGTCGTCGAGCAGGATCTCCTCCGCCTCCTGATAGCGCGCGACGGCCTGATCCTCGTCCGCGCTCGCCGCGGCGCTCGCCAGCAGATCGTCGACCCGACGGTTCGCGTAGCCGAATTCGTTGTATCCGCCGTTCGAGGCGAAGCGCAGCGTCAGATAGTTCTCGATATGCGGATAGTCCGGCGGCCATTCGCTGCCGTACGGCGAGTCGATCGTCCCATCGACGGCGGCGGTGCGCAGCTCCTTGCGCGAGGTCCACGGCTCGGCTTGGGCTCTGATGCCCAGCGCGTTCGCGATCTGGTTCGCCGCCGCCTCGACCCACGCCTGATCGTTGGAATCGGCGCTGTACGACAGCTTCAGCGTGCCGCTCCACGGGGAGATCGCGTCGGCCTGCGCCCAGAGCTCTCTGGCCTGCGCGGCATTATGGGCGAGGTGCCGCGCGTTGGCGAGCTGGTCGCTGTACCCGGTGATCGTCGGCGCGGAGAAATCCACGGCCGGCTGCCTGGTGCCATGGAAGATCTTGGAGCAGATCAGGTCGCGGTCGATCGCCATGGAGATCGCCTGGCGGCGCAGCCGCCCTTCGTCGCCGCCGAAATGGGCGAGCCGCTCGGGGATGTTCAGCCCTTGGGTTTCGGCGCTCGGCACCGTGTAGGAGCGGATGCCCTCGGTGCTGGCGTACACCGCGTACTTCGAGGCCGGCACCTCGTCGAGCAGGTCGAGATTGCCGGCGATCACGTCCACGAACGCGGCGTCCGTGGACGTGTAGAAGCGGAAGTCGATGCCGCCGTTGCGCGCGGGCATCGCGCCACGGTAGCCGTCGTTGCGGGTCACCGTGAGATCCTGGCCGTGCGTCCACGACGAGAAGCGGTAGGCGCCGTTGCCGACCGGCTTGCTCGCATACGCGTCGGGATCGTCGTAGAACGAGTCGGGCAGCGGCAGGAACGGGACCGTGCCGAGTTTCTGGGGCAGTATCGAATCGGGCGCGCTCAGATGGATCTCGAAGGATTCGTCGCCGGTGACGACGAGCCCGGACAGCTGCTCCGTGCCGTCCGTGGATCGCTGCAGGTCGCCGTAGCCCTGGATGTTCGCGAAATAGCTGGCGTTGATCTGCGCGTTCGCGGGATTCGCCGCGTAGCTCCACGCGCGCGTGAAGGACCGCGCCGTCACCGGCGTGCCATCGGTGAAGGTCCAGCCGTGGCTGAGCGTGACCGTGAACACGGTGGAATCGTCGTTCGGCGTGATGGACGAGGCGACCTCGTTGACGGGCTTGCCCTGCTCGTCGTAGACGACCAGCCCGGCGAGAATCGTGGACAGCACGCGGAACCCGCCGGCGTCGCCGGCCCCGCCCGGCGTCAGCGCGGAACGGGGCTCGGTGGAATAGACCGATATCGTGGCGTCGGCGCCCGTCGCGCCGGTGCGCGCGCCGCCGCAGCCGGCTGCCAGCGCCAGCACCACGGCCACCGCGGCCAACACCGCCGTTATGCGTCCCAGTCGCATGGCGTTACTTCCTTTCTGATCCCTGATCGGGGTCGGCGGCTCATCCGAGCTCGAGCGTGACGGATGCCGTGTCGATCGTGATCAGCCGTTGCCCGCGGGGTTTCACCGTGGCTTCCGGGTCGGTGCCGAAGACGATGAGTCGCAGGCGGTCGCCCCCCCGTCATGCTGGTCTGGTCGAATGGCTCCATGGCGATGGCGTAGCGGTACCACGCATCCGGTTCCAGACGGCGTCTGGCCCACGGCGCCTCGGCGTTGCGCGCGTCCATCCAGCCGCGCGAAAGGATGCGGTATGCCGAAGGCTCCCGCTCTACCGCAAAGCGCTTCGTGGGAATGGTCGGGCCGTCGAGCCCGCAGACCAGGCTGCCGGTGCTCTCCTGAGCCGTGGTGAGGCGGCGGTGCGATCCGATGTCGACCAGCATGACGCTCAGAATCGCGGCCGGCGTGTCGAACTTCGCCGCGAACCGCACGACCGGCGTGCCGCCGAATCGCGTGGTCGCAGTCAGCGGGGCGGTGTCGAAGCGCAGGCAGTGGCACGGCTCGGGGTCGGCGAGGATCAGCTCGTCGCGCCACGGGCCGATCGAGTCTTCCGGGGCGTCGCGGCGGAACGCGGTGGCATCCACGTCGTCGGCGATGACGCCGCATGCATCGCGCTGCGTGCGGTCCGCGCGCGCGAACTCCGGCAGCGGGCGCGCATCCGGCGCGGGGAACGACGGCTCCTCACGCCATACGCCGGGATCGAGATCGTCCTGGATCAGCGCCGAAGGGATGTCCGCGATGTCGGTGCTGCGGTCGACCAAGTAATGGTCGAGCCATCGGTGCGCGTACCCGTTCACCGGATTGCCCTCGAGATCATGCGTGTAGCAGTGGTCTCCACGGTGCAGCACCAGGCAGGAGCGCGTGCCTCGCCCGTGCAGGGCATCCCGCAGGCGCACGGCCTGCGACGGCTTGACGTTCATGTCGTTGAGCCCCTGCACGATGAACGCGGGGCAGGGATGTTCCGGCAGGTGGGCCAGATAGTTGCGTTCATGCCACCACCGGTTGTATGCGCCGCCCTCGCGGTCCATATGGGCGCGGATCGCGTCGAGATGGGCCTGATAGCGCCGCCGGTCGCCGGCATCGAGACCGTCGCGTTCCCGGCTGAAGCAGTAGGCCGCCAGCAGGTCGATGTCGTCGCCCTGCCATCCGAGCGCGGGGCACGCCAGTCCGTTGCAGCGGTAGTACCGGTACCAGTCGCTGATCCCCGCGACCGGCAGGATCGTCTCCAGCCCGTCAATGCCCGCGGCGGCGAGCGCCACGCACATTGTGCCCAGATAGCTTTTGCCGGTCATGGCGACCTTGCCGCTGGCCCAGTCGGCGCGCACCTCGATGCCGTCGGCGGGATTCGTGAACGCGCGGGCGCGCCCGTTGAGCCAGTCGATCACAGCGGCGAACGCGGCGGTCTCCTCGGGGGAGCCGCAGTCGTTGAACCCCTGTGAGCCGCGCGTGCCAAGGCCGCCGGCGAACACGGTGGCGTAGCCGCACGAGTTGTAGAACGCGTAATAGTCGCTGATGCACTCCAGCTCGGGCATCTCGTCCGGGGCGAGGCGGTGCGCGGGGCCGGCGCCGCGCGGGGTGCGGAAACGGACCGGCGCCATGGCCGGCCGCGGCTGCTCCGCGCCGAATCGCGCGCGGGGATCGGGGTCGGGGTCCGGCCATGCGGGGGAGTCGGCTTCGGCTCCTCGGCCGGCCGGTGTCGTCGTATCGTTCGGTGCCGCCGCCTCGCCCGCTCCGGTGCCGGCGGCCTGCACGCCGCCCAGCTCGACGTCGGTGGGGTGCGGCGCGTAGCCGTCGTCGTCGCACCCCAGCATGTACGGGTCGGCCACGTAGATGGCCGGCACCACCAGACCGTCGTCGCACGCCAGCGGGCGGCGGATGTACACGGCGATCAGGTCGGCCAGACCGTCGCCGTCCGTATCCACGGGCGTCTCGACCCACACGCGTTCGACGATGCACGAGCGCACGTCGTGGACCGGGCGCGTCGGGGCTCTCAGGCGGGAGGGGATCATGCCGCGGCATCCTTCGCCGCGGGCTGCGCATCGGCCTTCGCGGCGGAGCCCTTGCCCAGACCGTGCTTCCGGAGGAACCGCTGCCACACGACGACGAACACGGCGCCCAACAGCAGCATGGCGATGAGGAAGCCGAAGAACATGCGGTAGCCGGCGACTCCCGGATGCCCGTCGATCAGGGCGCCGGCGAGCAGAGAGACGAACACCTCGGGCAGATAGCCGATGGTGGAGATGATGCCGGCGGCCGTGCCCGACACGCGCTCGGGGATCGCGCCCTCGTCCATCATGGCCCAAGTCAGCGGGTAGTTCACGTTGTAGAAGAAGTAGATGATGAGGAACACGATCACGAACACGACCGTCGAGGAGGCGTTCAGCGGCAGGAGCAGGATCACCGCGGTGCCGATGGCCATGACCAGGAAGGAGATGAGCAGCAGGCGGCTCGTGCCGAATTTGTCGGCCAGATAGCCGCCGCCGACGTTCGACACGGGCGTCACGTAGCGCTTGGCGGCGGCGAGCACCGCGCCGGCGGTCACGGACATGCCCAGCAGCGACGTGCCGTAGGGCGTGAAGTAGTAGACGGACAGCGTGAACACGTAGTTGCAGAACGTGACCAGGCCGATGATCCAGATGGCCGGCATCCGCAGCACGGTGCCGATGTCCTTGAACGTGACCTGCTCGCTTTTGTCGATCTTCGAGCCGTCATCGCGCATCTTCCACAGGACGAGCAGGCCGGAGAGCACGGTGATGACCGAGTAGAAGACGATGACCTGCCGCATGCCGGCGATGTCGTGCTTGCCGTCCGCGTTCATGCCGAGGCGGAAGGCGATGACGGCCAGCGGGGTCATGATCGCGGCGGCCACGCCGCGCGCGCCCTCGAACCAGCCGAAGGACTTGCCCTTGTCCTCGGGGCTGGACAGGACGCGCACCGCCTTGACGCAGCACGGCCAGAACGCGAACAGCGAGGTGAAGCCCCAGAACGAGTACAGGGCCACGAGCTCGGGGAAGTTCAGCGGCAGCAGATGGATGAAGCCGCCGAGGCCGGTGCCGATCAGCGACAGCGACAGCAGCAGACGGATGCTGACCCGATCGGCCAAGTAGCCGCCGAACAGGTAGGAGATCATGCCGAACACGCCGAAGATGCTGCCGAACACGCCGATCTGCGTGTTGGTGAGGTGGTAGGCCTGCGCGTAGGCCTCGTAGTAATCGTAGTGGAAGTAGGGCAGCCCATAGATGATGGAGCCGCCGGCGGCCACGAGCAGGATGGCCACGAAATTGCGTCGGGTCTTCTCTCCCATGCCCAGCTTGGCGAGCAGGTTCATTTGCGTTCCCTTTCTCTGTGGTGTTGCGCGGGTTGCACATGGTGGTTTGTATGAATGGTGAACAATGTATCAATACCGTGTAACGACCCGCGATGGCGTATCGCCATATGGGAGGGCTGCTGCGGCCGGGCGGCGGCCGGGCGGTGGGCGGACGACGGGACGGGCGGATGGACGGGACTCGTGCGGGAGATGGGGATGTGCGGGACGAACCGGACGGATGGATCGCGAGGGGATGGGCGGGACGTGCGGCGGGGGCCATCGCGCGACACTTCGCCGGCCGAAGACGGCGCGGCGCGGTTCCCGTATTAGACTGAAACTGTTCTGGTTGTCCGATGAAGGAGCAGATTGGTATGAAAGTCGACATTCTGACGCGCGAATATCCTCCGCATGTCTATGGCGGCGCCGGCGTGCACGCCGAGGAACTGTCCAAGGTGCTGGCCGAACGCATCGACGTGACGGTCCGCGCGTTCGACGGCCCCCGCACCGAGGCCGACGTCCCCGCGATCCCCGGCGACGATCCGAAGGGCTCGCTCAAGGTGGTCGGCTACGGCACGCCCTCCGAGCTCGCGGACGCGAACGCCGCGCTGAAGACCTTCGGCGTGGACCTGCAGATCGCCAACGACGTGGACGCGGACATCTCCCACGCGCACACCTGGTACGCCTGCCTCGCCGGCTATCTCGCGAAGATGCTGCACGGCACGCCGCTGGTCATCACCGCGCACTCGCTCGAACCGTTCCGCCCGTGGAAGCGCGAGCAGCTCGGCGGCGGCTACAACCTCAGCTCGTGGGCCGAAAAGGACGCCTATGAGCACGCCGACCGCGTGATCGCCGTGTCCGCCGGCATGCGCGAGGACATCCTCACCGCATACCCCAACCTCGACCCGGACAAGGTCGTCGTGGTGCACAACGGCATCACCATGGCCGACTTCGAGACCCCGGCCGACGACGATCCGGGCTGGAAGGTGTTCGATCGCTACCACATCGACCGCTCGAAGCCGACCCTGCTGTTCGTCGGGCGCATCACCCGCCAGAAGGGCCTGCCGTACCTGCTCGAGGCGCTGCACCTGGTCGACCCGGGCATCCAGGTGGTGCTGTGCGCCGGCGCGCCCGACACCCCGGAGATCGCCGAGGAGGTCAAGAACGCGTTCGCCAAGCTCGACGAGGAGCGCGGCAACATCGTGTGGATCGAGGAGATGCTGCCCAAGCCCGAGCTCAACGCGCTGGAGCACGGCTGCGACGCGTTCATCTGCCCGAGCATCTACGAGCCGCTCGGCATCGTGAACCTCGAGGCCATGGCCTGCGGGCTGCCCGTCGTCGCCTCCGCGACCGGCGGCATCCCCGAGGTCGTCGTCGACGGCGAGACCGGCTATCTGGTGCCGATCGACCAGCTGCGCGACGGCACCGGCACGCCGACCGACCCGGACAAGTTCGTGCACGACATGGCCGACGCGATCAACCGGATCATGGCCGACCCCGAGCTCGCCAGGAAGATGGGCCAGGCCGGCTACGAGCGCGCCCGCGACAAGTTCAGCTGGGAGTCCATCGCCGACAAGACCGTGGCCGTCTACCAGTCCGTGCTCGACGAGCGGCGGAAGTAGCGCCGCAGCGCCTGCCCCCTCCCTGAGGGGGAGTTGTCCGACAGGCGACGAATCTCATTTGGCTCCCCTCTTCCGAGGGGAGCCGTCCGCGAAGCGGACTGAGGGGAACCGCCCTTCTGACTCCGACACGTCTCCATATACTTTGAATACTTTGACAAGGAATTTCCGCATATGCCCCAGACCGTCCTCCAGCTCGACAACGTCGAATTCCGCCGCAATCGCCGCGTGATCATCACCGACGTGAACCTCACCATCCATGCGGGGGAGCGCTGGGTGCTCTTCGGGCCGAACGGCATCGGCAAATCCACCGCCGTCGGCATGCTGGCCACGCGCACCTTCCCCTCGGAGGGACGCGTGTTCATCCTCGGCCACCAGCTCGGCAAATACGACGTGTTCAAGCTGCGCACCCGCATCGGCCTCGCCTCGGCCGATCTTGGCCGGCAGTTCCCCGAATTCGAGGACCCGCTGGACGCCGTGGTCACCGGACTGTCCGCCGTGACCGGCCGGTGGCGCGACACGTACTCCGACGAGGACTACGACCGCGCCCGCGCGCTGCTGCGCGATTTCCGCGTAGGCTATCTTGAAGGCAAGATGATGTGGCGCCTGTCGGAGGGTGAGCGCACCCGCGTGCTCATCGCCCGCGCGCTCATGGGCAATCCCGAACTGCTTATCATGGACGAGCCGACCACCGGCCTCGATCTGGGCGGTCGCGAGCAGGTGATGCGCACGCTGAGCCGCATCGGTGAGGAAAGCTCCGAGCGCGCCGTGGTGCTCGTGACCCATCGCCTGGAGGAGATCCCGGCCGGCTTCGACCATATCGCCATCATGGGCCGCAAGCCCATCTCCGCCGAGGACGCCACCGACGACGGCATCGACGCGATGGGCAATCCCTCCGCCGGTACCATCGTCTACGCCGGCCCGTTGGAGGACGGCCTGACCGACGAGCGGCTCTCCGACCTGTTCGGCATGCCGATCGAAGTGCAGCACACCCACGGCCGCTGGTCAGCCTACGCAGTGTGACCGCCGGCCCACGCCTCGCTGCCGGAGACTGACCGAGCCGGATCGTAAGTCGGTTCACGCCCCCGCCGGCGGGGGGCGTGAACCGACGAACCATCCCTAGGCGAATGGTCGGGACAGCATAGCCGCAGTACGCTGTCCCAGCTGACTTCATCCCTCACTCGTAGCTGATGACCAGACGGCCGACCACGTCGCCGCGCTCCAGCCGTTCGATCGCCTCCGGCACCTCGTCGAACGAGACGGTCGTGGTGACCGGCGTGAGCTTGCCGGTGCGCATCAGCTCGTAGACGCCCCGGATGTCGTCGGGCGTGCCGCCGTTGGATCCGCGCAGATCGCACTGGTTGACGATGAGCGACTTGGCATCGATGGTGGTTTCCAGCCGGCCCATGCCGACGAGCACCACCACGCCGCCCAGCCTGATCACGTCCACCGCGTCGGCGGTGGTGTCACCGAATCCAGCGAAGTCGACGATCACATCGAAGAATCCCTTTGGATAGTCCGTGATGGACCGGCGCGCGTCCACCGCACCCAGTTCCTTGGCCAGCGGCCAGATGTCCTCCTTGATCTCCGCCACATGCACCTCGGCGCCCAACAGATGGGCCACGCGGGCGCCGATCTGGCCCAACCCGCCCAATCCGATGATGCCGACCCTGTCGCCGGCCTTCACGCCGCCACGGCGCACCACGGCCGCGTACGAGGTCATGCCCGCATCGGTGGCCGCGGCGCCGTTGACGAAATCCACTTCGCCGGGAATGCGCACCAGCGCCTGCGTGCCCACCACGATCTTCGGGCCGAATCCGCCGTCGAAGGAGGACCCGGGGCAGCCGGCCGGCGTGGTCGGGCATATCGCCACGCGGTCGCCCACCTGAAAATCGTCCACGCCCTCGCCGACCCGGCTGATCACGCCGGCGTCCTCGTGGCCGAGCGTGACCGGCACCTGCGCCAGCATCGTCATCCAGCCCGGATCGGTGAGAATGCCCACATCGGTGTGGCAGATGCCGGCTGCCTTCACGTCGACGACGACCTGCCCCGGTCCGGCGGTCGGCTCGGGCAGCTCGGCGAGCCGCAACGGTTCATTGGTGCCGGTGAATCTCCATGACTTCATCATGACTCCTTAACTTCAAGGCGCATCGTTGCGCCATTCGGCCGAGCCCCTCGTTCCGGGCGCGGCCCGCGCCGTTGGGAATACGGCGATACCCCCTATCGTAGGGCAGTCGGGCGAACGACCCACGCGGCGAAACGTGGGGCGGCCATGCGTATCCGGATCCGTCGCCGCGGCGTGGCCGCGATCCGGGGAACGGGATCTCGGACTGGTATATTCGGACGGTGACGGTGGCGGTAACGGCGGCTGTGGCGGTGGCATCGGGCGCCGCAGCCGGCGGAACGATGGAATGGCGGAAGGAAGAGCGCAATGGTCGCAAGCAAACTGGTGTTCATCGACATAGACGGCACGTTGGCGGACGAGCGTCACCTCGTGCCGGATTCGGCGCGCGAGGCGTGCAAGCGCGCTCAAGGGAACGGCCACAAGCTGTTCATCTGCACCGGGCGATCCATGCCGAAGATCGAGCGCAGCATCCTCGATCTGGGCTTCGACGGCGTGGTCTCCGTGGCCGGCGCGCAGGCGAACGTCGGCGACAGACTGCTGTTCCGCCATCTCGTGCCGCCCGAGGCCGTGGACGCGGCGATGACGTACTTCCGCAAGCACCGCATCGCAAGCTACCAGTGGCAGGGTGCGGACGGCATGTACATCTCCGAGGGGTACCGCCGGCACCTGGAGTCGAAGGGCAAGGCGTGGAACCGCGGCGAATTCGCGCGCTTCTGGCACCTGATCGACGAGATCGAGATCCCGGCCGGATCCACGCTGGGCAGCATGATCCGCGTGAGCAAGGGATCGTACTTCACCGGCCCCGACCCGGACGTGACCTTCGAGGACACCAAACGCGACCTGAGTCCCTGGTTCGAGCTCGTGCACGGCTCGTACGACCGGATCTCGCCGAACAACGGCGAACTGCTCATCAACGGCATCGACAAGGGCACCGCCGTGCGCGACGTGGCCGCGGCGCTCGGCTACGACATCGCCGACACGATCGCGATAGGGGACTCCGACAACGACACCGCCATGCTCAAGGCTGCCGGCACCAGCGTGGCCATGGGCAACGCCATCCACGGCATCAAGGACTTCTGCGACATCGTCACCACCGACATCCACGACGACGGCCTGTCCAACGCCTTCGCCCGTCTCGGACTGGCGTGAGCATGGGTGAATGGCGCGCGAGATATCGTCCTTGTCGTGACGGCGTACCATTGACCTATGGAAGATTGGTCATCGCCTGAAAAGCCGTGGACGAATAGGCAGATACGCGAACTGCGTAAAGCCATCGTCGAGGGCGGCGATGCCATTGAGGGATTGAGCTACGCTCAGATCGCGGTATGGTACGGCCAGATTATCGGTGACATAGTCGAACGCATCAATGGCATCGTCGTCGTCGATCTGCCCATATCCGATCTCCATGTCTCTTCGAGGGTAAAGACCATCACGACTTTGCGGGATAAGCTGAAGCGGGATCCTGCCATGCAGATTCCTCGCGTGCATGACGTCATGGGCGTGCGCGTCGCTGCGCAAATGTCGTTATCCGTACAGGATATTTTCGTGAAACGCATAGAGCAGGTGCTGCCGGTGGCTCAAGTATCGGATATCCGAAAGAACCCTCATAGCGGATACCGTGCCGTACATGCCATCGTCAAGCTTCCCAACGGGGTATTCTGCGAGGTGCAAGTGAGAACCGTTTTGCAAGACGCATGGGCGAACTGCTATGAACTCGCCGGGGATATCTACGGACGTGATATCAGATATGGCGGCAAGCCCGACCATGACGACCATGGTCTTGTAAATCATTTGCAGCATCTTTCCGAACTGGTTGCGCTGATGGAGCAGGCATCGGACCGGAACATGAATGACGCTGCGCTGGCCGCCAACACGCAGTTGTTGGAAATCATTCAATCCACAGCCGAAATGCTTGAATCCAACCGTGACATATTAAAGATCAAGCGGTAGCCTGAAAGAGTACAAGGAGGAGATATGGTTGGCGTGCTGATACGGTATAACCGCAAAAACGGCGATCGCATAGTGCATGTATTCGATGGCCCGCATGGCTATCTCGATGCCATACATGATCCCGCGTATCTGCGCGATATGGGCAAACCGAAGGGGGATTGGGAGATCGCCGTAATCGGTTCCGACTCCTTGGAATCGGTGATGCATACGCATTCCAGGTATTTTTCCGGCAAAGACCGCACACAAGAGCTTGAGACGCAGTTCGCCTGACAAATTCGACTATGAGCAACGAAAACGATCTGCCGGTCGCGGTCGCGCAATTCACGGTGACGCGCGAGCCGGAACGCAATCTCGACATCATCGATAAGCTTGCGCGCGATGCCGCGGCGGAGGGCGCTCGCCTGCTGGTGTTGCCCGAGGGGCTGATCGCGCGCGACGGCGATGATGACTCCTTCGCCGCGGCGCACGCGCAGCCGTTGGACGGTCCGTTCGTGGCCGGCCTGCGGCGGATCGGCGCCGAACGGCATATCACGCTGATGGGCACGGTGCATGTCGCGGATCGCTGTGACATGGATTGCTGTGGCACGGATCGTCGCGTTTCCAACGTGTTCCTCGTGATCTGTGAGGGGAATATCGAAGCGGCCTACCGTAAACTGCACCTGTATGACGCGTTCGCCGCCCGGGAGTCCGATGCGGTGCGGCCCGGCGACGAGCTGCCGCCGGTCGTCGACGTCGATGGATGGCGAATCGGCGTCATGACTTGCTACGACGTGCGTTTTCCGGAGACCGCGCGCTCGCTGGTCGTGCGCGGGGCCGACGTGATCGTGGTGAGCGCCGCATGGGTGCGCGGTGCCCGCAAGGAACGGCATTGGAAGATGCTGACCGCGGCCCGAGCGCTGGAGAACACCTGCTACGTGCTGGCGTGCAGCGAAGTGAGCTTGCGGAACATAGGGTGCAGTCGGATCGTCGATCCGTTGGGCGATGTCGTCGCTGCAGCGGGGGACGATTGCGCCACTGCGTTGATCGCCGCCGAACTGAGCCGGGACATCCTCGATAATGCGCGCCGGACATTGCCGGTGCTACAAAACCGCCGCTTCGCCGATCCGCGGCTGGCGTAGGCGGCAACGCGGGGAAGGAGTTCGTACTGAAGCTTGATTTATATACCTTCCAGCATTGGGATGACCTGAAAATGGCGTTTTTCAAAGATGGCTCGTATACGCCTTCCTGGGAGAGATCTCGGGAACATATGCTGCGCGAAGACAATGGAGATCCTTCGTGGTGGGATATGGCCGCTCCCGCATACCGGTGGGTAATGGCGGAAATGAAGCATGCCGGTATGCCATGTCCTAATCCGGACGCAGCGCCATTATGGGCATGGGTGCGGTGGGTGGATGCGCATGGTCGGATACGTTCCCGCCCGGACAGGCGCTGCTGGGAATTTCGCGGTCAAGATTATGATGCCTTTGACCTCATTCATTTGCGGGTCGACGAACATCGTGTGTTACTTACGGATTTCGACCAATATCATTCCGTACTCAGCAAAACACTATGCGCACCGATATCGGCCGATGAATGGTCATCCGAGCAAATCGCTGACTGGTTTGATTCGCATTGGGACGATTCCATCGAAAAGAAGCGGAAGCAGTGGCACGACAACGTGATCGTTCAGCCAAGCGCCATGCCTGAAAGCTGGATTCAGGCTTGCCTGTGGAGCGTTGTTCCTGAGGATGTGGTTGATGTTCGCCGCTCCTTATTGGCTAGCCATACGCGGCACAAAAAGAATTTCTACTCATGATGCTTGATGTTATGCCTGAGATTTTCGGCCATTCGGCGATACGGACATGACTGTTATTGTTACCTGATATTTGGCAGGCCTTAAATATGGGTTTGACGCCATTCCGGCGGAGTGGCTGTCGGTATTGCGCGGGCGAGAGCTTATCGATGACGTGCTTGGACGGGCGAAATCGGCTTGGCGGTGAACGTGCGTTGCTCTGCTGGCCGGATTCCTGTTGCCTCGGCACTTCTTAGGCACATTCTTCGTTTCTTAGGCGGGCCTTCGGGAGTATCGTTACCGGCAAGGGCTGAAATACCGGGCTCGTCGGAGGCGGTCTAGGGAAGGACCTGCCTACGAAGTGAGTAAGGTGCCTAAGAAATATTTTCTTCGGGACTGGAGTCGCGCTGATACGGTTTATCCTGCGGTCTGAGAGAGGAAATGCAGCCAAAGACGGTCTCTGTTTCTTTGCGTATCACAATTTCATATACAACTGCCATTGAATTGGTCTCGCGCGCGATCGTTCATGCCCCCCGCCGGCGGGGGCTGGCGGCGCAGCCGACTGGGGGTGGTCTGGTCTATCCCCGGATCGCTAATCCCATCCGCCCGCCTCAGGAACTACGCGCGCCGAGATGACGGCTCTCATATTCCTCGAAGTCGTCTCGCACGGCTTCGACGGGGTATTTGCGTTCGGTCTTGGCGAGTTTGCTCAGGATGATATCGTCCATATCCACGCCGAGGGCATCGGCCATCATGATGCAGTAGGTGAGCACGTCCGCCAGTTCCTCGTGGATGTGGTCCTCATCCATTGCGGGTCCCTCGGGGGACCATTGATAGCATTCCAACAGTTCCGCCGCTTCGATGCTGATGGATTTCGCCAGGTTCTCCGGCGTGTGGAATCGGTCCCAGTCACGGTCAGACGTGAATTTGCGTATCGCCTGTATGGTGGTTTCGCTGATCATGATCCTGATTCTAGCTGTATAGGGGAGAAGGTCTCCTCATGACAAGAGAATCGCAATGGGCGCAGTTGCTGCATGATATGAGTTACGGGGAATGAATCGATACTTTCCCGAAGCTTCGCATGATTGTGCGGCGGTTCGGGCACTGATGGTAGGTATGCTAGTTGCGTTTGATGCTGTCTCAGAGGGGAGCCGCCTATGCAACAAACCGCCAAAACGTCGAGGAAACGAGTGACGGGATCAAAACTCATTTCACGCGGAGCATGTGAAATGATATGGAATATGGCTGACTTTGTCGGCATAGTGGCCGAGCCGATCGTTGTTCGGTATCGACAGATGAGAAGTGAAGTGCTGCGAATCCGGCAATTGAGAACACGCGGATTCACGGACACGGATGTCTGGTATCTGGGGCGTCGGGAAATCATTCGGATGTCCCGTTTACTATCCGCAATGGAAGAGCAGTGCATGAGCAGTCCCGCTGGGTATGATGACAGTTCTCGCTGGCTGAAGCAGCGCGATGACGATGAGCTGTCATGTTGGTTGGAATCCACTCCTTCGTGGGTATTCCTTAGCGCACCGGAGCACCATGGAAAACCTGGTACGAGAATGAGAAAGAGAAAGACAGTTCGTGAACTTGGCGTTGGATACTGCGCATGGCGTGAGGATCTGAAGTATGCTGCCGCCGTACTTGCGCTGATGGATAAAGGGCGTCCCAACTCGTCTGATTCCCATTATCGCCTCTATCGCGACGTATTCGGAACCGATGAGGCGTGCGTGATAACCAAGAAGACCGAAGCCGAGTTCAACCGTGTCTGGCAGTGGGTCGGCGACAATATCTACGATTTGTGGGACTGAGAAAAGAGTGAATGACTATGACGAATAATGTGATTGTGCAGATACCGGTAGATGTGATGACCTGGTATCAGGCGGACAAAGTCGCTCGTATGGGAAAGACGACGTTGGCGTGCAAGCTGCGCGAATATATGCACTACCTTGCCAAAGAAGCGGAAAGGGATGATGGTGCGACTGATGATACGGCAGATGAAGAGTCAGGGGACGTTTCGGCTCCCTCTGCATCAATGACGTTCAAGAAATCAGGTTTGCGCTGCTATGACCGTTATGCGCATCGCGTGATTGACACGGCGGAAATTCGGGCTGGCGGGACTCCCGCTGTGGTCGAAGCGCTGCCTCTGGAAGATCGTTGGATCGAAGTGCGTTTCGATGATGGACGACATGGCGTATTCGATATGAATCCGTATCTTGATAAGCCGGCCTTCAGACAGCTGAAGGATGATGTCTTCTTCAAGCGGTTGTACGTCAAGGATGGTGTGGTTTGCTGGTCGGATGACATCGACATTGCCGCTGAACGTATGTGGACGGACTGCGAGTCGGTGACGGAGCACTGGACGTACCCCGAGGATTGGCCGAAGATCGGTGATATCGGGCCGGATGGGTCGCCGATTGTATTCGTGACGGATGAGGGATTTCCCGTTACCGACAAGCTTGAAGACCAGTGGGCGGAAGAATTCGACCGTGAGGATTTCCGATGGGAGCCTGAAGCGCCGATCTTCCGCAAGAAACCTTCGCAAAACGATGAGTCCGAGCGCTCCGCTCAGCAGGACAAGAGAGAAAACGAGGATTGATTATCGTGATCGCGTAGGTAGTGTAAAACGCCATCTGGTAATGGGCTGATTAGCGCGAGTGCCAGCACCGGAATGTGCGTTATGAGATGAATCGTGCTGTTCAGTCATTGCCGGAGGATTCCCACATTTCGTAGGTGATCGTCCCATTCTCGGTCTTCCAGGCGGTTCTGCCGTTGGCAGTGCCGTGCCCTTGAACGAAGGCGGCTGCGGATGATGGGGAAGTGAACTGCACATTGCGTGTGAGTCGGGCGGTGCCGGGTTCCTTGTCCGGATTGATGACGATGGTGCCATCATCCCGGTACTGTTCGAACAGCGCCTGCATGCTGACATAGGTTGAGCTGGAAGCGACTTTGGAACCGGTCTTGGCACGCATGCCAGCAGCGATGATGGAGTCCGCGAGCACCGTGAATTCGCCATCGATGACCTGTGCCCGGGCAGCCACTCCGGTTTTCTGAACACTGAGTTCGAATACCGGCGAGTCTCCGTCGGTTTGTCCGGCATCAGCGTTTGACTGCGATGACGGTGACTGGAGCGATGCATCCTCCATGGTTCGTCCACGCAGGAAATCCACGCCAAGTACCGGCAGCAGGGTGAGCAGCTGACGGATGAAATAGATCATGTCGGACTGGTCGGCTTCCGGCAGCTCAGCGCCACCGCTCGGTTCGTCGGCGTTCGTCAGTCGCATGCGGCCGGTTTCCTTGGCGCGTTTGACCAGTTGCGACTCCAGATACCGGACGTGCGCACTGGTGAGATTGGCATCCTTCGACGTGGCGAACACGACTTCGTGCCAGAAATCCTTGCCGGTCTTGGCGGCGTTGTGTTGTTTGAGACGCTGGGCGATACAGTCCGTCTGCCCAATGTAGGCCAAAGGTCCTTTGTCATCTTCGCCAAGGAGAATATACACGCCGGCCCGCTGTGCCTCAGGCCGATTGCAGATGGTTGATAGCTGCGCTCGCTGGCCCTTGAGCAGGTGACCTGTCCAGTTCATGATCTCAGCGGTGACGATGCCGCCGAATGTGCCGTCGACGAGAAATAGACTGACGTGTTTGCTTTGAGACGGCATTGGCAGTAGCGCTTTCTCTCGTACGAGATCGGGTTGACTCGCGTTGTGATTAACGGATACTTTCTGATTGTAACTAACGTGTATGCCCTGTACTGCTCTAACGGCCTGTTCCGTACATGCTCGTCTGGTCCCGTTGACGAGAGGCGTCGCGTAGCGCCGGAGTGGGTCAAATGCTCGATGTTGTATTGTTACCGGCACTTCAGTCGGTTTCGCCGCCAGTCTTCGCCAGTGGGGCATGAGTCGCTCAATCGTTTACGAGACGGACCACTAGCTGTTGCGCGGTCAAGAAGTGGACAGTTTGGCCTTGAGCTTGGTACATTCAATGATCGTTTCTATTCTGTCTGAATTTTCTACGGTATGCTTTGTCCGACTCCAGCACGTTATGATAACTGTGTTATCGGGTGATTGATGCTATGAAAAGTGACTTTGCGGCGATAGAGATGAAAGAGGTACCCGCTGAAACTTGACGTGTATACGCTCCAATGTTGGAACGATATTGAGCTTACATTTCAAACATGTGGATCGTATGTTCCATCTTGGAAAAGGGCCCGCGAACGGGCATTGTCCGTTACCGGAGGCGATTCTACGTGGTGGGACACGGCTGCTCCCGCATATCGGTGGATGATGAGTGAAATGGAATGTGCCGGCATGCCACGACCCGATCCGGATGCGGCGCCATTATGGGCATGGATGAGATGGATCGATTCCCATGATCGGGTGCGCTCGCGTCCGGATCGGCGTTGCCAAGATTTTCGTGGGCAGTACGATGACTTCGATCTCGTCCATTTGCGTGTGGATGAGCACCGTGTACTGCTTACTGACTTTGACCGGTATCATGCCGTACTCAACAATGCGCCGTGTGAACCCATCTCCGCGGTTGATGATTGGTCGCCTGAAAAATTTGACGCATGGCTTGATGGGCATTGGAATGACTCGGCCGAGGAAAAACGCAGGCAATGGCACGACAATGTGATTGTTCAAGCTGGGGTGATGCCCGACAGTTGGGTCCAGGCGTGTCTGTGGGGCATCACTCCTGAAGATGTGGTCGATGTCCGCTGTGCGTTAATGAGGAAACGGAGGTAATGGGGCGTGGCGAAGATGGAGTTGTCGTCACCATTTTCCGTGCACTGATAGGGAATGTCGCTGAATCTGGAGTGTGTTTACGCTGTTTGGGTTTTGCGTGATGCTTGGCATATGCATACGCAAGGTATGACATCACGTATGCTGGTTCGTGAGGGTTGCCCTTCTGTTATCGAACCAGCGGAAAACGTGGCGGTCGACAACTACACGTTCGCCAACGCCTTGTTGCGTGGATGCGCTGTATCAGAGTCCTATAAGAGGGAGTTGCCTCCCTGTTATGACAAGTAGCTCGCGTCCGCCAGGTGGTCAATCACTGGTTCAAAGCGGCGTGACTCCTCGTTGGTGATTTACTGTATTGGCGTATGATATATTTGTCATATATAAGATAAATAGTTCTCATTTCTCGTAGAAAGGACTGGCGGTGAACTGGTCGTACAACCGGTACAAAGTGTTCAGCTTCGCGGCGGGCTTGTTGGGTCTGGTTATGGCGGCTCCTAGTGTGATTGGAGGTTATGACGATGGCCTTTGGAGTTGGTTGAGTGCATTATCGTATTTTCCGTGGGTGATTGTTGTTGTCATCGGACTGCGCGGAATGCATTCAGGCAGTGTGCGAACTGATGAGCTCTCTTCAAAGCACGATGGCCGTGCGGCGCTTATCGCGCTCTCTGTAAGCGGTCTTGTGGGAATGGTGCTAAGCTCCATCACGATTATCACGCAGAAGCCGTTGTCGCTGGACGCAAATTTCTTCGCCATGTTTACCATGCTTCTTATGTGCGTATGGAATGGATCATATCTACTGCTCGAACGCTTTGAGGATTGAGTGGATGCTTCACACTTCGTTGGCCGATTATCGTAGAGAAAAAAACATGACGCAGCGGGAACTGGCGGAGCTGGTTGATGTCCGTCGTGAAACTATTATGAGATTGGAGAAGGGACGATACAATCCCTCGTTACGTCTTGCCATGGATCTCGCAGAGGTTTTCGGGGTTACCGTGGAGGACCTGTTCTCTTTCGAGGATGACTGAAGGGTGTTGTGCGGAGCCTTGGCAGAGGCTTTCTCGTAAGGGCAGGACAGGGCAGCGTCCACCATATGACTTCATATAACGAGCCATGACATGATATATGAAATCCATAGGTTGTATGTCGGGCTTCATCCTTTTACAGTTCGAATTATGACAGACAACAATATGAATTCACCGTTCGATAATGACCACAATCCGATTCCTCCTCGGATGGCATGATTCTCGATGAGGTGATCCGGTAATTGATGAAGCATATGACTTCAATTGCTTCGGAATGGAAGGAATCGGAGGAGAAAGATACACCTGCTATGGGTGGTCGCCATTCCATGAAATCCGTGAAGGCAGAGGGGTGGTCGGAAGAGACGGGTGGCTGTGCTTGTTCGGACGCTGTTCGTGATTTGTTCGCTGAAGCATTCCCCAGTGACGATGAGATATCCCAAGTAACACTCATGGCACGAGATTTGAAGAATGATGACACTGCGCCGGCGTCGGACGCTGAACAGGACGCGCAGTACGCGGATACCCTCGAATGGTTTCGCGATGAGGACGTATTCGACGATGTGCGATCGATCGCCTCGACTGTCATATCGAAGATAATCCGATGCCGGGCCGAGGCCGTGTTGGAGGAAGCGCTTCTGGGCTTGTGTCTTGGTTCATTTCGCACGGATAAGGGATTTATGTTGGATACACGCCTTGCGCAGGTGTGGTTGTGCGGCAACATGACCGGCGTCGGTGAAAGACATGCTGGAGAAACGAGTCGGCATTGCGCTTGATGCGGGGCATACGTTGACGAACATCGCCAGAGCGGGCGGTGCCTCTCAGCCGAAGGTACGGATCAAATGGCCTTATATCTGTGATTACGCTGATACCTGCTGGGGAAATGATGCCTGACGGCAGCGCATATGGTGCTGTGGCTGGTGATCGGGTTACGACATCTGACTCATCAGATGACAAGAAATATCTGCAGTGTGTCAAGCGGATCGTGGGAATGTGTGACGAGATTATTGCTGATTCGAATGATGGCGCGGATTCGGGTGACGCAAACCGTGCAAGCCATGGCATATACGATGCTGGATTGTCTCCAGAGCAGCGAATGCGTGTGGGAATGGAAGCTGTTATCGGCATGATGCACACCGAGCGCGGGTTGGATCGCGACCTCGATACGGTCCATGATGTGCTGGCTTAAGGAGACTGTATGTGGGTCGGTATAGGTGAGTCCTATGCCGAGAACGATGCGGAGGAGGCGATGCGTGCAGCCGCAAACATGCTTCTTGATGAAGTGGGTACCGAAGTCCGAGGATTGCTGGGATCTCTTTCTGGATCCTGCAATATGGATCTTGCGCAAATCTCCAAGGCCGCGAGTATACCGTGCAACATTTGGAAGGATGTACAGTACGCTTGGGGAATGCAACTGGATGATGATCGCCATGATGGATTAGCTCGAGTGGTGCTGACCGCTGTGGGAGAATGCATCATGATTTATTCTGTGCCAGTGCGGCGCCTTGCATCTAAAGAGTCATTGATGTTGAGCATAGTCGATGGATGCAGTTGAGAACTATGCCGGAACAGTGCCGGATGAGTGCCGGAACCGTGCCGGATGTTGCTTGCATGCATATCATCAAGATAGTTTCTATGCACCCGCACTTCCCTTCGTCCGATAGAGAATGATGGAGCCGTAGCGAAGCGCGCCGGTGGTGTCCGGAATTCCGGGCACCACCGTAGTTAGCGTGCGGCAAATTCGATTTCAAAGCCGCTGCCGTATAGTGAATCAACGAGTGCTGGTTCATATTGTATGCGTGCCAACCTATGCCGGCGATCGTCAATGGCCGCAACCGGCCAGGTCAGTAAACTGAGCAGAGAGTCATGAAAATCCTTAGACAATGGGCCTGTCAAATCAACTGTGATGTAATTGCCGCCTTTCATCCGAGTGAAGGTCGCCGTTCCCACTGTTGTTTTTAGCGTTCCCTCTTTGTGGGAGATGAGGCCTGGCTTTGTGTATGCTGAGTCATCGATGGTGTAAGCCATGCCCGATAATGGCATCGTATTCTGCTGCGCAGCGATACAGTCCATCATCGGTTATTACCAGATCCTGTACGTCAGCCAAGACCCGCAATAGTTGACGAAGGTGGTCCTTAATACTCGCATTGCCGTAATACCAGTCAATCAAGCTTGGATAAAGATCCGACAGGTTACGCAGCCATAATATGCTTTTACGTACGATAGCCGAAGAGCTGACGCCGTAAGAGCCTCCGTATCCGTCATCAAGACAGAATGCTTGAATCCAGAACCGAAGTGCTGAATATGACACACGGTGGGAAAACTGCGTGTCGCTCTCGTCGGGTATGCGTGGAATGTCTAGATCGCCGGCCATTGTGCTTAGTAGATTATCCGGCATGATGGCTGGTCCTTATACGCTTGAGCAGCTTGTCGGCAGTGCCGTTCACCGGCGAGGATTGCGCTGTTCCCATGCCAAAAGCGGCGTACGTTTGCAGAGCAATGTGCGCTGACGCCCATTCCTCTCCGGAATCGATGGGATCAAATCGTGTGACGATTGATGAGGGAAGCACTAGAGCGGATATAGGTGTTCCGTCAGCGACTGATGGACGGAGGCGGTTTGTTATCTCACTGATAATGTCTTGTTGCGTGACGTCAATGAATGGCCGATTCGCTGATGTCTGAGACATACGGCCACTAATGGTGGGTAACTTGATATATTGCTCCGTCGGCAAATAGAACAGATAATTCCATATTTCGCTGGAAACTAGGGTGTGTTTACACTATTTTATTTTTGCTGGTGTTTTTGAGTTGGATGGCGATGAGGGCGAGTTGGAGGTTGGCGAGGAAGGTGGCGTCGAGCCTGTCGTAGCGGGTGGCGGCCTTGCGGTAGTGCTTCATGCGGTTGAAGACGCGTTCGACCATGTTGCGCCCCTTGTGCGCCCGCCTGTCGTAGTCCCATGGGTCCGTGCGGTTCCTCTTGGGCGGCACGACCGGCGTCAGGCCGAACGACTCCGCCAGCAGACGGGTGGGATCGCCCTTCGTAGGCGCGGTCCATGAGCAGCCTGGCTCCCGTGAACGCGCCGAGCGCGGCCATGGAGCGGCGCCCGTGGGCCGCGTCGTGCTCGTTGCCCGGGCTCAAATGGATTTCGACGAGCGTCGACTCGCTGTCGGATACCACGTGAACTTTGGTGTTCCGTCCTCCCCGGGAGACCCCGACGGACTGGGGCACCCTTTTTCCGGGGCGCCCGTGGCGTGCTGGTGGACCTTCACGCTCGTGGAGTCCAACGCGGGCACCCTGACCTCGACGGCGATGATCCGCTCCTCCTGCAGGGCGGCGAACAGGCGCTCGATCGCGCCGTTCCCGGACCAGCGGTTGAACCGCTGGTAGACGGTGATCCACTTGCCGTAGCATTCCGGCAGGTCCCTCCACGGGGCGCCGGTGCGGCACATCCACAGCAGCGCGTTGACGAACGCGTAGTTGTCGACCGCCACGTTGCCCCGCTGACGCGGCAACAGGTGCGCGATCCTCATGAACTGGTCAAGCGTGATGTCATACCTCGGCGTACACACACCCCCAATTATCACACAAAACCCAAATAGCGTAAACACACCCTAGTCTCGTCCACCCCGATGGAGCGCAGACGGTCGAACAGGCCGGCGCCCTGTTCGACGCGCAGGTCGTCGGCCGCCCGCTTGTACATCCGCACATAGGAAAGCCCCGGCAACGACACCGGAACCCGATCCCTCACCACACAAACTGGCGAAGACTCAAAAAAATGAGAGAAGCCTCTTATGCGCTGGCGTATACGATGTTTTGCCTTATTTCGGATCGATTACCTCTATCGTCGTTTGAACATCGGCAAATGAGGGATCGAGATCCCTGTCCCCAGTCATTTCCAGATAGGGAAGTCCATCGCGGGTCCAGTGCACTCTCCTGATGCCCATGTGCCGTCCAAGACCCACATTGTTTTTGTCATGAGGCACCGCGTGGTAGATGAGCAGATCGTCCTGCGTCTCCGGATCAGTCAGAAAAGCGTTGTGTCCAGGGCCGTATTCGTTCGGAATACTCTCTTTGGTAAGTATTGGATAACCGAGAATCGACCAGTTGCCCGGGTTGAGCAGATTCGTTCCTGCCTTGGCGTGCAAGAGTCCAATGCAGTACAAGTCGGCCAATCCGGTGCTGGAACCCGATATCGTGACATATATGTCGTCGCCGTGCCGCAGCATATAAGGGCCTTCATCCACTTCGGTCTCGCACCTGTCCCATCCATATGACGGGCTCATGATGAGTTGGGGCTCGCTCGTGAGTTGCCATGGTTGGTTTGGATCGATCGATGCGATATATATGTTTGCGGGATATGCCCGTACGCGATTCGGCTTTTCATCCACAATCTTTCGTCCGGACCACATGACGTAGTGAACGCCATTGACTTCGAAGTAAGTCATATCCAACGAGATTCCCTGATCCCGTGATAAAAGAGTGCCGTCCGGTCGAAGAACGTATTGGGGTGCTTCCCAGGCAGTCGGATCTAGCGGATCACCCGAACAACGTAGCACCACGGACTGCACGTGGGTCCATGACCCGGGGCCGATGGTAGTGAAAAGATAGATGGTGCCATTGATGACGTGCATTTCCTGAGCCCAAACGTTTGTCTCCGGCGAATCGCTCCCTGGCGTATACACGGTGATCGGCTTAGCCGTTGCTAGGGAGTCAATGGTATCGGCTGCTCGCACGACAACGGATTGCAGCTGTGAGCAGGTCAGGTAATAAACGCCGGCATGGAAGCAAATGCACGGATCGCTGATTGACTCGTCAATGAAGGGGAATGGGTAGTGATGCTGTGCTACCTTGCCGTGAATATGGTGGGTTCCAGGAACATTCCAATCAATGTTCTCCAGCTCCGCCAAATTCCAATTCACTTTCTTATCATGCGTCGAACCATCAGAATACAGGCAGAGAGCTGTGGGAAGGCCTTCGGCGGATGGATGAGTACCTAGAGGAACATGGCATGGTTGGATCTGTACGCCGGTGTTGCGGATGATCCCCAAGCGGTTGACCAGTGCGGTTTCCTCTTGGCTGGTAATACTCATTGTGTTGCCATCCACCGCGTCATGGATGCCCATTTCCGATGGACGTGAGGAACGAATGGTGAACGACTCGGCAGAATTGTTTGCCTGCAGTTCTCTCAGCTGTGCGGACCACGCCTGCCGTATGCCTGTATCGTCTTTCCATTCGATCTTGTACATACGGCGCTCTGAATCCCAGTGGCATCGCGGATCAGCCACGTTGTGCGTCGATAATCGAAGAAATCCTTCGAAACGGTAGTCCGCCAAGTTCTCTGATGTGAAGATCATGACCTCGCCAGTATGTGCGGAATCCTCTTCTAGACCATTCATACGCACTGCAAGCACCCCGAATGATCCGTCATGACGGCGGAACACCCATGGATCACGAAGCGTCTTCGTTCGTCCCTCAGGAAGATCCTCGTCAGGGTCGGCCTGAGCAAAGAGAACTCCGGTTCCATTGCGCAGACGCAGGATCCGAGTGTGTTCTGCCATATTATTGCAGGACGGATAAATCACCGCAATGTGCATGGAGCATTCAAGATCGCATAATTGTCCTACGTTTGTATATGCAGCGTTGGTATACGTTCCGATGCCTTTTTTGGTGTATACCGCCAGCACAGGGTTTGTGGGTTTTACGTCCATTGTCGTTCTCCTCTGTCTTATCGAATTTAACTTGCCGGAAATGACCGATTATTGCGTGATACTGTCTTCAGACCGTTGTGGACTCTCTTTGCACCAGATCGTATGAGGCGGTCAAACTGCGCACGGGCATGACGTCCTTTGCTGATTGGCCGGCATTAAGTCTGTCAATTAGCAGGGAGACCGCCTTTCTTGCCAGATCGTCGATATCCGTTTTGACAGTGCTTAATGATGGGATGGAATATTTCCCTTCTTCGATGCCGTCGAAACCTATAACCGCGATATCGCTTGGCACTTTAATTCCGTGATCGTTGAATCCTCTTATCGCGCCCAGAGCAACTGTGTCGGTCATGCAGAACAGTCCGTCAAAACTTGGTTTGCGGGACAGCACTTCATCCACTGCCCTCCTTGCACTTTCCATGTCCCACAGAGATGGGATGAAATTGAACTCCGCAAGCTCCATGTTGGACTCGTCGAAAGCTTTTTTAATGCCATGTAGCCGCCGTTGGACCACGTCGCTTTTGAGGTTCATGCGTCGTGAGGGGTGATATGCGCCAAGTATGCCTATACGGCGGCAACCTATACCGACTAAATGCCGTACGGCGGCCTCGGCTCCCTCTTCGGAAGGGGTGAATACGGAATCGAACAGGGAATTCTCCGTATCTAACAGTAGGATCGGTTTTCCCGCACCCAGCGCCGCTATTTCTTCAGCGGTCACTTTACCTGGACTGAAGATGGTTGCGTCGCACAGTTGGCTCGTTACATTGCGAAGAATGGATATTTCGTGGCTCCTATGGCTTGAAGTCTGCTGAACGATCGCCTCAAAGCCGAGCCTGTTGGCTTCGCGAGAGATCGCTGCGCTCATTTCCGATGGATATGGTTTGTTCAGCTCATAGACCGCGACGCCGATGACACCGGACTTGCCCAAGCGTAATGAGCGTGCCGACAGATTGGCTGCGTAATGAAGATGCTCGGCTGCGGCTCTGACTTTATCGGCGGTGTGTTCCGCGATTCGTGGATCGCCCCGCAAAGCATATGAGACCGTTGCTATGGACACGCCCGCTGACTCGGCTACGTCTTTGATGGTCGCCACAACGTCCCCCTAAAAAAATAGACACTCTGCCATCGCGTCGTCGCAGTGCAGAGTATTGCGATAACTGTCAATATAGCAGCCATGTTGACACGTTTCAAACTAAGGGGTATAAATATGACTGTCAGATTTTAAACGTTTAAATTATGTTTGAAGATGACTGGATAACGAAGTCCGTGATGTGGTTCTGGAGACAAGGAAGTAACCATGAGACTCAGCAAGGCAGGTAAAGTATCTATCGCGATGGCTGCAGCGTGCGCGATGGCATTCCCGTTGGCGGCATGTGGAGGCAGTGCGGATTCCGCCAAGCAAACGCTCAGTTTTCTGAGTTGGGATAACGAGCAGGTCATGCAACCGTTCGTGGATGAGTTCGAAAAGGAAAACCCGAATATCAAGGTTGACTTCAGCTACGCGCCGCCTACCAACGAGTACATCTCGACGCTGCAGACCCGACTGGTCGGTAATCAGGCTCCTGACGTATTCATCATTACGTCAGAAAATAAGGATGATTTGATTTCAAACGGCTATGCGAAGGATCTATCGTCAGAGCCGTTCATGAAAAAGATCTCGCAAGCGAATAAGGATTTTGTATCTCGCGACGGCAAAGTTTATGGACAGTCCATTTCCTCATGGGCTTCGGGCATCGTCTATAACAAAGAGCTGCTCGGCAAGGTAGGAGCGAGCGAGCCTCCGGCGACATGGGACGAATTCCTCGCGTTATGCAAGAAACTCAAGGCTGCGGGCATCGAACCGTTCCTTGAAACATTGACGGGCATGAGCCGTATCCCCGATTCGTTCCAAGGAGCGATTTTCGCAAAAGACGGAGTCGACGTGACGTCCTTGGCAACGAAAAATCCGCAGACGCCGGGTGCGAATGAGGAGAAAGCCGTGGCCGCTTGGATGCGACTGTATGATGAAGGCCTTGCCGATCGTAATTCCGTAGGCGTCAGTGGCGACGATATGAAGACTACATTTGCGAATGGGCAGGTCGCGATGATTTGCACCGGCCCGTGGGATTTCCCGGCCTTTAAGGATTCGGGACTGGACTGGGGGTACGCGCAAATGCCTGCGATTGACTCGGATCATGAACAATACGCGCAGGGATCTCCTTCCCCGGCTTTGGCCATTTACTCCAAACTTGACGGTGAGAAATTGAAGAATGCCGAAAAGTTCCTTGACTTCATGGTTTCCGATTGGGCGTTGGACAAGCGTAATGAAAACGGTGATGCAATTACCGTGGATGGCTATTCGTCTAAAGTCACGGAGCAATATCAGACTGTTTATGAGAAAAACGTGCAGACCGGTAAGTACTTCCTCATGACGAACTTCTACAGCAATCCTGATGTTCTGTCTCCGGCGAATGATGCCGAAGCACAGCGATTGGTACAGGGACAGATCACTCCTGCGGAGTGGGCAAAGAACATCGACGATAAAATGGCGTCCGCGCAGTAGCTGATGCTGTATAAAGGAGTGAAGGCGTGGCCTATTCTGCCGTGTAGATGATGCCATAATCATTGAAGCCGGCCGCCTGCGGGTGGTTAGGAACTGAAAGCCGGTGACCCTGTGCTATCATAGGGCCCGGCTTTCGTGCACTCACTTCTCTGATTTAGCAATCGATGATTTCATCAAGGACATTCTTTTCGTATTGCCTTGACAAGATTCGTTGAATGAAGTCAATGATTGCCTTTCCGTCTATCCGTCAGATCTCGCCAGTGAAGCTTTTTGCTGTGCTCTGGGAGAATGACGCGCATGGATTGTGGCTGACTTCAGAAACATCATCAACGATGCACGTGCACATGAGATGCAAAGGAAGCGCTTAACGGGCGCGGGGCTTCAGCCGCTCCCAATACGCCCGCACCGCGCCGAACGAATACACCGCGATCGCTGCCCAGATCACCGCGAACGCCATATATCCCTGCGGCCGCATCGGCTCATGCAGCAGAAAGACCGCCACGCAGAACTGGATCAGCGGGTTGAGGTACTGGATGAAGCTCACGGTCAGATAATGGCTGTGCTGCACGCCGTACGCAAACGTGACCAGCGGTATTGCGGTGGCCAAACCGGAGAGCGCCACCAGGACCGCAACCGGCCATGTCAACGGCGAAGGCATCCCGAGTCGAGGCTGGAACGCGAGCCACAGCAGGGCCAAGGGGATCACCGATTCGGTCTCGAACGTGGTGGCCTGCGCGGCGTCCATGGGCACGTATCGTTTGAGCAGTCCGTATACGGAAAAGCTGGCGGCGAGTACGATGGCCATCCACGGGAACGTCGGCGACTGGGCGGCGAACATGCCCACGCCCACCGCCGCTATGACGATCGACGACCATTCGATGCGTCCCAGCTGCTCGCGGAACACGATGCCGGCAAGGGCCACATTGAGCAGCGGCGTGGTCAGATAGGCGATCGAGGTCTGCAGCGCCTGGCCGTTGACCACTAGGTAGATATACAGCAGCCAATTAATGCTGATGGCCGCGGTGGCCGCCAGTTCCAGCGCGAACAGTTTCTTGCCGCGCCATAGCGAGGCGATCGCGCGATGATACGTACGGTAGCGGCGAAGAACCATCAGCAGCACGATCATGGAAACCATCGTGGCGATCAGCCGGTACGACAGCACGCTGAGGGCGTTCATGCCGGACAGCGCATGCCAGTACAGCGGCAGCACGCCCCAGCCGATATTGGAAACGAGCAGCGCGGCAATCCCCGTTCGCGTCTGCTCGACAGCACGAACCGAAGTCATACCCGCCACCATAGTTGCCGATTGTGTCGAAGTCTCGTGTCTGTTCACTCCGACACCGACATCGGGGCACGTCAAATCATGCCGGTAACGCCGGTAACGAACCGCACCGGCACGTCGGGTTTTCGGAACACTACACGAGCAGCGCCACAACGACCGCGGAGAACGCCGCCACGGCGATCAGCGGCACCGTGCCGTCGATGAAGGCGGGCATGGGCGGCAGATGATAGTACGCGAGATAGCAGGCCATGTCGGCGATGAACAGAATCAGCAGGATCGCCGCCAGCACAACGGCGACGGGAAGTCCGAGCGCTCCGGAATCGTGCAATACGATCAGCGTGCACAGTTCCAGCGTGACCCACATGACGATGAGCAGCAATTCGGTGGTGATCGGGCGGTGCAGCAGTTGCGAAGTGGCCGCCGCCAGCGCGATATAGACGGCGACTCCGCCGATCGCGAGCGGCCAAACGCGGATGTTCCCATTCGTGGGCAAAGCGGACATTCCGCTGATACCAAGACAGTCCAACACCACTCCGGCGATACCCGCAACCGCAGCCACCAGGATGCACGCGACGCCGAAGTTCCGCAATAGCCCGCCCTTGACCTGCATGTTCGGATTGAAGAACACGCACCACCAAATCACATACAGCACCGCACATGCCAGCAGCAGCGCATGGCCCCACATCAGTTGCCGCAGCCCGCTGATTTCGCCGATTCCGTCAATCGTTGTCTGATTCATCACGTCACGCTTCCATACACGCCGTTGCGTCGACCGTCCCCGACTGGTTCCGGATCGGTTCCGGTGCTATGTCCCAACCATAGTCCGGTATTCTGCCGGGGGTTGCGCCGCCTGAGTATCAATTGCCGTAGCGGATAATCGGCAGTGTCGCTGCTTGTAGGCGATTCGACATGCCGAAATGGACGAAATTGGGATTGACATGCTGGAATGGACAAAATAGAGGCCGATTCCGTCCATTTCGGCATGCCAATGTGACGGCAGGCAGCAAAGCGAGGTGACACCATTGGATGAGCGATGGGCGAAGGCGTTGCGGGCTAAGGGGATCGGAGTCGGTGCCGGTCGCGCCAAAGCGGCGGATGGACAGAGCGATCCCCCTCGGCATGCTGAACGGCAGCAGTTTGCCAATGCAATCGGCGGCACAGCGGGCGCGCGGAACGGAGCCGCAGCGCGGTCAATGCCGTTCAAAGCCACCGGGCACAAAGGCGGTATCAGCCGTCAGCACGGCTGATACCGCTGATACCACTGAGATGCATGTGCGGCGATGGCGTGCGCAGCCGCCCGCACATCGCTACCGGTACAGGGCGAGCGTGACGTCCATATCGGAATTGGCGAGGAACTGTTGGATTTCGTCGCAGGCCACGTCGAACGCCTCCTGTTTCGGATAGCCGTAGATGCCTGCGGAAATCAGCGGAAACGCGATGCTGGTGCAGCCCCGTGCCGCCGCGAGCTCCAACGAGTGGCGATAGCATGCACGCAGCAGTTGTTCCTCGTTGGCGTTGCCGCCCCGCCAGATCGGTCCGGCGGTGTGGATCACATACCGTGCGGGCAGATTGAATCCAGGCGTCGCCACCGCGTCTCCGGTGCTGATCGGAGCGAGGGCGTCGCAGGCTTCCTGCAACCGGAAGGGGTCGGCCGCGCGGAAGATCGCGCCGCATACCCCGCCGCCCATTCTCAGCCTGGTGTTCGCCGCGTTGACGATGGCGTCCACGTGCAATGTGGTGATGTCCTGATGCTTGATGTGCAATGGCATTGCTGCCTCCTGTCGTCGGATGCCCTGTTTGCTATATCTGGGCTCCCCTTTTTGAGGGGAGCTGGCCGCGCAGCGGTCTGAGGGGAGGATTTCCAAGAACGCCTAGATCCAGCCGATATGCGTGTGCTCCCCTCAGTCGGCTGCGCCGACAGCTCGTCCGCAATCAAGGACGGCCTTGCGGCCGCGGTCTTATCCGCTCACTGTCGTTCGCCTTCGCCTGCAAACGCCTCCGGCGTTTGCTTCACAGCTCAGCCTCAGAGAGGGGAGCCAGACATTGTTAACGAATTAACGGCGTGGGACCCTAGAAGCTTGGCATATCGATGGACGGCGTGGTTCGTTCGCCTTCCGGTGCGGGGTCGTGCCGTCGCTCGCGGAACCATGCGGCGACTTGCTCCGCGTTCACGGGCATCAGATCCCATGCATCCAGACCTACGTTCAGCGATTCGGGCCGGGCTCCGGCGGGGGAGAGCTGATGCGTGTGCCCGTACAGCAGCTTGCGGCCGTCGAAAGGCAGCGCCTTGCCGGAGAACTTCGCCACGTCATCCGGCCAGCTGTAGGAGAGATCCTCACGATACGGGAAATGCGATAGATTGACCACGCCGAGTCCGTCGATATCCGCCGTATCGTTCGGCTCGAGACTGACGAACAGATTACGTGCCGGGCGATCGGTCATCCACCAATCGTCGTGATTGCCGATCACGCCATGCAGATGGCGGCAGCGCAAGGAGCGCAGGCATTCCTTGAGGTGATCGACTGATGTCCGGTATCCGATGTCGCCGAGGATCCACAGTTCGTCGTCGGGGCCGACCGATGCGTTGATATGGTCGATGATCGCGCGGTCGTGCGCGTCCGTGTCGGCCATGTCGCGGAACGTTCTCCCCGATTCGAGCGTGGTTCCCTTGGCCCAGTCCTCGGCCGCCTTGCGTCCCTCGGTCCGCAGTATGTCCGTGTAATGGGATCGCGCCGGATCGAAGGTGGTGAATCCGCGCAGCACCGTGACCAGCGGGTGCCCGAAGTGGGTGTCGGTGGTGAAGAACTGCATGCCGTCTCCTCTCTGATGTCGGTCATGAGCATTCCCAGCTTAGACGGCGCAGCCGGATCCCGCCACACCGATGCGATCCCGTGGCTGGCATCCGGTTGTTTGCTGTGACTGTGACGGCCGTATGCCGGTGGGGATCTGTGCGGAGCTTATGTATATGGGGGCGGGGATGAATGACGGGTGAATTGTCGTGCGACACGCGGTGAAAGATGATCAATCACCATTTGTTTGCGTCGATTCGGGCGTATTGTGATGATGAAGGGCGTAGTTTTGGAGATTTTCGACACGCCGATGGAACGCCGTCGTTGCAGTGATTTGGCGTGTTTTTGTCATGCCTGGTTTGCGTGGATGGGTGTGTTCGTGTAGATTATCCATCTGTTGCCGCTCAGCGAGTGGTTCTTCTTCTGGAGGGCTACGAGATGGGTGAGTGGTGGTGGTTTGAGAACTCAAGAGTGTGTTTGTACTACTTCTTTATAGTCAAT
>OAXB01000145.1_pt1 | contig 30013 bp, 36 predicted proteins | sample 1501541 | NCBI WGS metagenome assembly OAXB01 (sample SAMEA2580302, study PRJEB22360) | human gut metagenome | biome: human gut; feature: human-associated habitat; material: faeces | place: Denmark | collected 2008/2010
GCCCCCCGGCCATAGTGGAAACACTATGGCCGGGGGGCCTTTTGCGTTTTATGGACTAATAGTGTAAGAAATATCTAAAATAATAGCTTTCTGGATTTCATTATGTGAAAAGACTAAAATGGGTATTACTATAAATGAAATGGAGGGAATAAAACCAGTATGCAAAAATTAGTGAATCAGACCTATCAATTGGCGGAAAATGCAGTGGAATCGTTTAGAAAGCAGCTTATATTGGATGAAAAGAGAGAAGCGACCATCCAAAAATATACTCATGATGTTCGACGCTTTTTATCGTATCACGGAAAACAGACCGTCTGTAAGGAGGATGTGATCCAATACAAGGCCTGGCTGGCGGAGCATTACGCTGTGCGCAGTACCAATTCCATGCTGATTGCACTGAACCAGTTTTTACGCTTTCAAGGGGCCGGGGACTGCTGCGTCAAGCCGCTTAAGGTACAGCGGCAGACCTTCTGCGATAAGAAAAAAGAGTTGAGCCAGGCCGAATACTTCCGCCTGCTGGAGGCAGCCCGACGAAATGGGGACATGCGGCTCCACCTGGCGATTCAGACGATTTGTGCGACTGGAATTCGGGTAAGTGAACTTGCCTATATCACGGTGGAAGCGGCCCGTCTTGGAAGAGCAATTGCAAGCAATAAGGGGAAAAGCCGTATCATACTGATACCAAAGGAGCTGTGCCGAAATTTGCTGGACTATGCCAGGGAGCGTGGAATCCAGGATGGACCAATTTTTGTTACCCGCGGGGGGCGGACACTGAACCGCAGCAACATTTGGAATGCCATGAAACGGCTGTGCAAATCTGCACAGGTTGGGCCGGAAAAAGTATATCCGCACAACCTAAGACACCTGTTTGCCCGTACTTTTTATAAAAAAGAAAAGGATATCTCGCGTCTGGCGGATATCCTTGGGCATGAAAATGTCAACACGACCCGGATCTACGTTGTCTCCAGCGGGGCGGAACACCGGGAACAGTTAGAATCGCTTCACCTGACAGTTCCGTATCAAGCGGCATGCCAAAATCAGGAACAACATAATGACACATTATGTCGTTCCGCCCTCGACTAATTTCGCTAAATTCCGACTTTAATTTTATACCATTTTTTCATTTACTTCAAGCCCAATGTTTCTAAAAAAAGAAGTTTATTCTTAACTATAAGAATTGCGAAAATTGCAGCCGCCTTTTATGTATTCTTACAGGGCCCTTCAAGTGAGTACCTCTGCATTTGAAACAACAGCTTCAAAAGCCAGCTTGATTCAACAACATAATGTGTCATTATGTTGTGGATCAAGTCGGCTGTTGATAGGAACCACCCAGAAAAGAGGGAAGGAAGGCGCTGTTGTGAATATTCTGACCAGCAACTCCATGCTGATGCTTCAGCGGTCCATGGGATTTCTTTGGAGCAAGCAGGACTGTATTTTAAATAATCTGGCCAACGCAGAAACCCCCGGCTACAAGACCCAATATGTCACATTTGAGGAGAGCCTGAGGGATGCGGTCCAGGCCGCGGCGGACAAGCCCCAGCCGGGCGCCGCCATGCGTGAGGCAATTGCAGACACCCCGGTACAGCTTCACGAGGCGCAGGAGAGCGTCCGGATGGACGACAATGGGGTGGATATTATGGAGCAGTCGGTGGAGCTGGCGCGAAATGGCTATCAGCTCCAGTATGTCATGAGTGCTATTTCGGGTGAACTGTCGCTGCTGCGTACCGCAATCCGGGGATAAGGGGGAATCAAAGTGGCGTTTATGAGTTCAATGAACGTGGTAGGCTCGGCTCTGACTGCGGAAATGCTGCGCCTGGATGTGATCTCTGAAAATATAACGAACATCAACACCACCCGTACCGAGGGGGGCGGCCCCTATCGGAGAAAGGTTGTGGTGCTGGAGGAGCAGGGGGAGCGCACGCCGTTTCAGTTGGCGCTGGCCCGCGCCGGAAGCGCGGCGGCTCCCGCCCAGGCCGGAGGGGTGCGTGTGGTGGAGATCGCCGAGGATCCCTCGGATTTTAAGCTGGTGTATGACCCGACCCACCCGGATGCAAATGCGGAGGGGTATGTGGAGATGCCCAACGTGGATTTGATCAAAGAGATGTCGGACGCCATGGCGGCCAATCAGGCGCTGTCGGCCAACATTACTGCATTTAACGTCCTGAAGCAGGTCGTGGCCAAGGGACTGGAGATCGGAAAGTAAGCCTGTGCCGCAGGGAATGGGACGGTTTTGCACGGGACACACGAAGGAGAGACGAGTATGAGTGTGCAAGCAATCGATAGGATTCAGCCGCTGTGGACGGACTTGCAGACAGAGGGCATGCGCCTGGATGCGGGCGCGGAAGTGGGCGGTACCCGGCGTACCCAGCCGACCCTGTTTTCTGATATTTTTCAGTCGGCCATTGACCGCGTACGGGAGACGGACGCGGCCAAAAATGAGGTGGCATATCAACTCGCTACCGGCCAACTGGACAATCCGGCGGCGCTAATGACTTCCATCACGGAGGCGCAGGCGTCGCTGGAACTGTTGATTCAGCTCAGAAATAAGGCAGTGGAGTCCTATAACGAGCTTATGCGCCTCAGCGTGTAAGGTTTGCCGGAGCTGGGGGTAACAAGTGTGCAGGAGAAAATAAAAGGATACCTGGGCAAGGTGGCAGGTTGGTGGAAGGCGGCCGGGAAAAAGGTGAAGCTCTTCCTGATAGCCGGCCTGATTGCGGTCGTGGCTGTCGTTGCAGTCGTATTGGCGATGCAGATGAACCAGCCCTATACGACCCTGTTCACCGGGCTCAATCAGACGGAATTAAATGAAATTGTGTCCTATCTGTCCGAGCAGGGAATGGCCGATTACCGGATTGAGGGAAGCGATACAATTCTGGTGCCGGCGGAGCAGGAGGTACGGCTCAAGGCGGCGTTGGCCCAGCAGGGCTACCCCAAGTCCGGCTTCGCCTACTCCATGTATTTGGATCATGTGGGGAGCCTGACCACGGAGGGAGAACGGGAGCAGTTGGAGCTCTATGAGCTCCAGGATCGCATTGCGGCGGTGGTTCGTTGCTTTGACGGGGTCCAGGAGGCCGTCGTGGATATCACGCCGGGGGAGGACAACACCTTCATTCTGGACAGCGAAAACAAGTATGATGCCAGCGCCGCCGTTTTTGTGACCATGCGGGACGGAGCAGAGCTCACTCAAAAGCAGGTGCAGGGCATCCGCAATTTTGTCAGCCACTCCGTTCAGGGACTGGAAATTGACAATGTCACCATCACAGACTCTTACGGGAACACCTATTCTGCGGGGGATACCTTTACGGATATCCAGGATTTGTCCACGCTGAAGCTCCAGTTGGAGGAGCAGATCAATAATAAAATCCGCACCAGCGTGCTACAGGTACTCACACCGATTTACGGTACGGAGAACGTCAAAGTCAGTGTCAACAGCATTGTGGATCTGGACCGCAGCTATACGGACTCCACCGATTACAATCTGGAGGACTGGGCCAATGACGGCAGTACCGGCGGTGAGGGTATCATCGGGGAGAAGATCTATGAGGGGGACATCCTCCTTCCCGGCGGCGACACGGCCGGAGGTGTGCCTGGTACGAGCACCAATGCTGATCTGAACCAGTATGTGAACGAGGACGGGGAGGCGGATGGAGAAGGCCAGATCGTCCACGTCTCCGGAGATAAAAAATACCTGGTGGATGAGACGAATCAGCAGGTGGAGCACCTGTCGGGCACAGTGAGCGATGTCATGGTATCCGTCACGATCAATCAGGCGGCGGCGGACGGTACGGATGCGGCCGCGCTGTATCCTCACGTTGCCCGGGCAGCGGGCATCGCCACGGCAGATCAGCGGGACAAGATCTCGGTGTTGATCAGCCCCTTCTACCAGGCGGATGAGCCTGTGCTCCCGGTGCCGGAGGGAATCCCGGCCTGGGTGATCTACGCGGCCGCAGGAGGCGGCGTGCTGTTCCTGGTACTCCTGCTGGTGATCCTCCTGCTGGGCCGGCGCCGCCGGAAGCGGCGCAAAGAACTGGAGGCGGCGGGACCGGCCGCCGTGGCCCAGACGGAGACCGCTCCGCTCACGCCGCAGGAAGGGGCGGATATTATGAATCTTCAGACGGAAAAGAGTATGGAACTGCGGAAGGATGTCCGGAAGTTTGCCGAGGACAATCCAGAGATTGCAGCTCAGATGGTCAAGAGCTGGCTGCGTGAGGGGGATGGCGAATGAGCGAGACAGCTACCGGAGGGGCAGCCGCTTCTCAAGCTGCAAAACAGTTGAGAGACAGCAAAAGGCAGCGGCCGTAGTGATCTCTCTTGGCGCGGAGAAGGCATCCCAGCTCTATCAGTACATGGATCCCGATGATGTGGAACAGATCACCCTAGAGGTTGCGAAGCTGGGCTATGTAGATGCCGCCACTACAGAAGACGTCCTGAATGAGTACTACCAGATGTGCCTGACCAACAAGGCTGTAACGGAAGGCGGCCTGGAGTACGCCCGCGCGGTTCTCGAAAAGGCGTTTGGAGAACAGGCCGCAGACAACTTACTGGAAAAAGTAACCAAGTCCTTAAAAAACCGGGAATTCTCTTTTCTCAACAAGGCGGATGGCAAGTCGCTGTTTGCGGCGCTGCAGCACGAGCGGCCTCAGACGATTGCGCTGGTGCTCTCCTATATTGACCCGGAGAAGGCGGCCGCCGTGGTGGAGGAATTGGACTCCAATACCCAAGTACGAGTGGTGGAGAGCATCGCCAATATGGAAAGCGCGTCTCCGACCGCCGTAAAAATCATTGAGGCGGAAATGGAGAAAAAGTTTACAAACCTGCTCACTTCCAACCAGGTCAAGGTGGGCGGTGTGGACTATGTGGCGGGTGTAATGAACAACCTGGACCGCACCAGTGAAAAAAGTATTTTCGACCATCTGTCCGAGCATAATGCCGAGCTGGCTGACGAGATCCGGAAGCGGATGTTCGTGTTTGAAGATATCGTCACCATGGATGAGCGCTCGGTACAGCGTTTCCTGCGGGACTGCGATCCCAAGGATCTGGTGCTGGCCCTCAAGGGTGCCAACAGCGAGGTTTCCAACAAGATCTTCCAGAATATGTCCACCCGTATGGCCCAGAGCATCCGGGACGATCTGGAGATCACCACCAACGTCCGCCTGCGCGATGTGGAGGAGGCCCAGCAGCGCATCGTGGGGATCATCCGGGATCTGGAGGAGAAAAACGAGCTGATTATCCTCAAGGGCGGAAAGGACGATATTATTGCCTAATATATTCAAACGCTTTTTGCAGCCCAACGCCTCCGACTTTGTGTTTCCGGACGTGGAGGAGCTTGTGGAGGAGGAGCCGGCGGATACCGCGGGCGAGCAAGAGGGAGAGCCGGAGGAATCAGCTCCAGAGACAGAGGAAAAGGATACCCCCAGCGCGGTCGACTTTGCACAGATTCAGGCGGAGAAGATCCTGGAGGATGCCAGGCGGCAGGCGGAGGACTACCTGGTCCGGCGGCAGATGGAGGCGGAGCAGGAGGCCGAGCAGGTGCGCCAGCAGGCCCAGTCTGAGGGCTACCGGCAGGGCTATGCAGAAGGGCTGCGGCAGGCCGGGGTCGAGGGCCAGGCGGAGCTGCAGAAGCAGCGGGAGCAGCAGGCCGAGGAGTTGCAGGCTTTTTTGGAAAAGGCCACCGCCGCCCGGGAGGAGCTGCTGCGGGAGACGCGGGGCGAGCTGTGTGAGCTCAGCCTGGCCATTGCGGAAAAGGTGATCCATGTCAGCCTGAACAGCAGCAGTGAGGTGGTGGCACGGATGATCCAGGTGGCCACCGAAAAGCTCAAGCGGCGGGAGTGGGTGCACATCTACGTGGGCGGCTGTGCTGCCAAGGAGGTGTCTGCCATTACGCCGGAGCTGATGACGGCTCTGGCCGGCCTGTCCGACCACATCAAAATCATTCCGCTGTCCGACGATGAGGCGGGCACCTGCATCATTGAGATGCCCGATGAGATCATTGATGCCAGCGCCTCCACACAGCTCAAGAATATCCGCGACCTGATACACGAGATATAGGGCGGAGGCAGCGCAAGGAAGGGACCCAAAGCCATGTTCCAGGAGATGATCCGGCAGATTCAGCGGGCCGAGACGATCAGTTATACGGGGAAAATTGAAAATATCGTCGGCATGTCCATCGAGGCATCCGGCGGACGGGCCGCTGTGGGTGATATCTGTCAGATCTACAACGGGGACGCGGGCGGCCAGGTAATGGCCGAGGTGGTTGGCTTTAAGAATGACCACATCCTGCTGATGCCCTATTCAGACATGAGCGGTATCTCTGCGGGAAATTTTGTGCGCAACACCGGGCGGAGGCTCAGCCTGCGCATGGGCCCCTTCCTGAAGGGGCGGGTGATTAATGCACTGGGGCAGCCCATCGACGGCAAGGGCCCCTTTCAGGGCGGCACGCTGTTCTGTGTGGAGAACAACCACTACATCAACCCCATGACCCGCCCTCCCATCCGGGAGCGGATGGAGTTCGGCGTCAAGGCCATTGACAGCATGCTGACCATCGGAAAGGGACAGCGCATTGGCATTTTTGCCGGCTCCGGCGTGGGCAAGAGTACCCTAATGGGCATGATTGCCAAAAATGTAAAGGCGGATATCAACGTCATCGCCCTGGTGGGGGAGCGCGGCCGCGAGGTGCTGGAATTCATGGAAAAGGATCTGGGGCCGGAGGGGATGCGGCGGTCTATCCTGGTGGTGGCTACCTCTGACCAGCCCGCCATGCTGCGCAAGCAGTGCCCCTCCGTGGCCACCGGAATCGCGGAGTTCTTCCGGGACCAGGGGTATGACGTGCTGCTGATGATGGACTCGCTGACCCGGTTTGCCATGGCCCAGCGGGAGATTGGCCTGGCGGTGGGGGGGGCCGCCGGCAGCCGCCGCTTCCGCCATCAAGCCGCGGCTACACCCCATCCATCTACGCCGAGCTGCCCAAGCTGCTGGAACGCAGCGGTAACTTCCAGAAGGGCTCCATCACAGGGGTCTATACCGTCCTGGTGGAGGGCGACGACACCAATGAGCCCATCGCGGACACGGTGCGCGGTATTCTGGATGGGCACATCGTGCTTTCCCGGCGGCTGGCCAACAGCAACCATTTTCCGGCCATTGACATTGGGGCCAGCATCTCCCGCTTGATGGCGGACATCGTCTCCGACGAGCACAAGCGGCTTGCGGCCCGGGTGCGGGACGTGATGGGGATTTATGAGAAAAATGCCGATCTGGTTTCCGTGGGCGCGTACAAGGCGGGCACCAACCCAAGGCTGGATTATGCTTTGGGAAAGATGGACGGGATCAACCAGTTTTTGACCCAGGGAGTGGACGAGGCGTTCTCCTATGAGGAGGATCTGGAGGCCATGCGGAAGCTCCTGTAAGAGAAGAGGGGACAGGGATGAAGCGGTTCCAGTTCAGCCTGAATACGGTGTTGAGCTACAAGCAGCAGGTGCTGGAGGAGCTGCAGAATGAGCATGGACAACTCCTTTACCAGGTACGGCAGCAGGAGCTGGTGCTCCAGGCGGCGGAGGAGCGCTACCGGGGCCTGAACCTGGAATTCCGGCAGGCGGAGACGGAGGGCCTGACCATAGCCGAGGCCCTGCGGTATGAGAGCGGCCTGCGCTTTCTGGAGGATGAGATCCAGCGGGAGGCCAAGCGCCTGCGGGAGTATGAGGCCGCAGCGGAGGAGAAGCGCAGGCAGGTAGTGGCCGCCCGGCAGGATACCGCCTCCCTGGAAAAGCTCAAGGACAAGAAGTGGGAGGACTATCAGAAGCAGGTGCAGAAGGGCGAGGAACTGCTGATTGAGGAGCTGGTGACCGCAGCCCGGGCCCGGACGGCGGTTTGACCGCCCGGAGCCACACCTTGAAAGGAGGTGAGAACCATGAATACAACTGATTTATTGCTTCAGATGACCTTGGCAGCCACACAGATTGCCCAAAACACCGCTCCGCCGGTCAGCGACCGGACGGAGGGAGGCGGCCGCGGGCCGGCGCCGGGAGGGAGGATGCCGGTGACCGGCGGGACTTCTCCACTCTGCTGGCAGAGAAGCGGGTGGAGGCGGCCGGAACGGAAACCGGACGCGCAGTTTCAGAGAGCCAAAAGGGTGAGGTTCCGGCTGCGGCCGATGGGGGTGCGCTCAGCCAGGGTGCGCAGTCCGTACCCCAGGCGCCGGGGCTGGAGGAGCTGTTCCGGAGCCTGCTGATGGGCGCCCAGGCAGCGCCGGAGGGTGACGCATCCCTCCAGCAGGTCCCGCAGACTGCGGTTCCCGGCATGGCCCAGGCTCCGGCTGCGGCGGAAGAAGGGGCCGTATTGCTTCAGCCCGGGCAGCAGACCGCCGGGGGGGAGCAGCTCCCGGTACCGGCGGAGCCGGCGCTTGCGGGTGAGGCGGAGTCCACGGTCCAGACGGAGGTCCTTCCTGCAGCGGAGGATGGCGGTACAGCCACGGCCCAGGCGGTTACCCCTGCGGCCCGGGAGAGCGGCGCGCAGACCCCGGCGGACGCTGGAGAGACGGCGGGCCGGCCGGCCCGCGGGGAGCAGGAGCTGCCCGAGCTGGACAGTGTGCAGACGGAGGGGGCGGCGCAGCCGCTCTTTGACCGGACAGAGCACATGCCGGTGAAGGTGGGCGAGGCGGATACCCTGGACGCCACGGAGCCCGATTTTGCACCCAGGCTGGCAAAGGCCATTACCGAAGCGGAGCAGGAGGGAGCCAGGCATGTCGAGCTGAAGCTGGCGCCCGAGCATCTGGGAAAGCTGTCTGTCGAGCTGACGCAGGGGAAGGACGGTGTACTGCACATCGTATTCCACGCGGAGAACGAACAGGCCATGAAGCTGCTTCAGGAGCACTCCGCGACGCTGGTATCCATGCTGCACGGCAGCCACAGCGGCGAGATCCAGGTGGAGGTGCCCCGGCCCCAGCAGGGAGAGCAGCCCTGGCAGCAGCCGGAGCAGCAGCCCGGACAGCAGCACGGCCGCAACCCACAGGAACAGGGACGGCAGCGCCAGAGTACAGAGGACTTCCTGCAGCAGCTTCGGCTGGGCTTGCTGGGCGTAGAAGCGGAGTAACAGAAAAAGGAGTAGCACGCAATGAGCAGTGAATTTATGCCGATGGCGCTGGACAGTCTGGCCCGACAGCAGAGTGCGCGGGCTGCCGGCAGTGGTGCGAGCTCCCGCATTACGGAGGAAGAACTGGAGGAGCTGGGCATTCCGGTAAACAAGCCGGGAGAGAACGACATGGGCCTGGACTTTAACGACTTTCTCCAATTGATGGTGCAGCAGCTTCAGAACCAGACCATTGACAACACCACGGATACCGGCGAAATGCTTAACCAGCTTGTGCAGATGTCCACCGTACAGATGCTGTCCAGCGTTAAGACCGGACTGGAGACCCTGGTGGATGCCAGCACCCTGACCTATGCGGCCTCCCTGGTAGGGAAAACCGTCACGGTGGGCCAATATGACGAAGACGGGAAGCTCCAGGAGATTGAGGGAGTCGTGACGGGCACCGGAAACTATCAGGGTGTACCGGTGATCTTCGTCAATGACGAGATGTATCCTCTCAATTCCATCATGGCGGTGGGCAAGCTGCCGGAGATTCCGGAGGAGCCCGAGGGGCCCGGTGAGGGCGGTGACGGCGACGGAACGGGAGAAGGCGGAGAGAATCCGCCGGAGGAGAGCGCCCGGACGATTTGAGCGGGCGGCAGGGGCCGTCCAAAGGAGGGATAGAGCGGAATGGAGCATGCGGTAGAGGGCCTCGGCAGCCCCGCGCTGGGACGGGGCCATACATACAGCACCGGGAAACAGACCTCTTCCGGCTTTGGAGCAGTGCTTCAGCAGGAGCTAGCCCGGGCAGATGAGCGGCAGATCGCCTTTTCCAAGCACGCCATCGCGCGGGCGGAGGAGCGCGGGATCGCAGTGACACCCGCCCTTCTGGACCGGCTGACCGACTCCGTAGAGCGGGCGCAGGCCAAGGGAGCGACGAATATCCTGGCGCTGGACCAGAGCCTCGCCTTTATCATCAATGTCCCCCACAACCGGGTGATTACCACCCTGTCCCAGGACGAGATGAAGGAGAATATCTTTACCAACATTGACGGCGCCGTGATCCTGTGAATCACAGAGGGCAGGACCGAAAGGATGTCCTGGGGGAGGCCGGATGGGCCGTCCCCCGGCGGTGCCGGAGAAATGTCAATGAATCAGAGCACGCAAAGGAGAGCGAATCCAAATGGCTTTGACAGGAGCAATGAGTGCCGGTATTTCCGGCCTGAAGGCCCACATGGATGCACTGAATGTAGTGGGCAACAACGTAGCAAACGTAAATACCCAGGGCTACAAGCCCGGCCGGGTGACGTTTAAAGAGAGTATCTACAGCACCCAGTCCGCCGGCTCCGCCGGAACAACTACGGTGGGCGGCACCAACCCCCAGCAGATCGGCTATGGCGTGGGCGTCGGCACCATCGACCTGGATATGAGCAGTCAGAGTCTGGACTCCACCGGACGGGGGATGGACTGCGCCATTCAGGGCGACGGCTTTTTCCTGGTGGGAGATAAGACCCACGATATCGACAGCATGGACGCCCTCAAGGGACTAACCCTGACCCGGGTGGGCAACTTTGAGTTCCGGGACGGCTATTTGACGGACGGACAGGGCAACGTGGTCTATGGATTTATCACGCGGTCCAACGGGGATGATCCCGGAACCACGCCGGGAGATAAGCCCAGCACTGACTTGGTTCCCATCCGCCTTCCTATGAAGTCTACCGACCCGAACAGCAAGGGCGACGCGGTTTATGTGGGTGTGGATGATCAAACTGGTGCGAATGTATATCCAGACAATGACCCGGCTGCCACAGTGGACGGCTTTGTAGATCTGGAGAACATCAGCATCGACAAGAACGGTAAGATCACTGGCACCAACAAGGACACCGGCGACCCGGTGGTGGTGGGCTACATCGCCCTGGGCAGTGTGGAAAACCTCAATGGCGTGCTTCATACCGAGGGCCCTTATTACACGGCGGGCAATGCCGCTGGGGATATCCGGGTGGGTACCCCTGGAAACTCCGTCACCGGAAACCTGAGAAATGACAAGATCACGGACGGAAACAACGTGGTTGACCCCGATTCCGCACTGGCTGAGGGCAGCGGCGCCACGCTGATGACCGGCTTCCTGGAGGCCTCCGGCACGGATCTGGCCACCGAGTTTGCCAACATGATTATTTACCAGCGGGGCTATCAGGCAAATACCCGCATTGTTACGGTGACCGACACCATGCTGGAAGAGCTGGTCAACATGAAGCGCTAAGAAATGGAATTGCCGATCTCCCCCACGCCGCCAGGCGTGGGGGGATTGGGCAGGGGAGGGCGGCACGATGATTGAACTGAGAAAAATGAACAATGAGCGTTTTTTGCTCAACCACAACCAAATTGAGTGCATTGAGCTGATTCCAGAGAGCAAAATCGTCATGATGAATCACGACTATTACATCGTACGGGACACGGTCGAGGAAATCATCGAGAAGATCGCAAAGTATAACGCCAAGGTACAGGACATTCACCGCGAGATAGCCGTCGTGGAGCGGTATAAAGAGTGATGTGTCTGCTCTGCATCTTCGTGCGGGAGGAGAACCAAAGATGAACATTGTTTATTTGCTCGGCATTGTCCTGGCGTTCGTATTTGTAATATTCGGAATTACCTTCGATCCCGGCGGGACCGGAGGGCTCATGGTCGGTCCGTTCAATCTGGATACACTGATCAATTTTGTAGATCCCGCCAGTATCCTGATCGTACTTGGCGGTACGCTTGCGGTGGTGGTGGCCTGCTACCCCAAGCTGGCCAAGTCCTTCCCCAAGCACTTCAAAATCATGCTCCGGCTGGACGCTTTCAATCCGGAACAATATGTGGAGAAGCTGACCGAGCTGGCGCAGATTGCCCGAAAGAACGGCCTGCTCGCCTTGGAGGAGAAAGCCAAGGAGCAGGAAGACCCCTTCTTTCAGCAGGCAATCATGCTCATTGTAGACGCCAACGACCCGGACCGGGTGCGCAGCATTCTGGAAAATGATATCGAGCAGACCTCGGAGCGTCATCAGGAGGTCATCGCCATGTATGAACGGGGCTCCAACGCGGCCCCGGCCTTCGGTATGATCGGTACCCTGATCGGACTGATCAACATGCTGAAGAATCTCTCCGACTCCGACATGGAGACCCTTGGTCCCAGTATGTCGGTGGCGCTGATCACGACCTTTTATGGTTCGCTGTTGGCGCATGTCCTGTTCAACCCCATCGCGTCGAACCTGACGGCCCGGGACGAAGAGGAGATCCTTTGCCGTCAGATTATCGTGGAAGGCATCATGGCGATCCAGTCGGGCGAGAACCCCAAATTCCTTCGGGAGCGCCTGATGACCTTTATGAACCAAAAACTCCGGGAAGGCGGAGAATCCGGCGGCGGCACCGGAGAGAAAAAAGAGCGGAAGCGCCGCAAGGAGAAATAAGCCGCGGCTTGCTTCAGGGAGGCGGTACCCACGATGAAAAAGAAAAAAAGCGGCGGCGGCGGTGCCAACTGGATGGATACCTACGGCGATATGGTGACCTTATTGCTGTGCTTTTTTGTCATGCTCTACTCCATGTCTACCCTGGACAAGGAAAAGTGGATTGCACTCGTACAGTCCTTTAACCCCACCGAGGAGGTGACGGAAACCCAGCCCCCCTCCGCGTCCGGGGGTGAGGGAACCGGAACCCAGGAGGATATCGACCAGGACATGGAGGAGCTCTACCAGGCGATGCAGGACTATGTCCAACAGGCTGGAATGGCCAATCAGGTGACACTGGGCGAAGGAAACGGCTACGTCTTTATCTCCTTTGACGACACCGTGTTTTTTAGTGGAGACAGCTACGAACTGCGGGATGAGGGCAAGGTTGTATTGGACGAAGTCTCCCAGATTATTTCAGAGGTCAGCAGCTCCATCGACGAGATCCGTGTCCTGGGTCATACCGCCCAGGCCGTGCCCGGCCAGGTGAACAACGTCACGGCGGACCGCTTCCTGGCTTCCAACCGTGCCACAGTGGTTACTATTTACCTACAGGAAAAAGACATAATTGACCCGGCCCGGCTGGTCAGCGTGGGCTATGGCGAGTGGCGTCCCGTGTCCAGCAACGACACCTCTGCGGGGCGTGCGGAAAACCGGCGTGTGGAACTGATTGTCACAGGGCTGGACCTGGACGACGAGGCCGGAGATAACATTACACAATATTATACCATGCGGGAAAGTACCGGTACTTCTGCCAATCCTTGAGTGTGCAGGGAGACGGGGGGAAGGCCCAAACTCTGCCGAGGAGGGATGAAGATGGCGGAAGTTTTATCTCAGAGCCAAATTGACGCTCTGCTGAACGCGGCCCGTAACGGCGAGATGGATTTGGCCGCGAAGGCAGAGAGCAGTTCCGAGAAAAAATACCGTAAATATGATTTCTACAGCCCAAGGAAGTTTACCAAAGACCGGCTTAAAATGCTCAGCGGAGTCTTTGAAAATTACACCAGGATCATTAACTCCAGAATCAACGGACTGCTGCATACCACCTGTGAGATAGAGGTGGAATCCGTGGAAGAGCAGCGCTATTACGAGTTTTCCAACGCGCTGTTGGAGGGGGACGTGTTGGCCCTGGCAGATGTAGCGCTGGAGGGGCAGGTACAGCCGGACGAGACGCCGGTGCTGTTCCACTTTTCCACTACGCTGATGCTGAGCATGATGGACCGCCTGATGGGCGGCGACGGAGATGTGGACAGCCGACTCCCCGCCGGCTACAATTTCACCAATTTGGAGCTGAGGCTCTATGAAAGCATTGTAAAAGACCTGATTTCCGTTCTGGGCGGAAGCTGGGAGAATTATATCGCGTTGGATTTCAAGCTGCGCAGAGTGGAGACGAATCCGACTCTGGTACAGCTCATTGGCCTGGATGAGACGGTTGTTATTGTTGGGATCAATATCCGCTTTCCAAACTGCTCCGGCCGTGTTGATGTCTGCCTGCCCGGAATGATGCTGACCAATATTTTTTCCAGAATTGTGTCATTAAATCAGGCAGGACACGGGAGTGGGGAGGACAACTCGGATGAAATCATGGATATACTGCGGGATTCCACGCTGGAGATCACGGCCGAGCTGGGCCGTACCGAGGTAAAGCTGCAAGATGCCTATTTCCTCAATATAGGTGATGTCATTGACCTGGGACATCCGAAGGACGAGCCCATCTATCTGTATATTGGAGGAAAGCCATGGTTTGGTGGGAAGCTGGGTGTGCAGAACAACTCCATGGCAGTGAAGATTGGGGAAAACTACTATAACGAGGGAAGAAGGGACGAATAAGCGACATGGCGCAGAATATATTTAGCGCGATGGAATTGGACGCCATCGGCGAAATGATGAACATCAGTCTGGGCTCTTCTGCCACTGCGGTTTCCAACCTGCTGGATCACCGCGTTGATATTACGACGCCGAAGGTTACAGTGGTACCCATCAGTGAGTTTACCCTGGGTGAGCTGGAGCCCGCCATCGGCGTGGAAATCAAGTATGTCTCCGGTCTGGAAGGCAGCAATATTATGCTGCTGAAGCGGAGCGATGTGAAGGCAATTGTAGAGCTGCTGATGGGAACCGAGATCCCAGAGGAGGAGTTCGAGCTCAATGAGCTGACGATCAGTGCGGTGTGCGAGCTGATGAACCAGATGATGGGTGCGGCCTCCACTGCTCTGTCCGATTTTCTGGGGCGTCCGGTCAATATCTCAACGCCCCAGTCTTTCTCGCTGGATGATTTGGAGGAGATCAAAAGGGAGCGCTTCCACAGCGAAACCGGGATGCTGGTGGCGGTGCACTTTATCCTGGAAATAGAGGGCGTCCTCAAGAGTGAGTTTGTCAATATCATGTCCGTGGAGCTGGCCCGGGAGCTGCTGGCTGGCTTTGGGATGGGCATTCAGGACACCGGGGAAGCAGAGGCGGATGCCACCCCAGCGGCACAGCCCGCACAGCCGGAGCCCTCCTCCGGCGCAGGCGGGAAGCTGAGCCAGGAAGAAATTGAGCGTCTGATGGGCGGCGGTGTTTCCACACCGGCTCCAGAGCCTGCCGCGGCTCCGTCTTCCAGCGGAAAGATGAGTCAGGAGGAGATCGAACGGCTGATGGGCAGCATGTCCGCAGCCCCGGCGCCGGAGCCAGCTCCCCAGCCGGCCCAGGCCTATCAGGCCGCCTCCCCCCAGCCGGTTTATCAGCAGCCTGTGTATCAGCCCCCGGTGCAGGAGCCGCGGGTCATTAACAGCAAGCCGGTCGCGCTGCCCAATTTCGCTGCGGCGGAATCGCTGGGAGCCGAACAGAAGGAAAACCTGGAGCTGATTATGTCCGTACCCCTGGAGGTGTCGGTAGAGATTGGCCGGACCCGCCGGAAGGTAGAGGATATTTTAACCTTCTCCAAGGGCTCACTGGTTGTTCTGGACAAGCTGGCTGGAGACCAGGTGGATGTCTTTGTGAACGGCCTGTGCATTGCGCGGGGAGACGTAGTGGTTATCGACGATAACTTCGGCGTGCGTATCACAGAGGTACTCCAGAAGCCGGAACTGTGGAGCCTGACAAACTTCAAGTGAGACTGAAATAAAAAAGGGGATTAAGAACATGGCTAAGATTCTGATTGTTGACGACGCAGCCTTCATGCGGAAGGTGATCCGGGACACGCTGACCAAGAATGGCTTTACCGACCTGCACGAGGCGGTGGACGGCAAGGATGCTGTGGAAAAGTATTTTGAACTCCAGCCGGATCTGGTCCTGATGGACATCACCATGCCGAACATGGACGGACTGGAGGCGCTGAAGGCCATCCGCGCCAAGGACAACAAGGCCAATGTGGTGATGTGCTCCGCCATGGGCCAGGAGGCCATGGTAGTCGAGGCGGTACAGGCCGGCATCAAGGATTTTATCGTCAAGCCCTTCAAGGAGGACCGCCTGATGAAAACGGTCAATTCCATCCTGGGGAATCCCTGACGGGAGCGGGCCAATGCCGGAAGTGCTTTGGACCATCTGTGCAATTCTGGGCGTCCTGGTGCTGGCCTATCTGTTTACCCGCTATGTTGCCGGACGGGGACAGGGCGGCGGTCCAAGCCGCCTGGGAAAGCGGATGCTTACAATTTTGGACCAGGTGGCGGTGGGAAAGGATCAAAGGCTCCTCCTGGTCCGCGCGGGCGAAACGTATTATTTCCTGGGGGTGACTCAGGGGAGCATCACCTGTCTGGAAAAACTCACTGCCGAGGAGGCCGAGGCCTGGATGGGCGGCGCAGACGGCGCCGCCGCGCCCAAGATGGGGTTCCAGGAAGCGCTGCACAGCGTGCTGGAGCAGCGGAAACAACAGAGGAGGCCATAGCCGGTGGATGCGCTGATCAATGTAAATGGCGAGAACGTACAGACCCTTCAGATCCTGTTTCTGACCACCCTGTTGACCCTGCTGCCCTCCGCAGTTGTGATGATGACCTCCTTTACCAGGTACATTATCTCCTTCTCCTTTCTGCGCTCGGCCATGGGGCTGCAACAGAATCCACCTAATATGGTCCTCGTGGGCATCGCCCTGTTTCTCACGCTGTTTACCATGTCTCCGGTCATCAGTGAGATCCAGACCACCGCATACGAGCCATATATTGCGGAGGAGATTACCCAGGAGGAATTTTTGCAGCGGGCGGAGAAACCCCTGAAGGAGTTTATGGCAGGCCAGGTGGAGGAGAGCTCGCTCAAGCTCTACTGCGATCTGGCAGGACTGGATACGCCGTCTGCGGCATCGGCCGCGGAGCTGCCGCTGCGGGTTTTGGTTCCGGCCTTTATGACAAGTGAGCTGAAGCATGCCTTCCTGATTGGATTTTACCTGTACATCCCGTTTGTCCTGATTGATGTAATCGTGGCCTCCACGCTGATGTCCATGGGCATGATTATGCTTCCGCCCAGTATGATCTCCATGCCGTTCAAGCTGCTGCTGTTTATCGCCCTGAATGGGTGGGAGCTGCTGTTCTCGACGCTGGTGCAGAGCTTCCGATAGGAGAACCTAAATATGGAAGTAGTTGACATTTTGCGGGAAGGGGTGGGCGTCGCGCTTCGGATTGGCGCACCGCTCCTGATTCTGAGCATGCTGGTCGGTATTCTGGTCGCCATTTTTCAGGCGGTAACCCAGATCCATGAGCAGTCCCTCTCGTTTATCCTCAAGATGATCGTGGTGGTGGCTGTACTTCTGGTGGGCGGTGGATGGATGCTGGAGACGCTGCTGGATTTCAGCCGGTATCTGTTTACGCTGATGTAAGGGTGTGGGACATGGTCGATTGGGCACAGCTCTATCTCTTTGAACTGATTTTTATGCGCATGTCGGGCTTTCTCCTGTTTAACCCGCTGCTGGGACGCTCCAATCTCCCGGCCATGGTCAAGACCGGTATGGCGCTGGTGCTCTCCATTCTGGTTTTTGGGACGGCCGGGACGGGGGTGCCGCAGCCGGATACCCTGGTGGAGCTGGCGTTTCGCCTTCTGCTGGAGTTGGGAATCGGCCTGGTTCTGGGATTCGTAATGCGGGTGGTGTTTTCCGTTGTCCAGATCGGCGGAGAGGTGATCGACACACAGATGGGTATGACAATGGCGCAGATCTACGACGCCAGCAGCCAGGCCAACCTGTCGGTGACTGCATCACTGCTCAATATCCTGCTGATTCTGGACTTCTTTGCAGAGAATGGACACTATACCCTGATGCGCCTGCTGACCACCTCCGGCGAGCTGGTTCCCTATGGCGCTGCCGCCCTTGGCGATGGAGTCTACGCCTATGTCATTGAGCTGTTTCTCGCCTGTATGCTCCTGGCGGTAAAGCTGGCTATGCCGATCCTGGCAGCGGAGCTGCTGGGAGAGGTAGGCATGGGGGTGCTGATGAAGGCGATCCCGCAAATCAACGCCTTTGTCATCAATATCGAGCTGAAGGTGATCATCGGGCTGCTTTTGTTCTTTCTGCTCTTGACGCCGATCAACGAATTCCTGCTGGAGCTGGAGAGCGGCATGCTCTCGGAGCTGGGGCGGATACTGCGCCTGATAGGGGGAGCGTGAGAAGGCTTTGGCAGACAGTTCAAAAACCGAAAAAGCAACCCCTAAAAAGCGGAGAGACGAGCGAAAAAAGGGTAATGTCTTTTTCAGCAACGATGCAGTCTCCGTGGCGGTGCTGCTGGCCAGCTTTTTTGTACTCAAGCTGACTGCCACGCCAATGGTGCAGCAGATTTACCGCTTTTTGCAGTACGCTATGGGGCTTGTGGCCGGCGCGGCGCACACTGGATTGCAGGACAACCTGAGCGGCCTGGTGCTGGAGATGCTGAAGACCTTTCTGCTTGCGGCGGGACCGCTGCTGGCTACTACGGCGGTGGTAGCGGTGGCGGCGACCTTTTTCCAGACCAAGCTGCTGGTTTCCGGGGAGGCGCTGAAGCCAAAGTTCAGCCGGATTAACCCTCTGCAGGGGATCAAGCGCCTGTTTTCACTGCGCAGCGTCATTGAGGCGCTAAAGGGGATTTTAAAGATAACGGTTCTGCTGTTCCTGATCTATCAGTTCCTGGTGGGAATTGTAGATACCTTTACGAAATATCTCCACACCGATCTGGCCGTTGCCTGCGCCCATCTGGTGGATGAGGGCTTCCAGATGGTGATGCAGATCGCCATAGCCTTTGTGGTGCTGGCCGGCGCGGACGTGTTTTACCAGTGGTGGGACTATGAGCGGCAGTTGCGCATGTCCAAACAGGAGATCAAAGAGGAATACAAACAGATGGAAGGCGATCCCCAGGTCAAGGGAAAGATCAAAGAAGTGCAGCGCAGGATGGCCCAATCCCGTATGATGCAGCAGGTGCCAAAGGCAGATGTGGTTATCCGAAACCCGACGCACTTTGCAGTGGCGCTGCGCTACCGCCCTGAGACGGATGGGGCGCCCATTGTCCTGGCAAAGGGACAGGACGAGCTGGCCGGACGCATTGTGCGCAAGGCGGAGGAGCATCACATTGCCATTATTGAAAATGTACCGCTGGCCAGGGCGCTGTATGCCACGGCGGAGCTGAATCGGGAGATCCCGCCGGAGCTGTATAACGCCGTGGCGGAGGTGCTGGTGTACCTCTACCGCATGGATGAAAAGCTGAAGTAGCGGCGAGAAAGTAGGAGCCTTGGAGAGCTATGAGACGGATACTGAACAACTCCATATCGCTGCTGGTCGTGATCATCGTTCTCTTTCTGGTGGTGCCGCTGCCCAAGCAGGCGCTGGACATCCTGATTGTACTGAACATTGCCATTTCCATCATGATTCTGATGATCACCATGAGCATCTCGGAGGCGCTGGAGTTCTCTATCTTCCCCTCCCTGCTGCTGATAACGACCCTGTTCCGCCTGGGCCTCAACGTATCCTCCACACGCCTGATCCTCTCCGAGGGCGGCGATGCGGGTATGGTAATCAAATCCTTCGGTACGCTGATTACCCAGGGGAATATTGTCATCGGAATTTTGATTTTCTTAATCATTGTACTGGTGCAATTTATTGTGATCACCAAAGGAGCGGAGCGCGTCTCCGAGGTGGCCGCCCGCTTCACGCTGGACGCCATGCCCGGAAAGCAGATGGCCATCGACGCGGATTTGAGCTCCGGCCTTATTGACGAGAAGGAAGCCCGGCTGCGGCGTTATAAGATCCAGAAGGAGGCCGACTTCTACGGCGCCATGGACGGCGCAACCAAGATCGTCAAGGGCGACGCCGTCATGTCGCTGATTATTACGGTCATCAACTTTGTGGCAGGCTTAATTATCGGCATCGTGCAGGGCGGCGGAGATCTGGCTACGGTTTTGAACCAGTATTCCATCGCCACCATCGGCGACGGTCTGGTGTCCCAGCTCCCGGCCCTGATGATCTCCACCGCTACCGGTATGATCGTGACCCGTTCCGTGTCGGACGGCAGCCTGAACAGCGACGTGCTGGGACAGTTTAAGGCCCAGCCCAGGGCGATCCTGGCCACCGGCATTATTTTAGCGCTGCTGGGGCTGGTGCCCGGCGCTCCCACGGCGCCGCTCCTGCTGGTGGGCTGCGGCCTGGGTATTGGCGGCTTCTTGAGCGACCGGAAGCTCACTGAGCAGAAGGCACTGGAGGAACAGCCCGCCCCGGAGGCGGCAGCCGCCCCGGAGCTTCAGGCGGCCAGCGAAACCGATTACTTCAAGGACATCAACAATGTCTATTCCCTCCTGGCGGTGGAGCCGATCGAGATGGAATTCGGCTACAGCCTGATCCCGTTGGTGGATGAGAAAAGCGGCGGCAAGCTGATCAGCCGCATTGTGATATTCCGCCGGCAGTATGCCCAGGATATGGGCTTTGTCATCCCCTCTATCCGCCTCCACGACGGTGCGGCGCTGGGAACCAACCAGTATGTGATCAAAATCCGGGGGGAGGAGGTGGCCCGGGGAGAGATTCTGGTGGACTATTATCTGGCCCTGGAGCCGTCCAATCCGGCGGGAACGATTGACGGGATTGAGACGGTGGAGCCGGCCTACGGCATCCCCTCCCGCTGGATTTTGCCGGAGAACAAGGAAATGGCGGAGATCTACGGGTATACGGTTATCACACCCCTGACCGTTATGCTTACCCACCTGTCGGAGACGATCAAAAAGCATGCCTATGAGCTGCTCAACCGCTCGGAGACCTTGCAGCTTGTGGAGAATCTGAAAAAGACGGAGCCGGAGCTGGTGGCCGATGTGATCCCCAACGTCATCTCCTACGCCAACCTGGAAAAGATCCTGCGCAGCCTGCTGCGGGAGGGCATCCCCATCCGGGATCTGGCGGCCATTCTGGAGGCGGTGGTGGAGGCCAGTACCACGACCCATGATATCGACATGATCACCGAACAGGTGCGCGGCGCATTGGGACGGACCATTACCCGGAAGTTCTGCGAAAATGGGCAGCTTCGGGTAGTGACGCTGGACGCGGAGCTGGAAAAGAAGGTACTGGCCGCCCTGACCAAGAACGAGCACGGCGTCTATCTGGCGCTCAGCCCTGATATTGTGCAGCAGATCGTACAGCAGGTGGGAGAGCTGCGGAAGAAATTTGAGGAGCTCTCCCAAACGCCCATTCTGCTGACCAGCCAGATTATCCGTGTCTATCTCAGCCGTATGCTCGCCACGTTCTATCCCGACATCTATGTGCTCTCCTTTAATGAAATCACGAGCAATGTGCAGATACAGGCCATTGGCAACATTACACTTCAGCCGCAGGAAAAGCGTGCATAGAGATGGGGAAGGGTATCTGCATGAATAAGTTAAAACAGATGGAAACGGCCCTAGCCCCCAGCGGAGGTCAGCAGGCGGTCGACCAGATGGACAATCAGACCCTTCTGCTGCGCTACAAGGAGACGGGGGATATGGAGCTGAAGTGGGCCCTGGTGCTGCGGTATACCGATCTGGTACGCCGGATTGCGATTCAGACCTGCGGGCTGTTCAGCGGGTTTACCCAGCTGGATGATGTGATCCATGAGGGAATTTTGGTTCTGCTCAGCGCTGTGGACAAGTATGACCCCGAAAAGGAGGTCAAGTTCGAGGCGTACATCGCAAAGCGGCTGCGGGGAATGGTGATCGACCTGGTACGCAAGCAGGACTGGATTCCGCGGAGGGTCCGGCAGAAGGCTACCCGGCTGAAGCGGGCGGCTGAGGAGCTGTCCATAGAGCTGGGCCATACCCCCAGCGATCAGGAGATGGCAGATTACCTGAAGCTCAGCCAGAAGGACTATGAGGAGCTTCTCTCTGAAACGGCGTTTTCCAACCTGATGTCTTTCGAGGTGCTTTTGGACACCTATGGGAATGTAACCGGCAAGGCACTGTCCGGCAATCCGCCGGAGGATGCTTATCAGCAAAAGGAGCTGCACGAGGTGCTGCGCCGGGGAATCGCCTCCCTGCGGGAGAATGAGCGGCTGGTGCTCTCCCTGTATTATGAAAAAGAGCTGACCATGAAGGAGATTGCACAGGTCCTTGGGGTCAGCGCGCCGCGTATTTCACAAATCCATAACCGGGCCATTCAGCGGCTCCAGGCCTACATGAAGCAGTACATAGGAGCGTAGTACACAGCAGAAGGGAGAAGGCCATATGACAAAAGGGTTTTACAACCTGACCTCCGGCATCCTGTCCCAGAGCCGCCGGCTGGACACGGTTGCCAACAACATGACGAATCTCTCCACCTCCGGGTATAAGGCGGAGCAGTATACGGACAGCACCTTCCAGGAAGTGCTGATCAGCCGGGTGGGCAATAAGGACAAAAGCAGCCCCACCGTGATCGGTGAGGAGAGCTATATCCTGGCTCCCAGTCAGCTCTATGTGGACTATAGCCAGGGAAGCCTGGAGGAGACGGGGCTGACGCTCGACTTCGCCATCGAAGGGGATGGCTTTTTCGCCATCCAAACGGCTCAGGGCGTCGAGTACACCCGCAGCGGCAGCTTTTCTCTGGATGGGGAGGGCTATCTCTGCCTGCCCGCCCATGGGCGGGTTCTGGGGGCGGATGGACAACCAATCTATCTGGCCACCGACCGTATCCGGGCCGATCAGGCAGGGAACCTCTATACAGAGGGCGGCGGCTATGTGGGCCGACTGGGTCTGTACGCCTTTGCGGACAACGGGCAGCTGGAGAAAAATGAGAGCGGCCTGTTCGGTGCGAATGGGCAGGCGCCGGCTCCCTCCCAGGCGAAGCTCCACTGGAAATGGGTGGAGAATGCCAACGTGGACATGCTCCAGGAGATGAGCGATATGATGACGGCCCAGCGGGCGCTTCAGAGCGCCGCACAGGTGCTGAAGCTCTATGACGGCGTGCTGACCAAGGCGACAACAGAGCTGGGACGCTTATAAGCAGAGGAGGAGAACGATGCTTCAGGCTTTTTATACCGCCACGGTGGGCGCGCAGCAGCAAATGGAGCGCATGGGAGTCCAGGGCAATAATATGGCCAACGCGAACACCTTTGGATTCCGGGCGGAGAAGCCCGCCTTTGAGGCTCTGATGTACCGGATGGTAGACGGTATCGACGGACAGCAGCTCCCCAAGGGCAGCGGTACCCGCATGGTGTCCACCATCACGGATTTCCGCTCCGCAGCGCTGGAGGAGACGGGGCGCAAGCAGGATTACGCCATTGTGGGCGACGGCTTTTTCGCCCTGTATGACCCGGATACCGGAGAGATTTCCTACACCCGGGACGGCTCCTTCGCCCTGTCCTCGTTTCAGCAGACAAAGGAGGACGGAACAACGGATACACTTTACTATCTGGCGGATGGAGAGGGCCGGCAGGTTCTGGACACCAACGGCTATCCCATTGTGGTGACGGACGCTGAGGCGCGCCAGCCTGTGGGCGTGTTTACCATTCAATACCTGGACGGCCTTCAGCATGTGGGCAGCGGCCGGTTTGTGACCACAGAGAAAAACGGTGCGGTGTGGATGAGCCCCTCGGAGGTGCGCCAGGGCTATCTGGAGAGCTCCAATGTGGACTTGGCTTCTGAGATGGGAAAGGTGATTGAGGCCCAGCGGACATACAGCTATGTCCTGCGCATGATGCAGACAGCGGACGAAATCGAGACGACGGTCAACAACCTGACAAACGGATAGGCAGGGAAAATACGTGAAAAATTTTAATGAACTCAGCGGCCTGGAACTGGATACGCTCCGGGAGATCGGCAGCATCGGGACGGGCAACGCGGCGACGGCCCTCTCCAGCCTGCTCCAGTGTGAGGTGCGCATTGAAATGCCGGAGGTGCGCATCCTCGGTTACAACGAGGCTATCGACTGGATCGGCGGGCCGGAGGTGATCACGGCCGGTGTGCTGGTGCGTCTGGGCGGGGAAATCAACGGTATTATGCTCTCGGTACAGCAGATGGACTTTATCAATCAGGTGCTGGGCCGCATGATGAACCGGACGGTTTGCGAATATGGGCAGCTCTCGGAGCTGGACCGCTCAGCCCTGGTAGAGGTGGGCAACATCATGATCTCCACCTTCGTCAACGCCCTCTCTGGATTGGCTGGGGTAACGATTCAGCCATCGGTGCCTGGCTTTGCTGTGGACATGCAGGGGGCGATTATTACGGTGCCCATGGCGGAGTTTGGAGGACAGTCGGATTACATTATGACCATCGGCACCAATTTCATCTGCGAAAAGCACAGCGTGCCCTGCCGCCTCCTGCTGTCACCTGACGTGCGTTCCCTCAATTTCCTGCTGCGGAAGCTGGGTGTTTTGGATGAATGACAAGCTGGTGGTTGGGATCGCCGACATGAAAATGGCGCAGGGCAGTGGGATGCTGGTGACTTACGCCCTGGGCTCCTGCATTGGAATCTGCTTCTATGATCCCATGCTCAAGCTGGCCGCCCTGCTCCACATCATGCTGCCCCTGAATCTGGAGACGGGGCGGAAGTCCCCGCTCAAGTATGCGGATACCGGCATCCGGGAGACGCTGCGGGAAATGGAGCGGCGAGGCGCCAAACGGGCGCGGGTTACAGCCAAAATTGCCGGCGGAGCCCGCATGTTTGAGGTAGCCGGCGGTGGAAATCTGGGCAATATTGGACAGCGGAACATTGAAAGCGTCCATATGACGCTGCGTACAGAGGGCGTCCGGCTGCTACAGGAGGATGTAGGCGGCACGGTGGCCCGGACCCTGCTCTTTGACGCGGCCACCGGACAAGGCTGTGTCCGCTGCTACGGAAAGCCGGAGCTCATTTTTTAGCCGGTAGGAATAGAACAATCTGAAAGTGGGGGAATGGGTCATGGAAAACAACAAAGACGGAATTTTATTGGAGACGGGGACAAACGAGATTGAGATCATGGAGTTTACCATCGACGGAAATCTCTACGGGATCAATGTGGCCAAGGTGCGTGAGATTATGCTGTCGGCGCCGGTGCACCCAATGCCCCATGCCCACCCGGCGGTGGAAGGGATTTTTAAACCCCGGGACATCGTGATTACCGTGGTGGATCTGCCTGAGTATCTCAGTGGACATACCGAACCCAAAGGGGAAAAGGATCTCTTCATTATCACCAATTTCAATAAAATGCACATTGCCTTCCGCGTCCATACGGTAGTGGGGATCAGCCGTATCTCGTGGCGGGACATCCAGAAGCCGGACAACACGGTTTCCGGGGGCGCGGACGGGGTTGCCACCGGAATCGCTCAGTGCGGCAAGGACTTGGTTACGATTCTGGATTTTGAAAAGATTGTGGCCGAGATTGCGCCGGAGACCGGTATCCAGCTCAGTGAGGTGGATGCTATGGGTAAGCGGGAGAAGCGAAGCGAGCCGGTCTGGGTCGCGGAGGACTCCATCCTGCTGTCCCAGATGATCCGTACCGCGCTGACTAAGGCGGGGTATACCAACCTGCGCATGTTCCAAAACGGCGCAGAGCTGTGGGAGGCGCTGCAGGCGTGTAAGGACGGCGGGGGCCCCACCGGACAGGTTTCTATTGTGATTACCGACCTGGAGATGCCCCAGATGGACGGCCATAACCTCACCAAGCGGATCAAGGAGGATAAAGAGCTACAGGCCATTCCAGTGATCATTTTCTCCTCCCTGATTACAGAGGAGATGCGCCGCAAGGGCAAAGAGGTCGGTGCGGATGAGCAGTTGAGCAAGCCGGAAATCGGGCATTTGATCGGAATTGTGGACCATCTTTTGGAGCGCAGCAGACGGAAGCGGGAGGCAGGACAGGCATGAGCAGCAAATATATCGTTCGTCAGCCCATCAAAGACCAGGCAAATAAGATCATCGGCTATGAGATCCAGTACCATGGGGAAAACCAGGCCTTTGGCGACAACGGCAAAAACGTCAGGGAGAACGACTTTGCCGCAGCGGACACCATTTACAATTTCCTCACCATGAATACCGATAAGCTGCTGCGCGGCTCACTGAATTTTATGACCTTCACCACCACGCTTCTGATGAAAAAAACGCCCCACCTCTTTGACAAGGGGGAGCTGGTGATCCAGATTGACGACAGCGTTATCATTCATCCCCTGGCCATGCATATGGTGCAGCAGTATGCAAAAGAGGGCTATCAGGTGGCGGTCAATGAATTCCAGTTTGCCCCGCGCTATCTGGGAATCCTGGACCGGATCGACTACATAAAGCTGAACATCCAGACCACGCCGGAGCTGACGCTGAAAAACATCATCGACATCGCCCACAGCATGAAAAAGCAGTGTATCGCCGTGGGGATTGACCGGGAGGAAACCTACCAGAAGGCCGTCAAGCTGGGGGTGGATGCCCTGGAGGGCCCCTATGTGGCGGAAAAGCTGACCACACAGACCCACAGCAGCGGCTATTTGCAGAGCAACTTCTTCCGCCTGATGGTGGCGATGACGCGGGACGAGCCGGATGTGGAGGAGATTGAGCAGATTATTTCCGTAGATGCTACGCTGACCTATGGCCTGCTGCGGATGGCAAACTCCTGCTATTATGCGCTCCGCCACCGGGTAACCAGCGTACGCCAGGCGATCATGACTATGGGCCTGAGCGAACTGCGTCAATGGGTCTACCTGCTGAGCGCCAGCAATGCCGAGAATCAGATGGAGGAGGGCGCGGAGGAGTTTCTCAGAATGTCGTTCATGCGGGCTAACTTCTGTAGCAAGCTGATGAACTACGCAAAGGATATGCCGATCTCCAAGCCGGATGCCTACTTAATGGGGATGTTTTCTACCCTGAATTATCTCATTGATGCTCCGCTGGCGGAGATTCTGAAGCCCATTCCTCTGTGTGCGGAGGCTAAGGAGGCCCTTTTACAGCATACCGGCCGGGCTGGAATGCTGTACGATCTGGCCCTGAGCTATGAACATGCGGATTGGGAAAAGATTGATAGACTGACCGGAGAGCTTGGAATTCCTACGAATCTGCTGACCAGTCTCTATTTTACCTGTATGGAAGAGGTAAACCGGGTTTGGATCGAAATGAACCGGCCGGTGCAGGGACAGATAACCGATGACACAAAGATAGATACCTAAAGTATCCTTCTGTTGCTCAGCCATGAGGAGCGGTGCCGTCCACAATGGCGGTGTTCAGGGCGGGGAACACCACCGCGTCCAGGGAGTCCGGGTCGCCGGAGCAGGCGATGTACTCCACCGAAGCCCCCTTCTCCTCCATGGCCTGAGCCACCCGGCGCATCAGGGAGGACTTGCCGCAGCCCGGCCCGCCCTTCAATATGTAGATGGTTTCGGCCTGCTCGGGCTCAAGCAGCTGGTCGTACAGGGAGTAGAAGCCGGTGGGGGAATTGGCGCCCAGATAAAAACAAACCTTTGCTTCCGCTTGCATAAATGACCCTCCAAGTCTCTAGTTTCTCACTCCAGCGTATGCGTGGAGGGGGAGGGGGGTGCGGCGCGGTATGGTTGCCTTTTGCCTGGAGGCTGTGGTACACTATAAAAAAAGAGAGGGGGTGAGTCTATGCCGTATGAGAAGCTGCGCCTGACCGCCATGACCACGGCCGGTGGGTGAGGGGCCAAGCTGGGACCGGGTGTCCTGCAACAGATTTTGTCCGGGCTGCCCCGGACGCTTGAGCCCAACCTGCTGGTGGGCTATGACTCCAGCGATGACGCCGCGGTGTACCGCCTTACGGATGAGCTGGCGCTGATCCAGACGGTGGATTTCTTCCCACCGGTGGTGGACGACCCCTATGACTTTGGGCAGATCGCGGCGGCCAATGCCCTCTCCGACGTGTACGCCATGGGGGGCGAGCCCAGGCTGGCCATGAATCTGCTGGCCGGCCCCTCCTGCCTGCCGCCGGAGGCGGGGGGGGGCATCCCGGAGGGGGCCGTACTTAAGGTGGCGGAGGCTGGCGCAGTGACCGCAGGAGGCCACAGCATTGAGGACACGGAGCCCAAGTACGGCCTGTGCGTCAGCGGCCTGGTCCACCCCGGAGCGGTACTGACCAACCGGGGGGCCAGGGAGGGGGATCTGCTGGTGCTCACCAAGCCCCTGGGTAGCGGCATCCTGACCACCGCCGCCAAGGCGGAGCTGCTGAGCGGGGCGGAGTACCGGGCGATGACGGATCTGATGGCGGCGCTCAACCGGGACGCGGCCCGGGCGGCCGTGCCCCTGCGGCCCAGCGCCTGCACCGATGTGACGGGCTTCGGCCTGATCGGCCACGCCAGGGAGATGGCGGAGGGGGCCGGGTGCACCATCGAGCTCTGGCCGGGGCGGGTGCCCATCGTGCCCCAGGCCCTGGAGCTGGCCCGGGACGGCATCATCCCGGCGGGGGCCCACCGCAATCTGGAGTTTGCCGGGCCGGAGGTGGAGACGGCGGGGACCTTCCCCCAGGCGGTGCTGGATTGCCTCTACGACCCCCAGACCTCCGGCGGCCTGCTCCTGGCCATTACGGAGGAGCGGGGGGCGGAGCTGCTGCGCCGCCTGGCGGACGCGGGGGTGACCGCCGCCGCCGTCGGGCGGGTGCGCCCCCGGGGTCCGCGGCGCATTGTGCTCAAACCCTAGCCGGACAGGGCGGCGGGAGGCTTGTACCTCCCGCCGCCCTGTGTTATACTGTAGAAAAAACAGGGGGGCGGAAGCATGGAAACCATGATTATCGGCATCGCGGGGGGAACCGGGTCGGGCAAGACAACCCTCACCCTGCGGCTGAAGGAGCACTTTGGGGAAGATGTGTCGATTCTCTACCACGACAACTACTACAAGCAGCACGACGACATGCCCTATGAGGAGCGGTGCAGGCTCAACTACGACCACCCGGACGCTTTCGACACGGAGCTGTTGATCGCCGACCTCCAGGCGCTGCGGCGTGGGGAGGCTGTTCACAGTCCCACCTACGACTACACCGTGCACAACCGGGCGGCGGAGACGGTGGAGGTGCGGCCCGCCCGGGTGATTTTGGTGGAGGGGATTCTGATCTTCGTGGACCCCGCCCTGCGGGAGCTGATGGACATCAAGCTCTTTGTGGACACCGACGCGGATGTGCGCATCCTCCGCCGCATCATGCGGGATGTGAAAAAGCGGGGGCGCTCTCTGGACTCGGTGGTGCAGCAGTACCTCACCACCGTCAAGCCCATGCACGAGCAGTTTGTGGAGCCCTCTAAACGCTACGCCGACCTCATTGTGCCGGAGGGCGGCAAAAACGCGGTGGCCCTGGACATGATCATCCAGCGGGTCAAGAGCCATATGGAGCAGGAATAAGAGCAGAGAGGGGCCGTGCCGCCGGTTTGGCGGCACGGCCCCTTGTTTGCGCGGAAAGCGCGGGGGGAGCGGACTCCGGCACAAGGACGCAGGGGCGGCCCCGCCGCTTCGCCCTATTCGTCCTCCTCCGCGGGATAGAGGCGGCGCAGGGCGAAGAGCCCGCAGCAGATGACGGCACAGGTGCCCAGCCAGAGCAGGGACAGCAGAGCAATCAGCAGCTCCACCCACCGCCAGTTCGCCAGATAGGGGAGCAGGCAGAAGGCCACCCGGAACACCGCGTCCGCGTTGCGGCACAGCCGCAGGCGGCGGGCCCGGGGGGAGCGGGCGCCGGTCGGCCAGGGCGGCCAGATCGGTGAGCAGCTGGAAGTGGAAATAGAGGGCCACACAGGTGATCAGGGCGGAGAGGAGAAAGAAGCGGCCGGTGAACTCCGCGCCGGTGAGGAGAAAGGACAGCCAGTCCACCCCGGACACCGCACCCAGCAGGATGCAGAAGGGCCTGAGCAGGGGCAGATCCCGCAGCTCTCCGGCCAGCAGGCCGATCGCGGAGAAAATCAGGAGGTAGCCCGCCCAGTCGGGGAGCAGATCCAGGTTGTTCAGGCGGAAGTGCAGATGGATGAGAAGATAGGCCCAGGCGATGCGGCTCAGGGCGCTCCGAATACCTGCGTGATTCATGGCGTCACCTCCGCGGGATCGGCGGTGCAGGTGTAGGTATGGCCGTTGTAGGTAAAGGTCAGAGCCAGGGCGGCCACGCAGTCCAGACCGACGCCCCTGCCGCTCGGGCCTGCGGTGCCGCCTCCGCCGCCCAGCTCATTGGGAAGG
>OAXB01000152.1_pt1:0-27500 | contig 28734 bp, 22 predicted proteins | sample 1501541 | NCBI WGS metagenome assembly OAXB01 (sample SAMEA2580302, study PRJEB22360) | human gut metagenome | biome: human gut; feature: human-associated habitat; material: faeces | place: Denmark | collected 2008/2010
AGAGCTGCATCGTAATAAACTTTCTTATAAGAAAGTTTATTACGATGCAGCTCTTTTCATACTGATGGTAAGGAGCGGACTGCGCGCTTTGGCCAGCTCTGGTCGGCCAACTCCAGCCGCGAATCCAGTGGTTATTGCTGAGCCGCGGCGGCGTCGCGCCTTGCGCGCGCGACCGCATACAGGCTGATGCCGGCCGCCACCGAGGCGTTGAGCGATTCGACCATGTTCGTGATCGGGATGCCGGCGATGGCGTCGCACGCCTCGCGCACGAGACGGCTCAGCCCCTTGCCTTCCGAACCGAGCACCACGACCAGCGGGTCGGCTTCGAACCCGGTCTCTCCGACCAGTTTGTCGCCGCCGCCGTCAAGGCCGACCGTGTAGTAGCCGCGCTCGCGCAGGCTCTCGATCGCCTTGGTCAGGTTCACCACGCGGGCCACCGGCATGTGCGCGGCCGCGCCGGCCGACACCTTCCATGCGGCCGCGGTCACCGATGCGGATCGGCGTTCCGGCAGAATCACGCCGTTGGCTCCGAACGCGGCCGCCGAGCGGATCACCGCGCCGAGGTTCTGCGGATCGGTCACGCCGTCGAGGGCGATGAACAGCGGGCGCGCGTTGATGCGGGCCGCGGCCGAATTGGCGGCCTCCATCGCGCGGGCCTTCTTTTCCGCACGGTCGGCCAGATCGGCCAGCGACGAGTACTGGTACGGCTGCACCTTGAGCACCACGCCCTGGTGGTTGGACGAACGCGCGATGCGGTCCATCTCCAGCCGATCCGCCTCCAGCAGGTGCAGCCCCTGCACGCCGGCGAGACGCACGATTTCGCGCGTGCGGTCGTCATGCTCGATGCGCGCGGCGATGTACAGCTGCGAGCTGGGCACATTCACGCGCAGCGCCTCGAGCACCGCGTTGCGGCCGATGACCAGATCGTCCGAATCCGACGTGAACTTGGCTGCGCGGCGGCGGGCCGCCAGACGAGGATCGGCCATCTTGCGCCGATCGGCGACCTTCTTTTCCTTGTATGCCTTGTGGTACACGCGATCCTCGGCCTTGGGGGTCGCCCCCTTGCCGCGAAGCGCGTTGCGATGCTTTCCACCCGACCCCTTGGTCGGTCCTTTCTTGATAACCATAGGTTTCATTGTCCCAGCACCCCGCGCCAAATCGTCGTGCGGACCATTGCGCGGCGACTGTTTTGTTAAGGTATGTCTCGTGGAGAAGCAGCGTAGGATTTTCGGATTGCCCCTGCTGTATTGGGGGCTGTGGCTGGCCATCCTGATCCTGTGGATGGGTCGGTTCGTCATCTCGTTCATGTCGATGTACCTGGTGTCGCAGCTGCATGTCGATGCGGGCGTCGCCGGCACGGTCGTGTCGATGTACGGATTCGGCGGCATTTTCGGGTGCCTGTTCGGAGGGGCGTTGTCCGATCGGTTCGGCAGACAGCCGATGATCGTCATCGGCGAGATCGGCGCGGCGGTCATGCTGGTGATACTGTCCTTCATCGACGATCCGACCGTCATGGGCGCGACGCTGCTCGTCTACGGCGCGATCTCCTCGATCCCGACGCCGGCCGTCGCCGCCTACATCGCGGATGTCGTGCCGATCCGCGACCAGAAGCGCGCCTATACCCTGCAGACGTGGGCGATCAACTTCGGGTTCGCGACCGGGCCGATCATCGCCAACCAGCTGGTCAAGGTGTCGTATGCGCTGATGTTCTACACGGAGGCGGCCGTCCTGGTCGCCGTCACCGTCATGCTGATCGTCTTCTTCCGCACGATGCATGTACCGATCCGGATGGGCGGCACGGCATCCGCGGATGCGGATGCGGTCGTTGGTACTGTTGCGGAGACCGATCCAGAGGTTGCGGGCGCTTCCCGCGTGTCCTTGGTCGATAACTATCGCCGCGCGCTTGCCGACTGGCCGCTCATGTCGATGGTGCTGCTCATGTTCGGCTACACGATCGCCTATTTCCAGTCGACGAGCGGTCTGCCGATCGCCATGACCCAGCTGGGACTCGGCACGGACGAATACTCGATGCTGCTCACCATCAACGGAGGCATTCTCTGTGTGCTGCAGATTCCGGCCATCGCCGTGTTCAAACGCATGAGCAACACGCGCGTGCTGGTGCTTGGCATGCTCATGACCGCCGTGGGATACGCGTTCCAGATCGGTGCGACATCGTGGGTCGGTTTTGCGGCCGCGACCGTGCTGTGGTCTCTTGGCGAGCTCGGTACGTTCCCGATCGCCGCCACTACGGTGGCGAATCTTGCGCCGGACGACTGCCGCGGCACCTATCAGGGCGTGTACAACCTTGTCTGGTCGATGTCGCACGGGGTGGCGCCATTGGTCGGAGGATGGGTCATCAGCAGTTTCGGCAGTCGATTCCTATGGGAGGCGTGCACCGCGATGTTCGTGCTGGTCGCATTCGGCCTGTGGGCCACCCGTGGCGCCCGCGAGCGTGCCGTGGTCCGCAATCTGCGCCGGCACGCGGTGGAGTCGTGATGGTGATGATTGGGGCGTCTCCTGATTGCGGAGAGACAAGAGCGCTCCGCCATCGGCATATGCCGTTAGGCTAGAAGAACGTGCGTAAGCAATCCAAGACGCGCGTCAGCTCCGGTTCTCCGAGTCGTTCGATGAATCGGGCATTGCGAATATTGAGATCCATGGCACGAGCTTGTTCGATGACGATCCATCCACTGGTCTGGCATCGGTCAGGAAGCCGGTCATGGAGATGAAAACCATTGTCCTGACTGGTGATCGGACATACGATGGTCATGCTCGTGGATCGGTTGAACAGGTCATTGCTGACAACTAGCGCCGGCCTGATTTTCTGTGGCTCATGGCCAAGTGTCGGGTCAAAATCGACGCGGACGATGTCTCCCTGGTTGAAATACATCACCACATCTCCTTTCCGACGGGCGGACCCCAATCGATTTCGGGGGAGTGGTAACGTCCGCCCTTCCAGTTCTTGAGCCGATTCTCCAGCGTATATGGGCTGTCCATCGGCTCGATGACGATACGATCCTCCTCAAGGGTGATCCGCACCTCATCGCTGGCATGCAGACTGAGCTGTTCGCAGAATTCCTTGGGGATGCGCACCGCGAGGGCATTCCCCCATTTGTTGATCGTCGCTTTGACCATGTCGCCTCCTTGGCGGGATATACAAAGTATATCCTGCCAAGTGGGTCGCGGCGGTGCCGCTGTCGAGTCGCTCATGATGTTCCTTTCTGCGGTTTCGCTGCGGTTTTGCATACCAGTTCCGTAACTGGGATGCGTCGAGTATGCGGTCACTCCCGAACCCCGTGCAACCCGAACCGAGCGATGTGGTCGAAGGGGGCGCTGTAATTGACGCTGGAGGAGCGGATAGGGATTTCGTTATCTCGGCAGCACGCTGTGACAAGCCGATGAATGCGCGCCTCTGCTTGGTCAAAAGTCATTGGCTCTGCGGCGGTCCCTGCAGCCAGACGGCGGTAAGAGGTTTGTGCCCATTGCTTGGGAATGGCAAAGGTAAAGGGGAATGGGATCTTGCGCAGTGCGCATTCTCTCCGCAGGCCCTCGCGGAGAGAGTGCATATCGATTGGCTGTGTTTCCACAAGAATGACGAGATCCACGAGATCCTTCACCCGAGTGGAAGGCTGATTCCCGACGATCTCCATGATTGCGCATATCTTGTCCGCGCATTGCGATTCCACCGGATATAAGCGGTATGGCACTGTTTGCAGCCGGTCAATATGAAGTCGGTTTGCGGGTTCGCGGATCTCACCTTCTTGGGCAAGGCAAGGCGGCGTGGTCATATCGACGTGAATTGGTTCATATTCCTTGACGCCGAGTAGTGTTCGGAAAGATACCCGATATCCGTTCACATACGGTTGATTGTCGCCTTGCCCGATCGTTATGGCGCAACGAAAAATAAAGCGAAAATGATCGTGAAGATCAATGGCGGCCAAGTGTTTGAGTTCCTCGAGCGACTGCTCTTTGTCGAATCCCGACCGTACAAGATCTACGTCAAGCGTGCGCCGTGTGGAGGGTATTCGTGCCAGCATGGCGCTGCCGCCTTTGAGAACCCACTCGTTTGAGACATCGCCGCTGAAAACTCGGCAGAGAAATCTGTCGTAGTGGGTTTGCCGAATCAGATCATTGACGTGGCGAGATGGATTCCGCTGGTGCTCATTGATGGCGGCGGCTTTGATCGCCTGTTCTACCGCACGAGCGTCGGCGTAAGATTTGGCTGAAATGGGCATGATGATCACCGGGACGTATCTTGGGTACGGTCTGGAAGGGTGGAATGATCCGCGTCGGGAGTCTCGAATGCATTGAGCATGCCTTGCAAAGAGGAATGACCGGTGAGGAGATTCCTCGCTTCGCGAGGGCTGATCAGCCGTTGCCCAAGGGCCGATCGTAGTGCATCGGCGATGAGGGATCGGTCGACCCCAGCGCCTAATAGGTCGGCAAAGGTTTGCTTGACGGAGGTAACGGGAATTCCCTCGCGGATGTCAACATTCCCGAGCGCATACGATTTGCGGTGTATAACGGTATCGGGGTGTTTCGTGCGCTGCCGCCAAGGAACGGCAAAGTGATAAGGTTCCGGTACGAAATCGCCGAATCCGTATAGCCATGCGGCGGTCTCCAGACATACCACGGCGTCGAATTGATTGTTTGTCAGCCGGACTTCGGCGGTCTGTTCCGGTTGCAGGGCCAGCCATGCGGCATGAATGTAATCAAAGCGGTTTGTCGGGACCGCTTCGTCGCGGTACACGCCTTGCATCATGCGGCTAAAAAGTTCGTGTTGTACAAGGCGGGTGAGGGTCATTCTGTTCACTCCGGCATGCTTCGCCTGGGCCGTGGTAACCATGCCCCATTGACTCGAGGTGATCGGTATTAGGCGACGTCGCACTTCATTCATTCGCATACCCCGTTTGTAACATTTAAATGTTACAAACTTGGATTTATTGACGGCCGGAATATCAAGGTTTGTCATGTTATCTATCCCTTAGTGATTGAAGCGTAAATATCGATGGCGCAAGTATGGGTGTGGGATTGCGATCCGCGCAACCCGAACCGGGCGATGTGGTCGAAGGCTGCATGGTTATCCATATCCGGCGTGTCTGTCCACAACATATGTGGATAGACACGGGTGCGGTGGATAACCGGGCGCGGTGGGTAGTCGAAAGCGCCGGATACCCGATTCCGCCGGTGCTCATGCGGCGCATTCACCCCAAAATCCGCAATATTCGAACAAAACGCCGTTACGCTGTACGCACACGCCGAAAAAGAGTTATGGAATAATGGCAAGGTATGTACCGGCAGCAGATGCGTCGGTGCCCATAACCGCGCAGCCTTACCGCGGCGTCCGGAGCCCCCGATGGGCCGGCCGTTGCGAGGGCTGACAACTCCGCGGCTATATCAAGGAGAGCAACATGGTTGATCGTGTTACAGATCAATCCACTGCAACGGACGCGCAGTCCGAAGAAACACGCGCTCAGATGGCGCTGTTGAACAATATGGATCCCAGCCTGACCGATGCGAACGACGTCGCCACAGCGCTTGATGTCGATCCGTCCGTCGGCCTGAGCGAATCCGAGGCCAAGCGGCGACTTGAGAAATTCGGTCCGAACCAGCTGGCCAGCGCGCCTCCGGTGCCCAAGTGGAAGAAGTTCCTGGCCCAGTTCCAAGATCCGCTGGTATACCTGCTGCTGGCGGCCACCGTCATCTCGCTGATCGCGTGGTTCATTGAAAAGGCCAACGCCGCGCCCGGCGCGGAAGGCGGCGAAGTGCTGCCGTTCGATGCGATTGTCATCATCCTGATCCTGATCGTCAACGCGGTACTGGGGTACATTCAGGAAGCCCGCGCCGAGCAGGCGGTCGAGGCGCTCGCCCAGATGACCGCGCCGCAGACTCCGGTGCTGCGCGACGGCAAGCTCATTCACATCAATACGGCCGATGTCGTGCCCGGCGACATCGTCGTGCTCGGCGAGGGCGACACCGTCTCCGCCGATGGACGACTGTTCGCCGCCGCGTCGCTGCGCATCGCCGAGGCGAGCCTGACCGGCGAATCCGTGCCGGTCGGCAAGAAGCCCGATACGCTGGAAAGCGCCAAGGCGCTCGGCGATCGTGCCAACATGATCTTCAACGGCACGTCCGTCACGCAGGGCACCGGCCGTGCGATCATCACCGGCACCGGCATGAACACGCAGGTCGGCAAGATCGCCGACATGCTTGCCCAGACCGACGACGAGGATACTCCGCTGCAGAAGGAGATGACCCATGTCTCCAAGATCCTCGGCATCGCCGTGTGCATCATCGCGGCGTTCGTGCTGGTCGCGCTGTTCTTCACGCAGGGCTTCCAGTCCGTCCACGACATCATCGATTCCCTGCTGCTGGCCGTGTCTCTGGCCGTCGCCGCCGTGCCGGAAGGCCTGGCGACGATCCTGACCGTCGTGCTTGCGCTCGGCGTGCAGCGCATGGCCAAGCACAACGCCATCGTCAAGAAGCTGAGCTCCGTCGAGACGCTGGGCTCCGCTTCCGTGATCTGCTCCGACAAGACCGGTACGCTCACCCGCAACGAGATGACCGTCGAGCGCATCGTCACCCCGAGCGGTGAAGTGCAGCTCACCGGCACCGGCTACGCCCCGAAGGGCCAGATGCTGGGCCTCGACGGCGCCGCTGTCGCCGACGGGTCCCCGGTCGCGCTCGAAGCGGCCCATACCATCGCGGTCGGCGCGTTCGCGAACGACGGCGATCTGCGTGAGGGATCGAACGGGCAGTGGGAGATCGTCGGCGATCCGACCGAGGTCTCGCTGGTCGTCGCCGCGCGCAAGATCAAGGCGGAGCGTTCGCTCGGCAAGCTCACCCGCGTGGCCGAGGTCCCCTTCACTTCCGAGCGCAAGCGCATGTCGGTCGTCGGCAAGGACAGCAGCGACAACGGCAACCTGACCGTGTTCGCGAAGGGCGCCCCCGACGTGCTGCTCGGCTACTGCACGCGCATCGCGGTCGGCGGTGCGGTCCGCCCGCTCACCGAAGGCGACCGTCAGACGATCCTCGCCACCGTCGAGAAGCTGTCCGGCGAGGCGTACCGTACGCTTGGCCAGGCGTATCGTCCGCTCGGCACCGCGTCGCTCGCCGACATCCCCGGCATCAAGACCAACGCCGCCGGCGAGGTGACCGATATCTCCGAGCAGAGCGACGTCATCGAACGCGACCTGATCTGGGACGGCATGGTCGGCATCATCGACCCGCCGCGCACCGAGGTGCGCGACTCCGTCGCCGAGGCGCACCGCGCCGGCATCCGCACGGTGATGATCACCGGCGACCACCCGCTGACCGCAGCCCGCATCGCCTCCGATCTGGGCATCATCGCCAAGGGCGGCAAGGCCCTGACCGGCGACCAGCTCGACGCCCTGCCCGACGAGGCCGCCTTCGACAAGGCCACCTCCGAAGTGTCCGTGTACGCGCGCGTGGCCCCCGAGCACAAGCTCAAGATCGTGGAGTCGCTGCAGCGCCAGGGCAACATCGCCGCCATGACCGGCGACGGCGTGAACGACGCCCCGGCGGTCAAGTCCGCCGACATCGGCGTGGCCATGGGCATCACCGGCACCGAGGTGACCAAGGAATCCGCGAAGATGATCCTCGCGGACGACAACTTCTCCACCATCGTCGCCGCCGTGCGCGAAGGCCGCGTGATCTTCGACAACATCCGCAAGTTCCTGCGCTACCTGCTCAGCTCCAACGTGGGCGAGGTGTTCACCGTGTTCGGCGGCGTCATGCTCGCCGGCGTGATGGGCATCACCCAGCCCGGCTCCGAAGGCGTCACCGTGCCGCTGCTCGCCACGCAGCTGCTGTGGATCAACCTGCTCACCGACGCGGCCCCCGCGCTCGCGATGGGCGTCGACCCGCAGACCGACGACGTGATGGCCCGTAAGCCGCGCAAGCTCACCGATCGCGTGATCGACAGGGACATGTGGATCGACATCGCCTTCATCGGCATCATCATGGCCGCCGTCACGCTGATCGGCATGGACATGCACCTGGAAGGCGGCCTGTTCACCGATCGCTCGATCGGCGGAAGCCACGAATTCCAGATGACCGAGGCCCGCACGATGGGCTTCACGATCCTCGTGTTCGCGCAGCTGTTCAACGCGATCGCCTCGCGCTCGTCCCGTCAGTCCGCATTCGTCGGCCTGTTCTCCAACAAGTGGCTGTGGGGTGCGATCGGCCTGTCCGTCGTGCTGCAGCTCGTGGTGATCTACGTGCCGTTCCTCAACTCTGCGTTCGGCACCACGCCGCTCGGCCCGTGGGCTTGGGTCGAGTGCATCTGCCTTGCCGCGGTGGTGCTCATCGCCTCGGAAATCTACAAGGCGATCATGCGCGCGATCGACAAGAAGAATGGCGTGGTCGCCTAACGGCACGCCATGCGAAATGAATCCGGCTCCCCTCCCTGAGGGGAGCCGGATTGCTATGGGTTCAGTGCTTGCTGTACTTGTTTACCCGGCGTCGATCAGTCGTTGACCTCGGCACGGTAGAAGTTCACGTATGAACGGCTCGGGGTCGGGCCGCGCTGGCCCTGATAATGCGATCCGGTCCCCTTGGACCCGTAGGGGTGCTCGGCGGGGGAGCTGAGCTGGAAGAAGCACATCTGCCCGATCTTCATGCCCGGCCACAGCTTGACCGGCAGCGTCGAGACATTCGACAGCTCCAGCGTGATGTGCCCCTCGAATCCCGGATCGATGAAGCCGGCGGTCGAGTGGGTCAGAATGCCGAGGCGCCCCAGCGAGCTCTTGCCCTCCAGACGGGCGGCCACCGTCGCGTCGAGCTTGACGTACTCCCAGGTCGATCCGAGGGCGAACTCGCCGGGATGCAGGATCCACGGCTCATTCGGGGCCACTTCGAACTGTTCGGTCAGCGCGCCCTGATTCTCGGCCGGATCGACGTACGTGTACGCATGATTGTTGAACAGGCGGAAGAACCGGTCGAGCCTCACATCGATCGAGGCCGGCTGCACCATTTCCGGGGTCCACGGGTCAAGCGAGATATGGCCGTCGCGTTTGGCGGCGAGAATGTCGCGATCAGACAGCAGCATAACGACTCCTTACGTATGCGCGATGTGCGCTTCCATGTATCTGTGCTCCAGTCTACCGATGCATGCCTATTTGCATATGCATCGCACGCGCGGTGGGGTGGCGTATACGTGTGGCGGGGGTGGGTCGTAGGGGCTGCCCCGTACGCGGCGGTGCGGGGATCGGTCGGCCCTGCCGGCCGGAATCGCGGCTCCCTCCGGCGGATGCACACAACAGCGCCATAATTCTCAGGAAGTTCTCAGAGAAAACCAGCATTGCGTCAAGGATGGGATGGTTACATAATAACTGTCAGCAAGAGCTGAACAGGAACCGCAGCAGTTCCCGACAATTGAACCCTTTCTTCTTCTCTCTCCTTTCTCTCCCCGGCGGTGACCCCGCCGGGGTTCTTTTTTGCCCGGCTTCGCTGTGCACGGCTCTGCCGCGCCGGGATTGGCATGCTCCCGCCGGCGGGAGCTGGCTCGCGCAGCGAGACCCGGGACCGAGGGCGGCATGCGGTGACGTTGGCTCCGCCGCCGGCTCCATGGCGTGCGACGTGCGTTTCGCAAACCCGGAATGTGTGATGCGCATCATGGTCGGTCCGACGCGTGCGGTGCCGTGGCTGACGTATATTGGGCGGTATGAGCGAAGACGCAACGAATGATCTCATCGGCCGCGAGTCCACCGTGGTGCCGGGCCGCTTCGGCGAGCGGCTGACCGTCACCCACGCCGAGTATTCGCGGGGCGGCGGCAAGGCCAACCCCGCGCGCCCGATGTTCCTGTGCCTGCACGGATGGGGCTCCAACGAGGAGGATCTCGGCGGCATGATGCGCTACATCGCGCCGTACAACGACTACGCCGCGCTGCGTGCTCCGCTGGTGCTGCAGGAAGGCGGATTCATGCCGGGAGCCTACTCGTGGTTCCATGATGCGGTGCCCTCCGGCGATGATCTGGACCGCGACGCCTTTGCCGCGGCAAGCGCCATCGACCGTTGGGTCGCGGACAACATTCCCGAGGACCGCGATGTGGTGCCGCTGGGGTTCTCCCAAGGCGGCCTGCTGGCCGTGCATCTGCTGCGCGTGCATCCCGAACGGTACCGCGCGGCGGTGTCGCTGTCCGGATTCGTGGCGCCCGGGAACGTAGCCGGGACCGCCCCCGCCGATGACCGGCTCGACGGGCAGATCCCCGTATTCTTCGGCTACGGCCAGAACGATACGGTGATTCCCAAATACGAGCTGTACGCCGCGTCCGCCTGGATGGAGGAGCACACGTGGCTGACCGCGAAGAGCTACCGTGGCCTCGACCATTCGGTGAGTATGGACGAGTTCGCCGATCTGCGCCAGTGGATGCTGGTCAACGATCTGGCGTCCGGCGTGCTCTGACCGTCCGCACCGGCGGCCCAGGCAGCCACACACCCCCGAAAAACATCGCAGGGACCTCCGAACATCCCCGAACGTCCTCGAACACGCGCTATGCCATGATGAAAACTACGTAGCTATTCATCGGATACAATCGATGTGGCATCCTTTCGCCCCTCGAAGAAGAAGGTGATGATTTCACTTGGACGTGTCCCTAGCGCATTTTATCCAACAGGTGTTGTCGAACCCGGCCTTGGCCGTCACAACGTTATTGACGCTGGGAGTGATCTTCGTCAACGGATGGACCGACGCGCCCAACGCCATCGCCACCTGCGTGACCACGCGATGCATGCGCGTGCGTTCGGCCGTGATCATGGCCGCGATCTTCAACTTCCTGGGCGTGTTTCTCATGACCCAGTTCAACGCGTCCGTCGCGTCCACCATCAGCAACATGGTCGATTTCGGCGGTGACACGCATGCGGCGCTCATCGCATTGTGCGCGGCGCTGTTCTCCATCGTCGTCTACAGCGTCGGCGCGTCGCTGCTGGGCATCCCGACTTCGGAAAGCCACAGCCTGATCGCCGGTCTGTCCGGCGCCGCGATCGCCATTCAGGGCGGCATCGGCGGCATCAACATGGGGGAGTGGGTCAAGGTGATCTACGGCTTGGTGGCGAGCCTGTTGCTGGGTTTCGGCATCGGCTGGCTGGTCTGCAGGATCGTGACCCTGATCTGCGCCGGCATGGATCGCCGCCGGACCAACGGGGTCTTCACGTATGCGCAGATCGTCGGCGCGGCGGCGATGAGTTTCATGCATGGCGCGCAGGACGGGCAGAAGTTCATCGGCGTGCTGTTTCTCGGCATGGCCTTCTGCAACGGCCAGTCGAGCGTGGCCGGCGTGGTCATCCCCCTGTGGCTGATGGCGCTGTGCAGCGTCATCATGGGCGTCGGCACCAGCGTCGGCGGGGAGCGGATCATCAAATCCGTGGGGCAGGACATGGTCCGGCTGGAAAAGTACCAGGGATTCTCCGCCGACCTGTCGAGCGCGCTGTGCCTGCTGGTCATGACCGTGCTTGGCATCCCCGTTTCCACGACGCATACCAAGACCAGCGCCATCATGGGCGTCGGCGCGGTGCGGCGCCTCTCCGCGATCAACTTCGGCGTGGTCCGCGACATGATGCTCACCTGGGTGTTCACCTTCCCCGGGTGCGGCATCATCAGCTACGCCATGGCCAAGCTGTTCATGTTCGTGTTCTAGAAAGGAACCTCATTCATATGGCGAGAAAAAACGACGCGTTCTATTTCGACGGTTTCCGCGACAGCGCCGGCAAGGCCCTGGAGGCCGCACGTCTGCTGAGCGACGTCATGCACGACTACGACCCCGCGCATCTGCGCGAGCGGATGGAGCAGATGCACCGCATCGAGCAGTCGGCCGACGAGATCCGCCACCACATGATGGACGAGCTGGTCACGGCCTTCATCACCCCTTTCGAGCGCGAGGACATCGCCAGTCTCAGCAGCACCCTCGACGACGTGACGGACCGCATCGAGGGCGTGCTGTCCCGCCTCTACTACGACAACGTGCTCGACATGCGCCCCGACGCCCTGCAGATGGTGGACATGATGGTGCATTCGTGCGAGCGGATGGGCGGCCTCATCGAGGAGCTGCCGCGCTTCAAGCGGTCCAAGACCCTGCGCGAGCATGTGTTCTCCATCAACAAGATCGAGGAGGACGCGGATCACCTGTTCGTGAAGGCGATGCGCACCCTGCATACCACCTGCGACGACCCGCTGCAGGTGTTCGCCTGGCATGAGATCTACATGCACCTGGAGCGGTGCACTGACGACTGCGAGCGGGTGGCCGACGTGGTCGACGGCATCGTCATGAAGAACAGCTGACGCCCGGCCTACAGGCTGCTGTCCGCGTCCACGCTCATCACGTACACGTTGCGGCGCAGGGCCTTCGCCTGCGCGCGCGTGATGTCGCCGGACTCGACCATGTCCTGGATCACGCCGAGCTCGATGCCGTAGCTCTCGCGCTTCACGTCCTCGGCCTGCACGATGGTCTGCGCGCTGCCGCCCATGTTCGGGCGGGCGCGCAGGGCGGCCTCGCCCCGTCGGTAGTCGAGCAGCAGCGCCGAGCAGTGCTCGGTGTTGTAGCGGCTCCGCCGCATCTCCTCATACAGCCGGTCGATCACGTGCTCGATGGCGTCCAGCTGCAGTTTCCTGGTCGAGGCGAAGATCTCGTCGTCGCTCATCAGCGGCGTGGTACGGCGGATCCTGCTGCTCAGGCGCCTGGCGAGCGTGACCGTGCGGCGCTGCAGCGCGCGGAAGCGGCCCTTGATCTGCCATGCCACATTGCCGGTCTTGCGATCGGTGTCGATGTGGCGCAGCGAGTTCATGATCTGGTCGAGCAGCCGCTCGCAGGCCTCGATCTCCAGCTCCTGCTGGGACTTGTTCGGCGTGGGATGCTGCTTCGCGTCGGCCAGCCGCTGCTTGACATAGTCCTTCTCCCAGCCGAGCGCGTCGATCTGCAGCTGCGCGTACGCCTGCGGGTCGATTTCGCCGGTGCGCTGCTTCAGCCTGGTGATGCGCTTGGTGTAGGAGTCGATCACCATCATGATGGCCCGGCGGTTCTCCGGGGTGACGCGCCCGGTCAGCTCCTCCACGGTGCGGCGCAGCACGTCGATCGTGACCTCGGTCATCTCCTTGGAGGTGTCATGGCGGCGGTTCGGCGCGATCAGGGGCAGCAGGAAGTTCGCCAGCAGCAGGGTGACGATGATCACGCCGCTCGCCACGAAGATCAGCTCGTCGCGCATGGGGAAGGGGCTTCCGCCGGACACCGTGTACGGCACGGTGAACATCAGCGACAGCGTGATGGTTCCCTTGGCCCCGCCGAAGGTCATGACCGCGGCCGAGCGCAGGCGTTCCGGCGTCATCTTGCGCCGCTTGTGCGTGGACTGGTCGCGGGCGATGCGCAGCATGCCGCACACCCACAGGAACCGCAACGCGACGACCACGAAGGACACCAGCAGAATGACGCCGATCAGCAGCGGATTGCTCACGCCCGGATCGTCCCAGCTGGTGCGCATCGCGTCGGGCAGCAGCATGCCGAGCAGGATGAACACCGCGCCGTTGAGCGTGAACGACAGCACGCCCCACACGCTGGTGGACACGATGTTGGTCCGCGCCACGTTCGGCCCGACGCCGGTCCGGTCGAATTGGATGAACAGGCCGGACGCCACCACGGCGAGGATGCCGGAGACGTGGCCGATGTCCTCGGCTGCCAGATACAGCAGGAACGGCAGGAACAGCTCCATCAGAATGCGCGACGTGGTGGTCTCCCAGCCGAGCGACCGGATGGATTCGAACACCCAGTTGGCGATGAGGCCGATGACGATGCCGAGCACCGCGCCGCCGATGAACGAGGCGACGAAATCCCCCGCGGCCTCGCCGACCTCGAACTGGCCGGTGATGGCCGCCGCGATCGCAAACTGGAAGCCGACGATGCCGGAGGCGTCGTTGAACAGGGATTCGCCTTTGAGCACGCTCAGCTGGCGTTGGGTCAGCGACGCCTCCTTGCCCAGCGAGCTGACCGCCACCGCGTCGGTCGGGCCGAGCGCCGCGCCGAGCGCCAGCGCCGCAGCCAGCGGCACCACCGGCCATATCGCGTGCAGGATGAAGCCGACCGCGATCATGGTCGCGATGGCCAGCCCTATGGCCAGGGACAGTGACAGGTTCAGGGTCTTCAGCAGTCCGGATTTATCGATCTCATGCGCTTCAAGATAGAGCAGCGGTGCGATGAACAGCACCATGAACAGTTCAGGATCGAGGTCCGTGCTCGGGAAAAACGGCAGTTCGGCCACGATGATGCCCAGCACGATCTGCACGAGAGGCGTGGACACCTTGGGGATGAACCGGCTGATGAACGAGGAGAGCACCACCGCCGCCACCACGCATAGGATGAGCTCAAGTACCGCCACGGTTCCTCCCTTGTGGTGCGTCCTCCCTCGACATGCCCAGACTATCAGCCCCCGTCGCGCCGACATGTAACGTTTCTCGCTCAGCGACCGTTCGGTGGCCCGGCCGCTACACTGAATCGCATGACGATTGGCAGGGTGTTTGACGGTGCGGTCGGCGGCGCTATGGCACGCGCCCTCGCGCTGGCCGGCGAGGCCGCGGCCGAAGGGGAGGTGCCGGTCGGCGCGGTGGTATTCGACCGCGACGGAACGATCATCGGCACCGGGCGCAACGCCCGGGAAATCCACGCCGACCCGCTCGCTCACGCGGAGGTGCTGGCGATGCGTGACGCCGCCGAGCGGCTGGGTACGTGGAACCTCGCCGACTGCACGCTGGTCGTGACGCTGGAACCGTGCCCGATGTGCGCCGGCGCCTGCCTGCAGACCCATGTCGGGCGCATCGCGTTCGGGGCGTGGGACGCGAAACTCGGCGCCTGCGGATCGGTATGGGACATCCCGCGCGACCCGCATGTCGGCCACACGCCCGAAATCGTCGGCGGCGTGCGCGAGGAGGAGTGCGCCGCGATGCTCACGGACTTCTTCGCCTTGCGCCGCTGACGGGTCGACGGCGGGTGGGAACGGGTACCCGATCATGTTTTTCTTTCCTTATGCATCGAACACTCCGCACGCTGGCAAGGAAAGCCGTCTGCCGTACCATCGAAATGGAACGCAATATACTTCACCGATCTTGAAGGGATAATGCAATGACGCGTATCGAACAATTCCATGGAGCCGCTGCCGCCGACGGTGCCGAGCTGACCGCGGTATACGCCGAACAGCCCGATGCCGGCGTGGCGTTCGCCCTGCTGTTCCACGCCGACGAACTGCCGCGCTTCGTCCATTGGGGACGCCCGCTGTCCGACGCGCGGACCGTGGTCAACGCATACGACGCCCTGCGCCCGCAGCGCGTGTCCGGCTCGCTCGATTTCACGCCGTGGCCCAGCATCCTGCCGACCCAGGCCGAATCCTGGATCGGAGCCCCCCGCCTGGCTCTGCGCCGCGACGGCGTGGAGCTGTTCTGCAAGTTCACCGTCACCGGCATTGAGACCGCGGATGCGGGAGCCGCCGGAACGACCCCGACCGTCACCGTCGACGCGGCGGACCAGGAGCTGGGCGTCGCCCTGACCTGGGTGTGCGAGCTGGAGCCGTCCGGCCTCATCCGCCAGAACATGACCTTCCGCAACACCGCGGACGGCGATCTGGAGGTCGGCAAGGTCGAGCTCGGCTTCCCGGTGCCGCCCAACGCGGTGGAGGTCCTCACCACCGCCGGCCACCATCTGCGCGAACGCAGCCCCCAGCGCCAGCAGCTGGTCAACGGCCGCATCGAAAAGGACGCGATGGCCGGCCGCCCCGACTTCGACGCCTCGCTGATCGCCGCCGGCATCTCCGGATTCGGCTTCGAACGTGGCGAAGTCTACGCGGCGCACCTCGGCTGGAGCGGCAACAGCGTGCTGTCCGCCGAGCGCCTCTGCTACACGACCGGTCTGATCGGCGGCGGCGAAGCCCTGTTCGGCGGCGAGGTCACGCTGCAGCGCGGAGGGACCTATACCACCCCGTGGCTCTACGGTTCGTATGGCGACGGCCTGAACGAAGTGGCCTCGCACTTCCATGCCCATCTGCGCGAGGAGCACCGCGCCTGGCGCGAGGCGCACGGCGTGGCGGCCAAGCCTCGTCCCGTGATCCTCAATACGTGGGAGGCCGTGTACTTCGAGCACGACTACGATACGCTGACCGCGCTCGCCGACAAGGCCGCGGAATCCGGCGTCGAGCGATTCGTGGTCGACGACGGCTGGTTCGGCTCCCGCCGCGACGACACCTCCGGTCTCGGCGACTGGCAGATCTCCCAGGACGTGTGGCCGGACGGCGACAAGAGCCTCAAGGCGCTCGCCGACTACGTGCACGGCAAGGGCATGGAATTCGGCCTGTGGTTCGAGCCGGAGATGATCAACCCGGATTCCGACACGTTCCGCGCCCACCCCGACTGGGTGCTCAAGCCCACGCCGAACCGTCTGCCCATGCAGGGCCGCACGCAGCAGGTGCTTGACCTGACCAATCCGGACGCCTACGCATACATTTACGGCGAGATGGACAAGCGCGTCACCGAGCTTGGCATCGACTACATCAAGTGGGATCACAACAAGCTCGTCACCGAGGCGGTGTCCCCGCGTTCCGGCCGCCCGGCCGTGCATGAGCAGGTGCTGGCCGTGTACCGCATCTTCGCCGGCCTCAAGGCCGCGCATCCCGGCCTGGAGATCGAGAGCTGCGCTTCCGGCGGCGCCCGCGTGGATCTGGGCATCCTCGGGCTTGCTGATCGCATCTGGGGTTCGGATTGCGTCGACCCGGTGGAGCGCGCCGACATCCAGCGCTATACGTCGCTGCTGGTGCCGCCCGAGATGATCGGCGAGCACGTCGGCGCAAGCCCGGCGCATTCGACCCACCGCGCCACCAGCCAGGAATTGCGCATGGCGATGGCGTTCTTCGGGCACATGGGCATCGAGTGGAACCTGCTCAAGGAGTCGCAGGCCGATATCGACAAGCTGGGCGAGTGGGTCACCGAGTTCAAGAAGCACCGTGAATGGTTCGCCGTCGACACGTGCGTGCATGCGGACTCCGCCGACCCGGCCGTGCGTCTGGACGGCATGGTCAAGCCGGACAAGTCCGCCGCGTTCTACCGCTTCACGCAGGTCACGACGTCGGCCACCTATCCGGCCGCGCCGGTGCATCTGCCCGGTCTCGACCCGGACGCCACGTACCGCATCGTTCCGCTGTGGCTGGACCTCGACCTCGACGGTCTGGGCATCGGCAACGGCCAGTCGGCGCTTGGCTGGTGGAACGAGAACGGCGTTCTGATGACCGGCCGCGCGCTGCAGACCTACGGTCTGCGCCCGCCGAGCCTGCATCCCGCCCAAGCCGTTCTGTTCACCGCCGTGCGTGAGTAGGGGGTACCGTAGCGGGATGCCTTCGCGGGCGCCTGTGGCGCGCCCGCTCACTTCGCCTACGGGACTCCGCTGGAGTCCCGCTTAACGGCTCAGCCCGTCCAATCTGTCCTGTTCACCGCCGTGCGTGAGTAGGGGGTACCGTAGCGGGATGCCTTCGCGGGCGCCTGTGGCGCGCCCGCTCACTTCGCCTACGGGACTCCGCTGGAGTCCCGCTTAACGGCTCAGCCCGTCCAAGCCGTTCTGTTCACCGCCGTGCGTGAGTAGGGGTTGTGACTGTCATTCCCCCGCTGGTGGGGGCTGTCGACGTAGTCGACTGGGGTGGTCGGAACCGAGGTCATGTGCTTCGGTCCCTACCGTCCCCTTACCCGATATAGCGCACGATCACCCGGGAGGCGGCGGCCTTGGCCCAGAGCTGCCAGTCGTGGTTCATGACGGTGAACTGCACGGGCGAGGCCTGGTTATGGCGGTACCGGCTGATGCCGTCGCGGATCGAGTCGATGCTCATCTTGGCGAGGAAGGCCGATTCGCCGGCGATCATCACCGTGGACGGCATGGCGATATTCGCCACGGTGGCGATCAGCGATCCCAGACGGAAGCAGGTGCTGTCCACCAGGCGCGAGGCCAGCGGCACGCCGGCCTTGGCGTCGGCCGCGAACTCGTCGAACGTGCATGCCTTGCCGACCATCAGCGAATACTGCTCCGCGATCGAATCGTCGGTCAGGCATTGCGAGCAGCCGATATGCCCGGCGACGCAGCGCGGGCCTTCGGGGTCGACCAGCACATGGCCCAGCAGGCCGTAGCTCTTATCCGGATAGCTCACCGGCTCTCCGCGCATGGCCAGCGAATACCCGATGCCGACGCCGATGGTCACCACGGCGAACGCCTCCAGCCCGACGCCCGGCCCGAACCAGCTCGCATCCACGAGCAGCGAATCGATGTCGTTGTAGATGCCGCACGGCATGTCGCACCGCTCCTCGAGCATGGCGCGCAGGTCCACGCCATGGTCCCACCGCAGGAACGGCGCGAAAGTGACGATGCCGTCCTGCTCGACATGCCCGCCGACCGCCACGCCGACCGCCACGGGGTCGGGCAGCAGGGACAGGGCGATCTCCTCCCGGCACTCGCGTACCAGCTCGGCGATCGTATCCGCCACCAGCTGCGGGGATCGGTCGGGGAAAGACCGTTCATGCCGGCCGGACACCACTTCGCCGTGCGCGTTGACCACGGCGGCGACGGCGGATGTGCCGTGCGCCTTGACGCCGATGAAGGTGCGCGCGTTGGCGCACAGCGCCAGTGCGGTCTGCGGGCGGCCCCGCCGGTCCGAACTCTCCTTGGGCACGAACCCCTGCGGCAGAGGGCCGCGCACGACCGTGTCGGCCGGCAGCTCCTCGATCACGCCGGCGTAGATCAGGTCGCTGGTGATGCGCGACAGCGCGCCCTGCGACAGGCCGAGCATCTGAGCGAGCGTGGTGCGCGCGACGGGACCGTATTTCGCGATCGCCTGCGCCACGCGGTGCATGTACTCCGACCCGCTGAACCAATGAGGAAAGTCGTTCCGCAGAGCACCAGATGATGTTTCGTTCGCCACAACAGCCCCTTTGCCTGAAATTCTTTTCCTGAACAACAAAAATACCTTACTTTTATTTTCCACTGTAGCGAGGCGCGCACACGCTTGGAATGAAAACTGCGGTTCCGTATCGTAAAAGCTACCCGATGATCGTGGTGATGACGCTACGGTCGGGCAGGAGAGGCCAAAGGAGTCGTCAATGAAAGCGGATCCCCATTCACGCCACGGATCGATGCGGCGGACGCTGCGTCGCATCGTGACCGCAGCATGCGCGCTTGCCGTCGGTTTCGGCGTCGCGGGCTGCGGATCGTCCACCGCCGGAACCGTGACCTTGGATTTCTTCCAATTCAAATCCGAAGCCGCCGACCAGTTCAAGAAAATGGCTCAGGAATTCGAGTCGCAGAATCCCAACATCAACATCAACATCAACAACTCCGCCGACGCGCAGACCGATCTGCGCACGCGCTTCGTCAAGAACCGCGTGCCGGACGTGATCACCTTCAACGGAGACATCAGCTTCGGCATGTTCGCCGCTTCCGGCGTGTTCCATGATTTCACCGACGATCCGATCGTCGACACGCTCAACGAGAGCATGGTGGAGAACGCCAAGAATCTGGTGCAGACCACCGACCCGGCGAAGAAGCGCCTGTACGGCCTGCCGTTCGCCGGCAACGCCAGCGGCTACATCTACAACAAGGACCTGTGGAAGCAGGCGGGGGTCGACCCGGACAACCCGCCGAAGACGTGGAGCGAGTTCACGGCGATGCTCGACAAGTTCAAGGCGGCCGGCATCAATCCGGTGCAGGCGACGCTCGCCGACGCGTGGACCATCCAGGCGCCGCTGGCGTCGGTCGCGGGCACGCTGGTGGACGCCAGCAAGTATGACGAGCTGAAGACCGGCGAGACCACATTCGACAAGATCTGGACCGAGGCCGGGCAGCGCGTGATCGACGTGCTCAATTACTCGACCGAGGACAAGGGCGTCACGTACCAGCAGGGCACGCAGAACTTCGCCAACGGCAAGGCGGCGATCATCCCGCTCGGCACGTATGCGATCCCGCAGATCAAACTGGTCAACGCCGACATCAACATCGGATTCGCCCAGCTGCCGGCCAACGACGACGAATCCGCGCAGAAGCTCACCTCCGGCGACGACGTGATGCTCACCATGGGCGCCGACACCAAGCACCCCAAGGAAGCGATGAAGTTCATCGAGTTCCTGATGAGTGAGGAGCAACTCAACGAATACGCCGACGCCCAGGCCGCGTTCACCCCGCTCAAGGAGACGCATGTGGGTGACGAGGCGCTCGAGGGCGTGCTGCCGTTCTTTGAGGAGAACAAGCTCGTCGACTTCTGCGACCACTACATCCCCAGCTCGATCAACATCGGCGGATACCTGCAGACGATGGTGACCAGCGGCAACATCAAGCAGTTCACCACCTCGATGCAGACCGAGTGGGACAAGGTCCAGGCCAGGAACTTCACGGAGTAAAGGAAAGGAGAGCATCATGACCACCGCAACCGCGTCTCGCGCCGCGAGCAAGCCAAGCAAGACCAGCAAGCCGAACAAGAAGAAGGTCTCCGCCTTCTCCGACCGCAAGGTCGACCGCGCCTACTACTGGATGACGGTCCCCGCCGCGCTGATCTTCGCGTTCTTCCTGTACTGGCCGTTCCTGCAGGGCATCATGTATTCGTTCACGAATTCCCAGGGCTACGGCGACTACCAGTTCATCGGGCTGAAGAACTACATCGCCCTGTTCCAGGATGGCCGCGTGGGCCACGCCTACCTGTTCACCTTCCTGATCGCCATCGCCATCACCGTCGGCATCAACCTGATCGCCATGTTCCTGGCCGTGGCCCTGAACGGCAAGATCGCCTTCAAGAACGGCTTCCGCGCCATCTACTTCATCCCCTACACCCTGTCGGTGCTGGTCATCGGCTACGTGTTCAAGTACATCTTCATGACGCCGCTGCCGGCGCTCGGCAAGGCGCTGGGCATCAAGTGGCTGTCCGAGTCGATGCTCACCAGCGACACGCTCGCCTGGTTCCCGATCGTCTTCCTGGCCATCTGGCAGGGCGTGGCCTACTCCACGCTGCTCTATCTGGCAGGCCTGCAGACCATCGACGCCGAAATCTACGAGGCGGCCGCGCTGGACGGCGTGAACGCCTGGCAGAACTTCTGGAAGATCACCTTCCCGATGATCGGCCCGTTCTTCACCATCAACCTGGTGCTGAGCATGAAGAACGCGCTGAGCACCTTCGACCAGGTGGTCGCCCTGACCGGCGGCGGTCCGAACTCGAAGACCGAGACCGTCACCTACCTGATCTTCAAGGGCGGCCTGACCGGCGGCGAATACGCCTACCAGACGGCCAACGCCGTGCTGTTCTTCATCGTCCTCGCGATTATCGCATTCGTTCAGCTGAAGTTCTTCTCCGGTAAGGAAGAGGTGTGACCGATATGACCTCCGCAATCGAAACCCCGTCGCCGCAGACCAGTTCGGTGGTCCGCCAGGCTCGCAACGTCGCCGCCTCCCAGCACGGTGCCGCCGATCGCAAAGCCCGCAAGAACGCGGCGTTCCACAAGGACCATAAGGTCAATTGGTGGCTGACCGCGGTCGTCGCGGTGTTTTCGCTGACGATCCTGATCCCGCTGTACTTCACGATCGTCACCGCGCTGAAGACCCCGGCCGAGGCCGGAACGTTCAGCCTGCCGACCACGTGGGAATGGCACAACTTCGCCGACGCCTCCGCCAAGGTCAACTACCCCAAGGCCGCGCTCAACTCCGCGATCGTCACGGTGCTCGCCGTGGCGCTCACCCTGCTGACCAACACCTTCGTGGCCTACGCCGTGGCCCGCAACATGGACAAGCGGTTCTTTCGCTTCCTGTACTACTTCTTCTTCGCCGCCATGTTCGTGCCGTTCCCGGTCGTCATGCTGCCGCTCGCCAAGCAGATGGGCTCGCTGCATCTCGACAATCAGGTCGGCCTGATCCTGCTGTACGTGATCCTGGGCCTGGGCACGAACCTGTTCATCGCCACCGCGTTCATCCGGTCGATCCCGGTGTCTCTGGAGGAGGCCGCCCGCATGGACGGCGCCGGAACGTGGCGCATCTTCTGGCAGATCATCTTCCCGCTGATGGGACCGATCAACGCCACCATCGCGATCATGACCGCGCTGTGGGCATGGAACGACTTCCTGCTGCCGTTGATCATCCTGACCGATCAGTCGAACCAGACGATCCCGCTCGCCCAGTACGTGTTCAGCTCCCAGTTCGCCACCAACTACCCGATGGCGTTCGCCAGCTACCTCATGGCCATGGCCCCGATCCTCGTCGTCTACATCTTCGCCCAGAAGTGGGTGATCAGCGGAGTGATGAGGGGCGCGGTGAAGTAGCGGGCCGTAGGCCCTGCGTCCATCTTCGCAATGACCCACCGCAGCGGCTCCCCCGATACGTCAGGGGAGCCGCTGCGATTTTCTTTCCGCCACACCCAAGCATCCCCCTGATGGGAATGAAAAAGACGGTTGCGTAAGCTTGGGCATCAAGCGATACGCAGCAAAACCAAAGGAGCCAATGATGACTGCTTTCAACCGCCCGATCATCCCCGATCTCATCCGTACGAACGGCGCCACCCCGAATCCGTGGTGGTCGAACGCGGTGGTCTACCAGATCTACCCGCGTTCCTTCCAGGACACGAACGGCGACGGCTTCGGCGATCTCAAGGGCATCACCTCCCGTCTCGACTATCTGGCCGATCTCGGCGTCGACGTGCTGTGGCTGAGCCCGGTCTATAAGTCCCCGCAGGACGACAACGGCTACGATATCTCCGATTATCAGGATATCGACCCGCTGTTCGGCACGCTCGACGACATGGACGAGCTGCTCGCCGAGGCGCATCAGCGCGGCATCAAAATCGTGATGGATCTGGTCGTCAACCACACCTCCGACGAGCACGCATGGTTCGAGGCCTCGAAGGACAAGACCTCCGACTACGCCGACTGGTACTGGTGGCGCCCGGCCAAGCCCGGCCACGAGCCCGGCACCCCGGGGGCCGAGCCGAACCAGTGGGGGTCCTACTTCGGCGGCTCCGCATGGGAGTACGTGCCGGAACGCGGCGAGTACTACTTCCACCAGTTCTCCAAGAAGCAGCCCGATCTCAACTGGGAGAACCCGGCTGTGCGCAAGGCCGTGTACGCCATGATGAACTGGTGGCTGGATCGCGGCGTCGACGGCTTCCGCATGGACGTGATCACGCTGATCTCCAAGCGCACCGACGCCAACGGCAAGCTGCCCGGCGAAGCCGGCTCCGAACTCGAGGATCTGCCAGTGGGCGAGGAAGGGTATTCCAACCCGAATCCGTTCTGCGCCGACGGTCCGCGCCAGGACGAATTCCTGGCCGAAATGCGCCGTGAAGTGTTCGCCGGCCGCGAGGGCTTCCTCACCGTGGGCGAGGCCCCGGGCATCACCGCCGAGCGCAACGAGTACATCACCGACCCCGCGAACGGCGAGCTGGACATGCTCTTCCTGTTCGAGCACGTCGACTTCGACTGCGACGGCGTCAAGTGGAAGCCGCGCGCATTGGATCTGCCGGGCCTCAAGCGCATCATGGCCAGCTATCAGAACGCGGTGGCCGAGGCCGGCTGGGCCAGCCTGTTCACCGGCAACCACGATCAGCCGCGCGTCGTGTCCCGCTGGGGCGACGACACCTCCGAGGAGAATCGCGTGCTCTCCGCGAAGGCGCTCGGCCTGATGCTGCACCTGCACCGCGGCACCCCGTATGTGTATCAGGGCGAGGAACTGGGTATGACCGACGCGCACTTCACGTCGCTCGACCAGTACCGCGATCTTGAGTCGATCAACGCGTTCCGCCAGCGCGTCGAAGAGGCCAAGGTGCAGGACGCCGAGTCGATGCTGGTCGGTCTGGCCGCCCGCAGCCGCGACAACGCCCGCACGCCGATGCAGTGGGACGCCTCCATGTACGCCGGCTTCACCGCGCCGGATGCCACCACCGAGCCGTGGATCTCGGTCAACCCGAACCATGCCGAAATCAATGCAGCCGGCGAGTTCGACGATCCGGATTCGGTGTACGCCTTCTACAAGAAGCTGATCGCGCTGCGTCACGGGAACGAGGTCGTCGCGGCCGGCGATTGGCAGCTGATCGACGCGCAGGACGAGCACGTCTACGCCTTCACCCGTACGCTGAATGACGATCGTCTGCTGGTGATGGTCAACCTGTCCGGGCGCACCGTCGACGTGCCCGCCGCCTCCGCCGCGTTGCTGCCCGACACGTTGGACGAATCCGCCATCGTGATCGGCACGTATGACGCGGCCCATGCCGTGGCATCGCTCGCCTCCCGCGAGCTCGCCGCATGGGAAGGCGTCGTCGTCAAGCTCTGATCGGGGCAAGTCGCCTGCCGGTTCATCGCAAAAGCTCCCTCCGGCGAGGGGGCTTTTGCCGTATTGCGGCGCGTTATCGTGCGTTGCGGAGCCTGGGGCCGCGCTCGCGCCACGATTATCGGGGGGAGCTCTTGGCGCCCCGACGTTTTACAATACCGAGTATGGAACAGAAAGACGTCCTCAAAGCATTGCAGCGTGACCATGCGGCCGAATTGAAGAAGGCCGCCGAGCGGTTGAAGGGGACCGCCCGCCATACGGAGATCATTCCGTCTCCCGCCCTGTCGGAGATGACCGGCCATGAGATTCTGCTCAAGCCGGAGAACCTGCAGGTGACCGGTTCCTTCAAGATTCGCGGCGCCTACAACAAGATCGCATCCCTGCCCGAGGAGCAGCTCGCCCGCGGTATCGTCACCGCGTCCGCGGGCAATCACGCGCAGGGCGTGGCCTATGCGGCGCGTGAGCGCCATGCCAAGGCCACGATCTGTATGCCGCAGATCACCCCGCCGCTGAAGGTGGATGCCACCAAGGCGTACGGCGCCGATGTGGTGCTGTACGGCGATGTGTTCGACGAGGCCGCGGCCTATGCCGCCAAGCTGAGCAAGGAACAGGGCATGATCTACGTGCCGCCGTTCGACGATTACGAGGTGCTGTGCGGCCAGGGCACGATCGGCATGGAAATCCTCGAAGATGTGCCCAACGTCACCGATGTGGTCGTGCCGCTCGGCGGTGGCGGGCTGGGCGCCGGCGTGGCGCTCGCCATCAAGACCTTCAAGCCTGAGGTGCGTGTGATCGGCGCCATCCCGGAAGGAAGCCCCGCATTCAAGAATTCATTCGCCGCGGGGCATGTGGTGCCCGCCGAACAGGTGGTCACTTCGGCCGAAGGCGTTGCCGTCAAGCACCCGGGCGATCTCACTTTCGCGCTGCTCAACGAATTCCTTGACGATCTGGTCACCGTCACCGAGCGCGACATCAATGAGATGATCCTGCTGATGCTCGAAAAGCACAAGCTGGTGGTGGAGGCCGCGGGCGCGGTGTCGCTGGCCGCACTGGAGCATCTGAACCTGCGTTCGCGCAAATTCGCGTCCGCTCCCGGGCCTCATGTGGTGGTGCCGATCCTGTCCGGCGGCAATATCGATACGGTCACGATGGGCGCGGTGATCCAGAAGGGCATGATCGCCCGCGGCCGCATCCTGAACTTCGAGGTTGAGCTGCCCGATACCCCGGGTCAGTTGGTCAAGGTGGCCACGCTGCTCGCCGAGCAGCGCGCCAACGTCATCCAGCTGGATCATGACCAGTTCAAGGCTTCCGGCCACTATACGAATGCGGTGTCGCTGGGCGTCACGGTGGAGACGAACGGGCCGGATCACATCGACCGTATCCTCGCGGCGCTCAAGGAAGCCGGCTTCCAGCCCAAGCGCATCTACTGAGGTACCGAAGCGGCGTGAGCCGCGATGGCATGTGCCACCTGTCTTCTATGCGATGTGCCCCGCTGAGAATCTTCTCAGCGGGGCACATCGCATAGAAAGGGCAGAGCGCATTAGCTTTCTGCGGCGATCGTCTCTTCCACGAGTCGCGGCAGCGCGACGGCGATGTCCTCATGGATCAGTCGCGTGGCGAGCCGGTCGTACTGCGTGCGTCCCATATTCATGATCGTGATCGGCACGCCGGCTTGCGCGGCGACCGGCACCAGCGACGCGGCCGGAAACACCTCAAGCGTCGACCCGATCACCCAGAACTCATCGGCTTCCCGCGCGCGCTTCATCGACTTTTCCATCGCGCCGTCCGGCAGGGCCTCGCCAAAATAGACGACGTCCGTCTTGATCAGGCCATTGCACGGCATATTGCCGCTGTACGGCAGGTTGCGGTGGCAGTGCGGGTCCGGTTCCTCGTCAAGATGGGCCATGATGTCGGCCGTATCGTATTTCGCGTGGCACTTCATGCAATGCGATGTGCCTATGGTGCCATGCAGGTTCACGATCACGTCAGGCGAATTGCCGGCCTTCTCATGCAGGGCGTCGAAGTTCTGCGTCGCCAGAAGAGTCAGCATACCGGCCCGCTCAAGCGTGACCAGGGCTTTGTGCGCGGTGCCCGGCTGCGCGTTCCATACGGGCGATTCCTTCTGCCATCGCCAGGAGTATTCGCGCTCCTCCTTATCGGCAAGGAACGCGTCGATGTCGTAGACGCTCATTTGCTCGGGGTGCTTGGTCCATACGCCATCAGGCCCACGGAAGTCGGGGATCCCGGCGGAGGTTGAAATGCCCGCACCGGTCAATACTGCGATTTTCTTCGTCATATACATAGGTATACCCGTTTTCCCGTTTCCTCGCGCCGGCCCGTGTGGGATCCGCACATGAGCCCGATGAGGTCCCGGCAAGGGGTCCTTGCGCTGAAGAATCGTCGCGGATATCGCTTGTACACGAGGTGAACGACGATTGAACCTTGCGAGAAAGAGCTCGACACGCCGGGGTGAACGCTATTTCGTTTACATGGAGGTGCATTTTCGGGGGTTTAATATGACTGTAGATGGTCGAAAACGCTGTTTTCGACACGCCGATGGATTGCTGTTGTTGCAGTGTTTTGGCGTGTTTTTGTCGTGTGTGGTTTGCGTGTTGGTGGGGGTTGGTGTAAGTTTATCTCTTGCTGCCCGGCGCGGCGGGTTCTGGTTCCTTGGTTGGTTCGGGGTCCGGTTCGCTGGTGTGGTGGTGGTTTGAGAACTCAAGAGTGTGTTTGTACTACTTCTTTATAGTCAATGATTGCCAGTTCATTCCAAGCCTTGCCTTGTGGTGGGGTTCCCTGGGAGGGGTTGAATTGGAGTGAGGTTTTTAGTGTGAGGATCCTTCCTTATAGGATTCTTCTGTCATTTTCTTTTTTGGAAAATAGTTTGTGAGTCATCTTTCGGATGCTTTTCATGTTTTTTTGTGGAGGGTTCGATTCTGGCTCAGGATGAACGCTGGCGGCGTGCTTAACACATGCAAGTCGAACGGGATCCGGCCAGCTTGCTGGTTGGTGAGAGTGGCGAACGGGTGAGTAATGCGTGACCGACCTGCCCCATGCTCCGGAATAGCTCCTGGAAACGGGTGGTAATGCCGGATGGTCCAGCATGCTGCATGGCGTGTTGGGAAAGATTTATCGGCGTGGGATGGGGTCGCGTCCTATCAGCTTGACGGTGGGGTGATGGCC
>OAXB01000153.1_pt1 | contig 28717 bp, 24 predicted proteins | sample 1501541 | NCBI WGS metagenome assembly OAXB01 (sample SAMEA2580302, study PRJEB22360) | human gut metagenome | biome: human gut; feature: human-associated habitat; material: faeces | place: Denmark | collected 2008/2010
CGCTTGACCGGGTACCCTATAAATAAACCACGTCCAACAAATGGGGCACAGTTCACTCTGAGGGGAGCTGTCCGCAGAGCGGACTGAGGGGAGCAACCCCGCCGGCCATCCGAGATCAAGACCCCTCTTGATGACTCTGCCAATCCAGGCATATTCCGCTTCCGCCAACGGGGCGGCGGCTCCTACCGGCGTCAGCGCCTGTTTCTATGCTGGGAGCCATGTCTGAAACCCCTGTTGCTTTTATGATCGCCACTTTTGTGGTACTCGCCGCATTCTTCATCGTCGATCTGTTCGTCGTCGGCCGCAAACCGCATGTGCCGACCACCAAGGAATGTGTGCAGCACATCGCGTTCTTCGTGGTGACGGCTCTGATCTTCGGCGGCCTGATCTGGGTGGTCGCCGGCTCCAAGCCGGCCGTGGAATTCTATTCCGGCTGGCTCACCGAATACTCGCTGAGCGTGGACAACCTGTTCGTCTTCGTCATCATCATGTCGAACTTCGCCGTGCCGAAGGTCCTGCAGAAGTACGTGCTGTCGGTCGGCATCACCGTGGCGCTGATCCTGCGCGGCATCTTCATCCTCATCGGCGCGGCCCTGATCGAGCGCTTCACCTGGATCTTCTTCATCTTCGGCGTGTTCCTCATCGTCACCGCCGTCAAGCTCGTCGCGGGCGGCGACGATGACGAGGAATACCACGAGAACGGCATCATCAAGGCCCTGCGCAAGGTGATGAAGATCTCCGACGAGTACGACGGCGAGAAGCTGCGCACGGTGAAGAACGGCGTCAAGTACTTCACCCCGATGCTGGTCGTGTTCCTCGCGATCGGCACCACCGACGTGATGTTCGCCTTCGATTCGATCCCCGCCATCTTCGGCCTGACCAAGGATCCGTTCATCGTGTTCACGTCGAACGTCTTCGCGCTGCTCGGCTTGCAGCAGCTCTACTTCCTGCTCGGCGCGCTGCTCGACAAGCTCGTCTATCTGCCGCTTGGCCTGTCCGTGGTGCTCGGGTTCATCGGCATCAAGCTGATCATGGAGGCGCTGCACGGCAATTCCCTGCCGTTCCTCAACGGGGGGCACCCGATCGAATGGGTCCCCGAGGTGCCGACCTGGTTGTCGCTGGCCGTGATCATCGTGTCGCTGGGCACCGCGGCGATCGCGAGCGTGTTGAAGATGCGTGCGATCGAATCGTCGTCCGACGCTGCGCGCTGATCGGCGGGAAATAAACGGTAATCCTTTTCCCGACATAATTGTTAGCGCTCACAACACACCCCGTTCCGTACTGGAGAAGTTGGGGCCAAGCTAGTAGACTATGCCGTGGAAGCCGGGCCGTCAGGTCCGGGTGTACAAGATAAGAATAGGCAGGCATTCATGCGTAAAGCCAAGATCGTAGATACCATCGGTCCCGCTAGCGAGGATTACGACGAGCTCCTGAAGCTCGTCGAAGCCGGTATGGACGTCGCTCGTCTGAACCGCTCCCACGGCACCCCCGAGGATCACCTGCGCGTGTACAACAACGTGCGCAAGGCCGGCAAGGAGACGGGCCGCAACGTGGCCGCCCTGGTCGACCTGCAGGGACCGAAGATCCGCTGCGGCTGGTTCAAGAAGAACGCCGAGGGTGAGGACAAGGTCCAGCTCAAGCTGGGCCAGGAGTTCGTCATCACCACCGACGACGTCGAGGGCGACGAGCACATCACATCCACCACCTTCAAGGGCCTGCCGGGCGATTGCCACCCGGGCGACCCGATCCTGATCGACGACGGCAAGGTCCGTCTTGAGGTCACCGAGGTCGAGGGCAACAACGTGCACACCAAGGTCGTCGTGGCCGGCCCCGTGTCCTCCCACAAGGGCATCAACCTGCCGGGCGTCGCCGTGAGCCTGCCCGCCCTGACCGAGAAGGACGAGGCCGACCTGCGCTGGGCCATCCGCACCGGCGCCGACATCATCGCCATGTCCTTCGTGCGTTTCGCCACCGACATCGACCGCGCCCACGAGATCATGGACGAGGAAGGCCGCCGCATCCCGATCGTCGCCAAGATCGAGAAGCCGCAGGCCCTGGAGAACCTCGAGGACATCGTGAAGGCCTTCGACGGCGTCATGGCCGCCCGTGGCGACATGGCCGTCGAGTGCCCGCTGGAAGAGGTCCCGCTGGCCACCAAGCGCATCATCGAGCTGGCCCGTCAGTACGCCAAGCCGGTCATCGTGGCCACCGAGGTCCTCGGCTCCATGGTCAACTCCCCGGTGCCGACCCGCGCCGAGGCTTCCGACTGCGCCAACGCCGTCCTCGACGGCGCCGACGCCACCATGACCTCCAACGAGACCGCCGTCGGCAAGTACCCGGACGTCACCGTGGACACCATGTCCCGCATCTCCGGCTACGCCACCGACCACGGCTTCGACCGCATCCCGGAGCTCAAGAACCTCGACATGTCCTCCACCGGCGCCGTCTCCTCCGCCGCCGTGGACCTGGCCGACAAGCTCAACGCCAAGGCCATCGTCGCCTACACCCAGACCGGCAACACCGTGCACCGCGTGTCCCGCGAGCGCCCGGCCGCCCCGATCTACGGCCTGACCAACAACGAGCACACCTACCACTGGCTGGCTCTGTCCTGGGGCACCGAGGCGTTCCTGCTCAGCGAGGACTACCACGACAAGACCCGCCGCGACCTCATGACCTTCACCGACAAGGTCCTCAAGGAAGCCGGCAAGGTCTCCGATGGCGACAAGATCGTCGTGCTGAGCTCCGCTCAGGGCGAGCACGCCGCCGGCAGCACCGACACGATCTACGTGCACACGGTCGGCAACAACGAGTGACCCGAGCGATTCGATCCGCGTGATCCGCAGGCGGTGCGACCGGCCGGTTCCGGCCCGGCCGCACCGCTGATCGGCACGCCGGTCGGAACGTCGATGCAAGGAGGGGCGCCGCGCGAATGCGAGACGCCCCTCCTTGATTATGTTTGATGCATGTGCGGCGGCATCATGCGCGGACGGGCACCGTGGCCGGCTCCGGCCCCGCCTGCCCGCCCGGGCCGTCAGACCTCGTCGAACAGATGATCCGGCGCGCACCTCAGGCGCAACACCGCGATGATCGACTTCGCGTCGATGATCGTGCCGTTGACCACCATCTCGTAGGCCTCGTCCGTGGTGAGCAGGCGCACGTCGGAGCGCGGCGTTTCCGGGCCGAAATCGCCGCGGCTCGTCGGGGTGAGCCCGGTCGCCGCGAACAGGGCCGTATGCTGCGAGGAGAAGCTCGGCGTGTTGATGAACCGCGAGAACTGGGTGAACTTCTTGGCCTCGTACCCGGCCTCCTCGCGCAGCTTGCGGACGGCCACGTCCAAAGGCTTCTCGCTGGGGGCGTTGGCGTGCCCGGCCGGGATTTCCAGCGTCCAGCGGTGGGTCGGGATGCGGTACTGCTCGATGAACGGGATCCGGCCGTCGTCGGTCAGCGCCAGCACGCCGACCGTGTCGCCGTTGTTCTCATGCAGGATGTAGCGCTCGAACTGGCCGACCTGCGGCGAGGAGAAGGCCACGCGATCGACGTTGAAATAGTGGCTCTCGACGATCTGATGGCGGGATTCCTCCCGGACGGGGGACACGCGCCAGGGGTCGAACCGGCGGTACGTCTCATTGGTGCTCATGAATCTGCCTCCTTGTTGGCGATAATGAACTACCTTTTATTCTAGGGTGGGTATGTTCCCGTTCCGGTGTTTTTCGCCGGCGAGCCGAAGGAAACGCGCCCTAAACCGACACCGGGGCCCTCCGTGACGCGGAGCCGGGCGCAAGCCGCGCCACGCTGAAAGTGGAGATGTTCGCCAGATCCTCGATCGTGTGCTATTCTTCCGTAGGTGCATCAAAAGCCCTCGTATCCCAATTGGTAGAGGAAGCAGCCTCAAAATCTGCGCAGTGTGGGTTCGAGTCCCACCGAGGGCACGCGGTGAGGAGCGGGACGCCGTCCTGCCCGAACGACTCGCAATGAAAGTTTGTACACAAAGGTCGGGCGTTGGGGCCTGCGAAGGCTGGCGCATGGATGAAAGAGGCTGGCATGACTGCAAGGAAAAACACCTCGGAAGCACCGGAGGCGTTGGAAGCGGTGTTGACGGAAGATGAGCTGAAAGCGGCGGCCCAGGGTGAGGCTCCGGCTGCCGAGGCCGAGCCGGCCGGCGAGACGCAGGATGAGAACCGCGCCCGCACCGTCGTCGTGGCCGAGGACGAATCCGTCAACCGCATGGACTTGGTCGCCATGCTCGAGGACAACGGCTATCAGGTCGTCGGCGAGGCGGCCAATGGCGAGGAGGCCGTCGAGCTGACCCGCAAGTTCCGTCCCGACGTCGTGTGCATGGACGTCAAGATGCCGCGCATGGACGGCATCGCCGCCGCAGGCGTGATCTGCGACGAGAACATCGCCCCGGTGGTCATGCTCACCGCGTTCTCCCAGCCCGATCTGGTCAAGCAGGCCACCGGCGCCGGTGCCATGGCGTATGTGACCAAGCCGTACGAGGAGTCCAAGCTGCTGCCGGCGCTGGAAGTCGCGATGGGCCGCTTCGCCGAGATCAACGACCTGCTCGACAACGTCGAGCGCAGCGAGAACAAGCTGCGCGACGCCCAAGAGCAGCTCAAGAAGACCGAGGAGCAGCTCAAGAAGGCCGAGGACACGCTCGAGGAGCGCAAGCTGGTCGACCGCGCTAAGGGCCTGCTCATGGATAAGGCAGACTTCTCCGAGCAGGGCGCCTTCCGCTGGATCCAGAAGACCTCGATGGATCAGCGCATCCCGAAGAAGCGTCTGGCCATGGCCATCATCGCCAAGTACGGTGATCCCAAGCCGGAAAGCACCGATGACTGAGTCCGCAAACGCATCCGATTCGCGCGGAACGCTGCTGGTCGTTGACGGCCACTCGCTGGCGTTCCGCGCTTTTTTCGCTCTTCCCGTCGAAAACTTCAGCACCGAGGCCGGCCAGGCCACGAACGCGGTGTGGGGTTTCGCGACCATGCTGTCCCAGGTCATCGACGCGGAGCGGCCCGACCGTCTCGCCGTGGCGTTCGACGTCAAGGGCGGCACCTTCCGCAACCAGATGCTGCCCCAGTACAAGGGCACGCGCGAGGCGGCGCCCGAGGAGCTGCTCACCCAGCTGCCGCTGATCCAGCGCATGCTCAAGGCCCTCGGCGTGACCTATATCGAAAAGCCCGGCTATGAGGGCGACGACGTGATCGGCACGCTCGCCACGCTGGGCGACCGGGCCGGCTACCGCACGCTGGTGCTGTCCGGCGACCGCGACGCCTTCCAGCTGATCGACGACAACGTCACCGTGCTGTATCCGGGGCACCATTTCAAGGACCTCAAGCACATGACGCCGCAGGCCGTCGAGGAGAAATACCATGTGGCGCCCGCCCAGTACCCGGATCTGGCCGCGCTGCGCGGCGAGACGGCCGACAACATCCCCGGCGTGCCGGGCGTCGGCGACGGGTTCGCCGCCAAGTGGATCAACCAGTACGGCGGCCTCGACGGCATCATCGCGCACGCCGACGAGATCGGCGGCAAGAAGGGCGAGGCCCTGCGCGCCAACATCGACCAGGTGCGCCTCAACCGCAAGGTCAACGCGCTGGTGCGCGACATCGACCTTGGCGTGGACGTGGACGACCTGACCTACGGCGCCTTCGACGCCGACGAGGTCGACCGCCTGTTCAAGACGCTCGAATTCGGCACGCGCACGCGCTCCAAGGTGCTCAAATCCTTCAACGGCGGCCAGCGACCGGAGCTCACACCGGCGCAGGGCGGCGGCGAATCCCGGGACGACGCGTCGGACAACGCGCTCGCCATGCCCGAGCTGACCGTCGCCGGCGGCGCCGAGGACCTGGAGGAGTGGATCGGTCGCCATATGGCGGATCGCGCTCCCGAGCCCGACGCCCGGGACGGGAAGGACGCGGCGGCCGACGCCGGCGCATCCCGGTCCGACGGCCTGATGGCGCGTTCGTGGGTATTGCTGGCCCGCGGCGACGCCCGACCGGGGCGCGCCTCGCTGTCGCGGCTGATGCTGCTGTCCGGCGGCCACGCGCTGCTGGTCGAGGCGCCGTTCGACGAGCGGACCGCCGAATCGCTGCAGCGCCTGCTCGACCGCTGCCACGCCACGGCGATCGTGCACGGCTACAAGGAGCACCTGCACCTGCTGGCGGCCGGCGGCCTGACCATGGGCCTGCCCCTGTTCGACACCAAGCTCGCCGGCTACCTCGCGCACCCCGACTTCCACGCGGACACGCTCGAGCAGGCGGCCGCGCATTTCCTCGACCTGCATATCGAGGAGGAGCAGCATGCGACGCAGGGGCTGCTCGACTTGGACGAGAACGACGCTGCGAGCGGTTCGGACGACGACATCCACGGGCCGATGCTGTCGCATATCGCGATCGTGCGCGCGCTGGCCGACACGCTGACGCCCATGCTGCGCCGCCGCGAGCAGTTCCACCTGCTCGAGACGATCGAGCTGCCGGTGTCCCGCGTGCTGGGCGGCATGGAAAGCGCCGGCGCGCAGGTCGACGGCCAGCGACTCGCCGACATGCGCGACCAGTTCTCCGCCGACGCGCGCCAGGCTCAGGAGATGGCGTGGGACGCGGCCGGCAGCCGCGTGAACCTGCAGAGCCCCAAGCAGCTGCAGAAGGTGCTGTTCGAGGATCTGGGGCTCAAGCCGACCAAGCGCACGAAATCCGGCTCGTACACGACCAACGCCTCCGTGCTGCAGGACCTGTACGTCAGATACGCGGACGACGAGCGCGCCAGCGGCTTCCTTGGCGCGCTGCTGCGGCACCGCGAGACCAACAAGCTCAAGCAGATCGTCCAGACGCTCATCGACGCGACCAATCCCGCGGACGGGCGCATCCACACCACCTTCGAGCAGACCGTGGCGGCGACCGGGCGCCTGAGTTCGGTCGACCCGAACCTGCAGAACATCCCCAACCGCAACGCGGCCGGCCGGGAGATCCGCTCGGCGTTCGTGCCCGGCGACGGCTACGTCTCACTGCTCAGCTGCGACTATTCGCAGGTCGAGCTGCGCATCATGGCCGACCGCTCCGGCGACGAGGCGCTCATCGAGGCGTTCCGTTCCGGCGCCGATTTCCACAAGTACGTGGCCTCGCTGGTCTACGGCGTGCCCGTGGACCAGATCAGCGCCGACCAGCGCAGCCACGTCAAGGCGATGAGCTACGGCCTCGCCTACGGCCTGAGCACCTACGGCCTCGCGCAGCAGCTCAAGATCAGCCCGACGCAGGCCGACGTGCTCAAAAGCAAGTACTTCGCCACCTTCGGCAAGGTGCACGACTACCTCGAATCCTTGGTGGCCGACGCGCGCAGGCAGGGCTACACGGAGACGATGTTCGGCCGGCGCCGCTACTTCCCGGGGCTCGGCTCGCCGAACCGCAACGTGCGTGAGGCCGCCGAACGCGCCGCGCTCAACGCGCCGATCCAGGGTTCGGCCGCCGACATCATGAAGATCGCGATGGTCCGCGCCGAGCAGGCGCTGCGCGGGGCCGGCGCCGCCAGCCGCATCATCCTGCAGATCCACGACGAACTCGTGGTGGAGATCGCCCCCGGCGAGGCCGAGCAGGTCGGCGCGCTGGTGGCCGACGCCATGGAGCACGCGGTCGACCTGTCCGTGCCGCTCGACGTGTCCACCGGCCTCGGCGACGACTGGCAGCTCGCCGCGCACTGATGACCGGCGCGGGGCCGGCCGACCCCGCCGTTTCGCTGTCAGCACAACCCGTAAGGAGAACCGTATGACCATGCTCAAGCAGGCCGTCGACGTGCTGGAGACCCTGTACCCGCTGCGCTACGCGGAGGAGTGGGACGAACCCGGGCTGATCGTCGGCGATCTGGCGGCGCCGGTCACGCGCATCGCGTTCGCCGCCGACCCGACCGCCGCCGTGGTCGGCGAGGCGGTCGCGCGCGGCGCCGACCTGCTGGTGTGCCACCATCCGCTGCTGTTTCGTTCCGTGCACCAGGTGTCCGGGGCGGGCGTGCGCGGCGACATCGTGCGCACCCTGTACCGCAACGACTGCGCGCTGTGGGTCGGCCACACGAACGCCGACGCGGCCTATCGCGGCGTCGGGCAGGCGGCCGCCGACCGGTTCGGCCTGATCGACCAGCATCCGCTGGTGCCGATCCGCGACGAATCCGCCGCTGCGGCCGGGCACGAGGCGGGGCTCGGGCGTGTCGGGCGGCTGCCCGGGGCGATGCCCTTCGAGGCGTTCGCGCGCCGCGTGGCCGAGGTGCTGCCGCATACCGAGCTTGGAGTGCAGGCGTGCGGACCGCTCGGCCAGATGGTCGAGACCGTGGCCGTGCTGCCCGGCTCCGGCGATTCGCTGTTCGACGAGGTGCGCGCCGCCGGCGTCGACGTGTACGTGACCAGCGACCTGCGCCACCATCCGGCCACCGACGCGATCGAGCAGGCGCGCTACGAGGCGAGGATGCGCGCGGACGGCATCATGATCGGCTCCGGGGGCGCGCGCGTGCGCCCGCTGCTCGTCAACACGCCGCACTCCGCCATCGAATCGCTGTGGTTCGACTATGCGCTCGAGGACGTGCCCCGGGCGATCGAGGCGGCGACCGGCGAGCGGCCCGCCGCCGAGCGGATCCGCATGAACACGGATCCGTGGAACCTGACCATCGCGCCGTCCGGCGCCGGCCGGTGACCGCGGCGAGGCGGGCGAATGGACGTAGGAACGACGGATGAGGGGGAGCGGCGGATGAACGCGCCATCGATACGCATGCACGAGCACGAACGGGACACGGCCGACGACATCGACATGGACGCGCCGGTCGAGGTCCGCGCGCGCAGCACCGTCTACCGCGGCGCCATCTTCACCGTGGAGGACATGACGATCGCGCTGCGCACCAAGGGCGGCGACGCCGTCGAGATCCGCCGGCAGGTGCTGCGCCACGCGCCCTGCGTCGTCATGCTCGTGCACGACGTGGCCGCCGACCGCTACCTGATCGAACGGGAGTACCGCGTCGGCTCCGACCTGTTCGCCTACGGGCTGCCGGCCGGGCTCATGGACGAGGGCGAAAGCGTGCGCCAGGCGGCGCTGCGCGAACTCGCCGAGGAGACCGGGGTAGAGCCGGTCGGCGACGCCGACCTGATCGTCGACCACGTCGGCGACTACTACTCGTCGGAGGGCATGACCGACGAGCTCGCGCACATCATGGTCCTGCATCTGTCTCGGTACACGCATACGCCGCGCCATTTCGACGCGGACGAGCATGTCGAGTCCGCATGGGTCGGATGGGACGAGCTGCTCGCGCTGCCGATCACCGCGTCGAACTCGATCATCGCGATCCAGCACGAGCGCATCCGCCGGCTGACGGAGCGGTAGGAGGCGGGGACGGTCTGGCCGACGTCTCGCGGGCGGTGAATCGCACATGAAGGGAACATGGACGACGCGCGGCGGCCGGCTGAACGCGGGGCGCCGCAAGGGGCGGGACCACGGCGTCCGTCGCCCGTAGACCCCAGCCCCGACAACACCCGGCGCGATTCGTCGGCGAAGAAACCTCGCGCAACATGTCACGAAAGTGCACACCGACGTGAGATACTGGTAGCTATGCAGATCAGACCAGGTTCGATGTATCCGCTGGGAGCCAGCTATGACGGCGCCGGCGTGAATTTCGCATTGTTCTCCCAAGTCGCCGAGAAAGTCGAGCTGTGCCTGTTCGACGATAACGATAACGAGACCCGTGTCGCGATGACCGAACAGAACTCCTACGTATGGCACAACTACATTCCCGGGCTCCAGCCGGGGCAGCGCTACGGCTACCGCGTGTACGGCCCGTTCGACCCCGACCGGGGCCTGCGCTGCAACCCGAACAAGCTGCTGCTCGACCCCTACGCCAAGGCCATCGAAGGCAACATCGACGGCGACGAGAGCCTGTTCTCCTACTGGTTCAAGTCCCCGGACAGCATCACGGCGATGAACGACCTCGACTCGGCGGCCCACACGATGAAATCCGTGGTCGTCAACCAGTATTTCGACTGGGGCAACGACCAGCACCCCAACATCCCCTACCATGATTCGGTGATCTACGAGGCGCACGTGCGCGGCATGACCAACCTCAACCAGGACGTGCCGCCCGACATCCGCGGCACCTACGCCGGCCTCGCCTACCCGTCCGTCATCGAATACCTCAAGAAGCTCGGCATCACCGCGATCGAGCTCATGCCGATCCACCAGTTCGTCAACGACTCGTTCCTGCAGGAAAAGGGGCTGAGCAACTACTGGGGCTACAACACGATCGGCTTCTTCGCCCCGCACAACGCCTATTCCAGCTCGGGCGAGCGCGGCGAGCAGGTCAACGAATTCAAGTCGATGGTCAAGGCCTACCACCGCGCCGGCATCGAGGTCATCCTCGACGTGGTGTACAACCATACGGCCGAGGGCAACAACCGCGGGCCCATGCTCAGCTTCAAGGGCATCGACAACAAGGCCTACTACCGTCTGGTCGACAACGACCAGCGGCACTATTTCGATACGACCGGCACCGGCAACTCGCTGCTCATGCGCTCGCCGCACGCCCTGCAGCTGATCACCGACTCGCTGCGCTACTGGGTGACCGAGATGCACGTCGACGGCTTCCGCTTCGATCTGGCCGCCACGCTGGCCCGCCAGTTCCAGGAGGTCGACAAGCTGTCCGCGTTCTTCGACATCGTCGAGCAGGACCCGGTCATCTCCCGCGTCAAGCTCATCGCCGAACCGTGGGATCTCGGTTCCGGCGGCTACCAGGTCGGCGGATTCCCGTCCAGCTGGTCCGAATGGAACGGGCGCTACCGCGACTGCGTGCGTGACTTCTGGCGCTCGCAGCCGTCCACGCTGCCCGAATTCGCGAGCCGCCTCATGGGCAGCTCCGACCTGTACCAGATGAACGGGCGCCGCCCGGTCGCCTCGGTGAACTTCATCACCGCGCACGACGGCTTCACCATGAACGATCTGGTCAGCTACAACGAGAAGCACAACGACGCCAACGGCGAGGGCAACCGCGACGGCGAAAGCAACAACCGCTCGTGGAACTGCGGCGTCGAGGGGCCGACCGTGATCCCCGACGTGGTGGAGCTGCGCGAACGGCAGATGCGCAACATGTTCTCCACGCTGCTGTTCAGCCAGGGCATCCCGATGATCTGCGGCGGCGACGAGGTGGCGCGCACCCAGCAGGGCAACAACAACGCCTACTGTCAGGACAATGAGATCTCGTGGACGAACTGGGAGCTGGACGAATCGCAGAAGAACCTGCTCAGGTTCGTCTCCAAGCTCATCCACCTGCGGCTCGAGCATCCCGTGCTGCACCGGCGCCGCTTCTTCACCGGGCGCGAGCAGGGCGACGGGCCGGAGAAGATCCCGCAGGTCGAATGGTTCGATCACACCGGCTCCATCATGGACATGGACGACTGGTCGAACACGCACGCCTTCTCGGTGATGATCTACCTCAACGGGTCGGACATCCCCGAAACCGACTGGTACGGCAAGCAGATGGTCGACAACGACTTCATTCTCATCTTCAACGCGCACTACGAGCCGATCATGTTCACGCTGCCCGACGAGAAGTACGGGCGCAAGTGGCAGCTGGTCGTCGACACGCATAATCCGGACGGGCCGGAGCTGAACTATGAGGCCGAATTCGTGATCACCGCCCAGTCGCGCAGCTTCCTGCTGCTCATGAGCGCGAAGCTGCCGCAGCAGCAGGAGCAGCTGTTCTGAGCTGCTGCCGGCACAGGCCTTGCGTGAACCGGGTGAGCTGCCGCTGATTGCGGATCACCACGGTTTTCGACGCATGGCGGTGCCGGATGGCGCGATAGCGGTTGCGGTGGCTTGCGTCGCAGCCCTGATGCAGGACCCACCAGACGAATTCCGCGTCGAGGCGTTCCTCGCATCCCGCCGCCATGCTGGGGCGGGAGCGGCCGCGATAGGCGTGCAGCCGTTTGCATACGCGCCACAGGCGGGCGAATCGGTTGAACAGCAGCATGACGATGAGATCCGCCGAGGCGAGCCGTTCCCGCTCGCACAGATCGGAGTAGTTGCCGTCGATCACCCATGCGTCATGCCGTTCCAGGAACTCGGCGACCATGGACCGCTGCTCGCCGACCGGCCGCGTCCGCCAGCCCGGCAGGAACTGCACCGCGTCGAGGTGCAATACCGGCAGCCCCAACGATTCGCCCAGCGCGCGGGCCAGCGTCGATTTGCCGCCGCCGCTGTATCCGATGATCGCGATGCGCCGCGGCGCCCCGCTGGCGACGGCGTCGGCCCCGGTTCCCCCGGGGGTGTCGTGCGCTCCGTATGCTCCCGTTCCGTGTGCAGTCATGTCTGACGATGATACCAGCGGCGCGGGCGTGGTACCGTATGCGGTGTTGATGGTGTATGCGAGCGGTATGTCAGACAGCGGAAAGTGGGGTGCCGATGGCGTTGCCGGTGCGACGGTTCCCTGAATCCGAGGCGGATATCGGGCAATTGGTCGCCGCTGATGGATGGATGATGCGGGTGCTTGCGGCCGCGAAGGCGATGAGCCTCCCCGACTGGTGGATCGGCGCGGGCTTTCTGCGCAATCGTGTCTGGGACGCCATGGAGGGCAATGAACCGGTCCGGCCTCGCGACGTGGACCTGGTGTATTTCCATGCCTCTGATACCGCGCCTGAAACGGATTGGGCCTTAAGCGACCGCGCGAACGAACGTTTCCCGTTCGCCTGCTGGGAGATTCGCAACCAAGCCCGCATGCACGTCAAGGACGGCGTGGCCCCATTCCGCTCCACGGCCGAAGGCATCGCCCACTGGACCGAAACCGCCACCGCCGTTGCCATCAGACTCGACGAGAACGGCAAGCTGTCCCTTCTCTACTGCTACGGCTCCGCCGACCTGCTCGATCTGATAGTCCGTCCGGTGACGGTCGATGGCGCAACCATGCCGCGCGACCTGGTCGAACGTCGCATCCGCGACAAACGATGGCTGGAGCGCTGGCCCGATCTGACCGTCCGCCTGTGATATTGCCGGGGCTCACAACGGTTTGTTGTACCCGCGTTTGACTGGCGGAATGTGCCTTTAGACTGGAATCAGCAAGCGCACGATGAGGCGCGCGACCCTGTTTCCGATATCAGGAGGTAACGATGGCATTCGACTATAAGAAGGAATATAAGGACCTGTATCAGCCGAAGACCGTGCCGGCCATCGTCATGGTGCCGGCGATGCGGTTCGTCGCGGTGGACGGTGTGGGCGACCCGAACGAGGAGGGCGGCGACTACGCCAAGGCGATGCAACTGCTGTATGGCATTTCGTTCACCGTCAAAATGAGCAGGAAATCAAAGAACCCGGCCGAGCATATTGACGGGTACTTCGACTACACCGTGCCTCCGCTGGAGGGTTTATGGAGCATGGGAGAGGGTGTTCCCGGTGTTGATTACGCGCGCAAAACCGACTTCCATTGGACTTCGATGATTCGTCTGCCGGAATTCGTGACCGATGAGGCCTTCGCATGGGCCAAGACATCATTTGCCTCCAAGCATCCCGAAGCCGACATCGATCGCGCATATCTTTTCGACTTCGATGAAGGCGTGGTCGCGCAGGTCATGCACAAAGGCCCGTACGACGACGAGCCCGCAACCGTGGCGATTCTGGACGACTACGTGCGCTCGCAAGGCTACGAGCTCGACTTCTCCGACACCCGCCGTCATCACGAAATCTACCTGTCCGATCCGCGCCGGTCCAAACCGGAAAACCTCAAAACCATCATCCGTCATCCGATAGTGAAAGTGAACTGACTCTCGGCGGTCGCCGATGGGTTTGGGTCGTCTTTCGAATGTGAATATGCGGCGTATGCCCGACCTCGATGAATCCATTTGTCGAGGTACCTTGTATTATTTATTAGGTACCTTGCAAAAACGATGGGGGATACTCGGAACATGACGATGGATGACAAGACGTTGGCGGGGCTGTTCTATGAGGTGGCGCGCATCAGCCACCAGCGCGAGACGCGACGCGATCATTCGTTGATATACGGCAGCGGCCAGACGCGCTGCCTGCTGACCGTCAGTGGTCTTGGACCGGTCAGCCAGCGCCGTCTCGCCGCGATCCTCGGCATACGATCGGCGTCGCTGAGCGAGCTGCTCGGCAAGATGGAGACACGCGGTTGGATCGTGCGCACGCCGCATCCCGAAGATGGGCGCACCTATCTGGTCGCGCTCACCGATGAGGGCAAGGCCGAGGCGATGCGCCGGCGCGCGGCCGACGATGGGTCATCCGGCGAGCTGCTCGAGGCGCTCACCGCGCAGCAGCGCGAGCAATTCGCCGAAATCCTCACCGTGATCAAAGAACACTACCGGGAACTCGACAAGCACGACATTCGGTAATACCTTGGCTCCCCTCCCTGAAGGGAGCTGTCACGAAGTGACTGAGGGGGAGTGGTCGGGCCGGCCCTGTGCGGCTCCCTTCAGCCTCGTTATGCTCGAATTGATATACGAAACGGAATCATGTCAAATACCACAACAACCATTGAACAAGCACCACTCAGCAATCGCCGTCGCACGCTGATCTTCATCAACATCATGCTCTCGTGCATCGCCACCACCATCATGGCCACGGCGCTCACCACGGCGCTGCCTCCCATCGCCAAGGATCTGGGCGTCACCATGCAGACCGGCCAGTGGCTCACCAGCGGATACTCGCTGGCCATGGGCATCGTCATGCCGCTCACCGCGTTCCTCATCACGCGATTCCCCACCAAACCGCTCTATCTGATAGGCGCGGCGCTGTTCATCGCCGGCTCGTCGGTGATGATGCCGCTGTACGTGCAGACCATCAAGGGCGATTCGGCGTCGATGGCCGGACTGGTGGGCCTGCCCGGTTCGCTGGCCATGGCGGTCATCAGCCCGATGGCCGGCAAACTGTACGACCGATTCGGCGTAAAGCGGCTGTTCCTGGTCGGCGGCATCTGCCTGACGGCCAGCAACCTGTGCATGGGGCTCCTGCCGCTGGACGCGTCGATCTGGGTGGCGGCCGCTATCAACGTGATGCGCTCGCTGGCCATCGGCTGTCTGATGATGCCGTTGGTGACCTGGGGCACCGCGTCCGCAGGCGAAGGTCGGCTTGCCGATGCGAACGCCCTACTGACTGCGCTGCGCACCATCGCCGGCGCCATCGGACAGGCTGTGTTCGTGGGCATGATGACGGCGTTGGCCGCCTCGGCGCAGTCCGGTGGCATGGATGCGGCCGCCGCCAACATGCACGGCCTGAACCTGACGTTCCTGGCCATGGGCGCGTGCGCAGTACCGCTGATCATCATCCCGCTCGTGTTCCTGCGTGGGAAGAACGGTTCGGAGCGCTCGGCCCGGTGAATCCTTTCGCGGGTCATCTTTCCCGGTGCAGGAAGCATCCCGGCTCATGCGCATTGATGACGCCGATGGATTGCAGATAGGCGTAGACGATGGTGGTGCCGATGAATCGCATGCCATGCGCCTTGAGATCCGCTGCGACGGCGTCGGACAGACGGGACATCGTCATGCCCGTCTCGTAGATGACGCGACGGCCGGTGAACTGCCGGATATAGTCGTCGAAACTGCCGTACGACGTCTGGATATCCCGGAATGCGTTGGCATTGCCGACCGTCGCGACGATTTTGCGACGGTTGCGGATGATGCCCGGATCGTCCATGAGCTCTGCGATCTTGTTCTCGTCATAGCTCCGGATCCGTTCGATGTCGAACCCATCGAACGCCTGACGGAAACGCTCGCGTTTGTTCAGTATCGTCTCCCATGACAGTCCGGCTTGGAAGGTCTCGAGCACCAGCATCTCAAAGAGGTGGTGGTCGTCATGCGACGGAACCGCCCATTCGGCATCGTGATAGGCAACATAGACGGGATTGCTGAGATTGCACCAGCCGCAGCGCGGGTTCATGTCATCCATGTGCTCTCCCTAGGGGTTGTCGGAGACGGTTGGCTATAGATGTTGATTCGATGTGCGATCCAGTATAAACGGTGCGTCTGGATGGCGGTCCGGATGTGCGGGTTGTCTGAACCGTATTTGCCGGATTGCAGGTATAAAGGGGCTGATTACTGCGGTTGCAGGTATTTCGGTACTAGTTAGGGGCAATTCTGGGCTGTAACTCGACACCTTTTACCTGCAACCCATTTCCGTCCACGCGATTGCACGGTCGGTTGCAGGTATTTTGGTGTCATCTGAGATCGGGAAAGCTGAATTGATGTCCGTATCTACGTCAGTATCTACGTCACTGTGCTGATTTGACCCTCACATGATGTCATGCTTTAGCCTGTAGCCATGAATGACCGACAATCACACGACATGGGTACCCCGGCGGAGCGTATTTCCTTTCTCAACGTAGGGGAGGTGTCGCGGCTGACGAACATCAGTATTCGCATGTTGCGGCATTGGGACGAAACGGGTCTGGTGTCTCCACAACGCGACTGGAATGGATACCGACTGTATTCCGATTCGGATCTCAGCCGACTGCGCAGGCTGCTGTTGTATAGGGAGCTCGGCATACCCGTGCCGCGTATCAAGCAGCTGCTCGATGCCAAGCCGAGTGAGGTAATACGCGAGCTGGCGGATCGTCGGGGCCGACTTGCACGCAAGGCGGAACAGATCAATCAGGCATTGGCCGATATCGATCGGCTTATGAACATCGCACAGAAAGGAATCGATATGAATGATGCGACGCGGCAATCCCGCGAATGGGCCGAAGAAGCACAGAGCCGTTGGGGCGGGAGCCGGCAGTGGATGCAGGCTGCGGAATACCAGGTGAGGAGAACGTCTGATATGCGGGAGCGCGACATGAAGCAATTCGAAGCCATCGAGCAGCAGCTCGCCGATGCCATGCGGCGCGGTGTGAATCCCGGCAGCGATGAGGCCAATGAGTTGGCGGAAGCCCACCGTCGTTCCCTGGTATGGTTCGATGTCACCCCGTCAATGCACGTGTGCCTTGGCCGCATGTACGTGGCCGACGAGCGTTTCGTACAGCATTACGATGCTTTGGAACCGGGTTTGGCCCAGTGGCTGCTTACGCTGATCGAAGCCAACGCGACAAGATTCGGTGTGGATCTCGACAATGTGACATGGCAGTGAGATGTGATTGGTCGGTATCGAAATTATCGTGATATGAACGTCGTGCCGGTCAGTTGGCTCACGAATTGGCTCACATCGTGTGAGGGATTGCGGCGATCGCGACGGTATCGTCCAAGACGGATGAGCCGCGGGGCCTTTTGCTATGCTATACTGGCGGCATGTTTCATGGGAATCAGGTTCAAGAGGTGCAGGCCACGCGGGTGGTCCGCTTGACCGTTCCCGTTCTTTTTGTGGGCAACATTCGGCGTTCCTAGGGAGTAGTGTGCCCATTTCCGCGTAATCACGATTCTGTGAGGCGAAAGCATCCGTCATATATGACGAGGCGCTGCCGCTTTTGCCGTTGCGTGCCGCCCGATTTTGCCGCTGTCGGGCATGACCCGGCGTCTTTCCGCGATGATTTGGGTTCGCTGTTCCCGTTCAATCCTCGACATTGTCTGACATTGGATGATTGCGATTGATGGGAAAACGCTATGGAGCTATTGCATCGGGGAGCCGCGCCCAAAGGTAATCTGCGGCTGTATTGCGTCTTTCTTGCCGCCACCGGATTTGTGTTGGACCGGGCCGTGTTCTTGGTATATGTGGGCCAGCATGGTCTGGACGTGCAACAGGTGGCTTTGTGCGAGGCCATGTTCCAATTGGCCACCGTGGTGTTCGAGATTCCGACTGGCTGGGTGTCCGACCGGTTCGGGCGTAAGACATCGCTCATGGTCGGCACCTCGCTGCTGGCGGCATACAACATGGGAATGCTGCTGGTCCAAGGTTTTGCGGGCTATATGGGCATGATGGCCCTATGCGCCTTCGCGTACACGTTCTTGTCCGGCTCCGACAACTCGTTGCTGTATGAGCTGGTGGAGGCCGCGCGGGCTGATGCGGGCGGCGGAACGGAAAGGAATTATCTCTCATACAGCTCGCGTGCCATGGCCGGGCAGCAAATCATGCTGGGCGTCTCGGCCTTGTTCGGGGCTCTGTTGGCGTCGTATTCATGGACCATGCTGTACCTGCTGATGGTCGGCGTCTATGCCGCTGAATTCGCGATGCTGGTCGTTGTGAAGGAGCCGCAGGCCGGGCGCGGCGCCGGCGGCGATCCGAGCCGGAACAGACCCGGGAGAGTCCGCCCGCGTACGTTTGCGACGCATTGGACGACATATGCGCCGGCATGGGTGTTCGCCGTCTTTTTGGCCGCGACCGCCGCACTGGATATGACTGCGATGGGCTATGCGAACTCCACGCAGATCATTTTCGCGGCGTCGGGAATCGCCCTGCCGATGATCGGACTGTTCTCCGGTTCATCCCGGCTCGCCAACGCCGGTGCCTACCTATTGGCCGGATGGCTGACGAAACGATTCGGCCGCAAGGCGGTGCTCGTGGGGACGCTTGCGGCCCAATCCGCGGCGTTCGTCCTGCTGCCGTTGGCCGCGGGGTCGCCGATGACGCTGCTCTCGGTGAGCGTGATGGCGCTGTTCCTGGCGGAGATGCTGTTCATCGTCGTGGAGAGCGTCACGCAGGATTATCTGGTGAATGCCACCAGGGCGCGCATTCTATCCGTCATCTCCATGGTGCGCTCGCTCATGGGCGTGGCCCTGTACGCCGTCATCGGGACCACGCTGAAGCTATGGGGCGTTGGCGTCACGCTTGGCGTTCTGGCCGTCATGATGCTGGCGCTTACCGTCGCGGCTCTTGCGGTGGCGGCGCAAATGCGGCGGATGCATGAGTGACGGTCCTGCATGCGTGGCGATCCTAGCCTGCGATTCCTGTTGGGTGGGGACGTGAAGGATTCCGAGCCATCGGGGTCGCGGGACTCTTCCAAAACCCGACGGGACTGTGTTCAGAAACGGAATTCGGGGTAATCGGCGTCCGGCCGGCGCGGTGATCCAGCCGGGCCGGCCTGATCCCGGCCAAGGTTCGCCACGAAAACGGAAGGCTCCTCAGGGAACACCCATCGGTTCAGGTAGTCGATGAAATCCCGTTCGTCATAGCACAGCCCGCCATGCGCACGGTATTGGCGCGCATGGGGACTCGTCCTCAGCCATCGGGTGCAGAACTCGAGACAGTATTCCTCCAGATCGTCCGCGACGCGGTCCGGAACCGCATACACCTTGCGGTCGTTGTCCGCACTGAGTATGACCCGCTTCATTATGCCTCCCGCAAGTGCCGTCCGGAGCGATGCCCCGACGGCAACCGTTCGTTCATCCTCCGCCACATAGATCCTCCACGATCCCATGCCTAGTTTACACTATCAGGTATGCGGTTCATGATTCGCGGGTATCGGCCCGATGACGCTGAGACCACGATGGCGGTGTTCCGGCGGGCCGTGACCGATACTGCCTCCCGGGATTACAACAGCGAGCAGGTTCACACATGGGCCGGGCATACCGGCACGCTTAGGCAATGGAACGAACGCCGGATGGCGGTGCATACATGGGTCGCCGAAGTCGCGGAATATCCGTTTGGGGGCCCGTTACGGGAATCGTCTGGAAGCGAGAGCGTCCTGGCCGGGTTCATTGACGTCGATGACGCCGGGTACATCGACGTGCTGTTCGTGGATCCTTCATGCTCCCGGCGCGGCGTGGCCTCGCTGCTGCTCGGACAGGTCGAGCGGTTCGCCGGCGCGGCCGGCCTCGACAGGCTCACCGTTCATGCCAGCATCACCGCGCGACCGTTCTTCGCGAAACATGGCTTCCGTGTGATCGGGACTCGGCACCCGGCAATTGGCGCCGTAACGTTCACCAACTATCTGATGTCCAAGCCGTGACCGGAGGCGTTCCGTTGGGAATCGAGGTCTTGGTTTAGGCCAGTCCTCTTGATTCACCGTGGAATCGTTGGAATCAATCCGCTCTTGAATTTCGAGTTTCTTGGTTCAGACCGTTGGAATTGACGAATCGTGACGGCCGCTGTTGACAAAATGTTAGCGTCTTGGAACTTCGGGGCGGCAGAAACGTTCGGCATGTCGAAACATGGTCAAAAACCGTCGCTGTTTTTCGGTGCTGTACCTACGCTCGCCGAAGAGGTGACTGAAGAGAGCGGCAATGGTTGTCTACTCATTGTGCTGTGGCTCATGTTCGAGCACGAGTTTCATCTTGCTGTTGTCCATCAGCCATGCGTGCAGGTCCCGGTCCATGATCATCGCCAGATCGAAACAGGCCTGCACCGCGTCGGCCAGTGTGATGCGCCGGTTCTCGCCCGGCAGCGGGATGCCGTTGACGAGCGGCTCGTGGTGAGCGACTCGGTTGCGCAGGGCATGCACGGTCTTGACGATGTCCAGTGCGTAGTTTCTTGTCCACTTGGCGTTCGTGTCCAATGCGTGCCGACGGCCGCCGGGGAAGGCCTTGGCGATTCCCGCGCGCCAGAGGTCGTTCTCGTAGTCGGCGCTTCCCTCGTCCGGCCAATGAGCGTGGATCGCGCCGCCGTTTTCCCAGCAGATTGCGCCAGAATCCGAATGTCAATGCAGCGACGAGATGTCCGCGCGTGTGCCGTTTCTTCTGTTGGATGGTGAGGTGGCCCCAAGCCTCGCGGATCTGACGCTGGGTGCGGTCGTCGAATCGAAGTCCTGCCATGTGCCAGTCCTCGGTGTCGGCCTGTTCCAAGGAAATGAGGGACAGCTACCGGTCCATGTGGTTGCGCAAGGCGACTTCGAGGATGGCGATGTCGCCCATGCAGGCACTGGCCATGTCATGATCCCACAGGTACAGTCGCAAAGCCGAGCATGAGCGCCGCTGCGCCTCACGATCATACGCGGTAAGCCGTTCGTCGGTGATGCACGCCCGTAACGCTCTCTCCTGTGGGCTTCCCTTGTGAGGGGTCTGCGAGAGGAAGTCGGGTGCAGGGTTTGACTGTCGGCTCATAACCCATTATCATATTCCATGAAATCCCCCAAAGGGCCTCTCCGGACGGTCTTCGACTGAGCCGTGATGCACTGGGGGTTCTTTTTTGTCTGACAGCTTTGCGGCGTGATTCGTTCGGTGGGTACTTCGTCGAGTAAAACAGGTGCCGGTGCAGGTATCGCCTAAACCCAAATCGTTGGAAAACCAGGATGCGCGCATAAGCCCGTTCGGAAAATGCCATTCCGACACGCCTCTCTTGGAAGAACAAACCCCCGGTCGCAAACGCCATAGAAGTTCCTATAGCCCGAACCGTCTGCGCAACAAAAAGAACGCCCTACATCCCAGTCGGGAGTAGGGCTTATCTGTCGGGCTGACAGGATTTGAACCTGCGACATCCTGTTAGGATTCGGGGGTTCTTGGCTGACCCTGGCGCTCTTGGCTCACCCCAAAACCATTGGAATTAAGCCATTCTTCGTTTTTTTCGTTTCTTTGTTCAGACTACTCTGATTGGTTGATTTTGACGGTCATCGTTACGGAATCGTTACGGGATTGTGCGGCACTGTCCTCTAGAGAGCATCAAGCGGCATAGAGTTCGAATCTCGTTTTTTAGGATTTCTGCTGCCTTGTCTTCTTGATGTCTTCATGCCACTCATTGACTTCCACTGATGAAAGCGTTCTCATATAATGGTGATGTTCCAAATCGGGCCTCCGATATAACAGATGCCCGCATGTGGAAAATTTCATCTGAGGAATATCTTTGGCTTTTGGAATGTCAAAGCATATACTGAAAAACGATGAGCTTAAACAGGTGCGCTTATGATCATCGTCCGTTCAGGGTTCTACTTGACCTCTCCAAAGTCATTTTTGCACTATCTATCCTATTGAGAAAGGAGACAAATTGGTTTAAGTGACCCAGATCAATACGCCTCGAAACCGTCGGAAATCAACGATTACAATCCTCGCTGCTCTTGGCTGGTTGGGTTCGTTCGAGCGGTTCCGAAGTCATCGTGCCTGAATCGCGTCTGGAACAAAGGACAACGAGATATCTCGCAAGTCTACTAGTTATGCAAAAGGCGTAGTCGTCACGTTGAAAATGCATATATCTATCGCTCAGAGTCTTTCTCGTCTCCCCTGTCCTGATTGGGGTATACACGCACAGCTCTGCGAGCTAATGAACGAGCTTTTCTTTTCCTTACTTTATCTTTAGGATAGAGTCGGTAATCTATATACGCATGTCCAGTCATATATACAGATTCCGGTTGAACTGATTCATTGTCGATCCAACGCAACCCCTCGTCTCTGATATCTTCTGTTTTAATGGCATAAACACCAGCTGATTCATGCCCAGATTGGGAGAACTCTTTATAATGCTGCTCAGCGCTAACTTTTGTAGAACGAGCAGTAGATAGTTGACCCTCATCTCTAGCTGTAGGCATAAACGCAGAAGAAGAAACGACGCCGTCAGATATCAGTACAGGATGAACATTCCGATAACACTCATCGTCTGAATCGGTAATCTCAATTTCACCATCTACTAAAATGGGCCATTCGTTCTCTCCATCAGTCATTTGAGACACCTCCGATCAGCCAGTTCAAAACATCTTCTGGATCGGAATGGTTAGTGAAGCTCTTTTCATCTTCTTCTCTGGAGTCGCTGAAATCGTAAGCGACGATTGAGCCATCGCTCTTGAAATCGACTTCATAATCCAGATTCTTCCACTCAATCTGAATACCACCTTCAATTTGAGGGAAAATGACTAAATCAACTAAGTTGGTCAACTCATCTGCACGCGTAAGAACAGCCCTCAAGAATGTTTGCACATATTTGAAAACAGATGTCGTTATGGGAGCACCACGGAGAACGCCATTCGATGAATCGAACCATCCTTCTTCCAGATGTGATAGCTCTTCCATTCGATTTGCAAATTTAGGAGGAAGACTCTCCTCTATCCCGTATGTGTGCTCTATTGACTCTATGACGCCTTCGTCATCTACTCTACAAACAACGGACAGAGAGCACATTTTTGCGCGAGATCTTCTATCCAGAAATTGACGAAAAACATCCCACTGGTCTAGAGCAACTGCCGAAGAAAGCTCTCTCTTCGTGTCATATATCAAAAACCTATATCTGAAACTATCAACACCTGCAACCATGCCAATTAACTGACCATCAATTGACATTTCCTTCAGCTCTGGCTCGTCAGATTTCGCAACGATTTCTCTCCACTCAAAATCAACATCGACACGTCCTGTATCATCAGGTTCTGCCAAGGTAATCTTTTCGTTCTCTTCAAGCACCTTCCCCATACGATACAGACGTCGAACCGCCTCAGGCGGAAAATTACCTATAGCAGTAGGATCCTTCTCTGCTTTTATCCGACAAACTGTATCCTTGATTAGTTTTCGTGCCTCTTCAACAACATCCGGATCTGATTCATCATCCCAGAAATCCAGCTGAACCGGTGTACTGTCTTGAACGCGAGTCATCTCCACTACTACGCAACCGTGTTTCAGACCAGCAATGCGCAGATCAATCTGTCGCTCAAACCCACTAGGGAGATTCTTTCTCCTAGGATGATCTCGCTTGTAGAGACGCTTCGCAACATCAATGACCAAGTCTCTGTAGTTTTTCAACTCATCCAATACGGCAAGAGGGAGTCCCTCCGCTTCATCAAACCGTCCTCCAGACATAGAGTAACGGCCAAAAGCTACAGCTGTCCTATTCATACGCTAAGGCTAACCAACCTTTCCTGGCTTTACCTGCTTTTCAGCGAAATGTGGACAAACCGTGTCCTACGCTCGATAAATCGAGCGTAGGACACGCCTCAGACATCAAGATAGTTGGATCTGTCTAGTAAAAATGTCAAACTATAGGGAGACATAACATCAAAGCGATCCAGACGACAAGGAGGGCTTCATGAACAGTCTGGTAGAGGAAGCAAGTATCCAGTTCTTCAACGAGACAAGGGGCCTGTTCGACATGGTGCCGCTGTTTGGCATTACAGCCGAAGAACTCCTCCTTCAACTTGGAACGCCTGACACAGCACTCTCCAACGCAAGAAAAACCCCAGAGTGGAAGAAGGTGTGTGCACTTTTCATCAAGAAAGGCGAACAGGAGCCTTCTTGGTGGCAAACCCCTTTGGGTAACTATGCCGCTCAGCACCTGCCGATTGAGGATCGAACGATCTCGAAGGCGGAAGCTGCGAAGATTCTCGGAGTTAAGGGCGGGACTGTCGCGACGCTTGTCAGTCGGGGTACTCTTCGCTCCGAAGGCGGCAATCCTTTCCTCTCCGATGTGCTAGAGCGCATGCTGAAGCCTAAGAAAGCAGGACGCCCCCGTAAGAAAGCTGCTTACAGCGAAGCCAAAACGCCAAGCGGAACAGGCATCACAGTCAACAGAGTGAAGCCCATCCTGAAATGGGCCGGCGGCAAGTCTCAGATGCTCGATGTGCTCATCCCGAAGGTGCCTGCGCATTATGGCAAGTACATCGAACCCTTCTTCGGAGGCGGTGCCCTGTTCTTCGCGCTCCAGCCCAAGGACGCTGTGATTGCCGACAGCAACCCCGAACTGGTGAATCTATACATGCAGGTCAGGGACAACGTGGAGGACGTGATCTCCATTCTCTCCGGCTATAGGAACGAGAAAGATCAGTTCCTTGAGGTCCGTGCGTTGGATTGGACGACCCTTCCCCCGGCCGAAGCCGCAGCCCGTACTCTGTATCTGAACAAGACGTGCTTCAATGGTCTGTACCGTGTCAACCGCAAGGGACAGTTCAACACGCCCTTTGCTAACTACAAGAATCCCACGATCTGCGATGCCGAGGCGTTGCGCACCGCTTCACTTGCACTTGCCAAGGCGACGATCGTGTGCGGTGACTATACTGATGTGCTTGCGGAGTATGCCGAGCCCGGTGATTTCGTGTTTCTTGACCCGCCGTACATCCCGGTGTCCGAGTACTCGGATTTCAAGCGATACACGAAGGAACAGTTCGAGATCTCCGATCACTCCCGATTGGCGATCGAGTTCTCCCGACTGCATGCACTGGGTTGTCACCTGCTGCTGACCAACTCGAACCATCCGTTGGTACACGAACTGTACGGCCAGTATGAGATTCAGGTCATCCCGACGAAACGTTCCGTGGCCTGCCGCGCAAGCAGCCGCACCGGTGAGGATACGCTGGTCATCGCCGAGCCAGAGCCCAAGGCTCTGCCAGCGGCTTCCGTCAATCCGCTTGAACTGTCTAAGCAGGTCGAGTTGTATCCCTCAACCCGTTTCATGGGTTCCAAGCAGAAGCTGCTGACGGAATTGTGGGATGTGGCGTCGCGGTTCAAGTTCAACTCGGTCGTCGATCTGTTCTCCGGTTCGGGCATCGTCAGCTACATGTTCAAGGCGCAGGGCAAGCAGGTCATCAGCAACGACTACATGGCTATGAGTGCGACCTTCACCAAGGCGATGGTCGAAAACCAGACCACTACGCTACCTCTCGATGACGCACGACGACTGCTCGAAGACTGCCCGACGGATGATTTCGTGGCGACCACATTCAAGGATTTGTACTACACGGACGAGGAGAACCATCTGATCGACGTGCTACGCACCCGTATCAAGTCCATCGAAGACCCCTACCAGAAGGCCATCGCGATGACTGCCCTGATCCGGGCCTGCACGAAGAAGCGCCCGCGCGGCATCTTTACCTATACCGGCCACCGATACGACGATGGGCGCAAGGATCTCAAGAAATCCCTATCCGAGCAGTTCCTGGATGCCGTGGAGGCAGTCAACAACGCCGTCTTCGACAACCGGCAGCAGAGCATGTCCATCCGGGGCGATGCACTCCAGCTTACGGCCGATCATCCCGATCTCGTGTACATGGATCCGCCCTACTACTCGCCGCTGTCGGACAACGAGTATGTGCGCCGGTACCATTTCGTCGAAGGACTGGCCTGCGACTGGCAAGGCGTTCAGATGCAGGAGCACACCAAGACCAAGAAGTTCAAGTCGTACCCGACTCCCTTCTCGTCACGAACCGGTGCCGCCGCAGCGTTCGACCAACTGATCGAACGATTCAAGGACAGCATCCTGATCATCTCCTACTCATCCAACAGCCAGCCCACGAAGGAGGAGATGCTGGACATCCTCGGCCGTCACAAGCGGAACGTCGAGGTCGTCCCTGTGGACTACCGGTATTCGATCGGCACTCAGCACAAGGGCGACGGAAACCGCAACAAGGTGGAGGAGTACTTCTTCCTCGGCTGGTGACGGATAGGCGAGGAGAGACGTCAATGCAATGATGGCCTCTCCTCGCCTGTAAACTGGGGACATGGGCAAGCAAATATCGATTTGGAACATTGGCAACACCGGATTGCGCAATCCGCTGCGCATCTGGGACGGACTTCAACTGTTCGCCGAATCCCCGTTCAATGGCAACCTGCGAGGCGATAACGAAGATCGCTTCCAGACACTGCTTAACAATGCAGGTCTCGTCCACTCGACGGGCAAAGCCGAGGACACCAGCAGCTACGCCAGAAAATGGCGGCTCATGTTCGGTCGGTTCGGATTCATCTACCCACAAGTCAAGAAGAAAGATGGTAAACAGGAAGATCTCGGCCCGATGGATCAGGTGACGCCCTTCGGGCAAGCCTTCCTGAACGCCAAGACCTATCCGGCCCAGCAGGAATGCTTTCTCCGTTCACTGAGCCTTGAACAGATTGACGTTCCCGGCGGTCTCGGTCATTTCTCGCCGCTACGCTGGATGCTGGCGGTGATGCTCGAACTCGAAAAGCGCACCGGCACCAGTGAAATCAGCCGCATCGAGTTCTCCTTATGGGGGCACACCACCGATCCCAGCTACGATATCAACGAAGTCGTCGAACATATCATCGACCTTCGGAATCGACGCAAGCAGGCACCAGCCAAGCGAAGGTTCGACGCCGAGGAGATCAAGAAACGTGGCGAGGACTACGACAAGAAGAGCTCTAACTTCTTTGAATATAGCGACATGAACATGCGCTATCTGCGCATCAGCGGTGTCGTCCAGCGTAAGGGTCGAGGTCTGATCATCGTCCCCGCCAAACACCTTCTGGCTGAAAAGCTTGCCAAGACCACAGCGAGCCGCCGCCCCATCATGGACATATACCGGGAACTATGCAACGGTGCCGCCCTCCCAATGGACGACCTTGAAACCGCCAAGGCCCTGTTGTCCAACATGGAAGCACAGCTGAAAGAGAATCACATCCTCTACGATCTGAGCGGCCGATCTCTGAACACTGTCGCCGAAATCAACGTCGCACGACGCGAGCTGGAGGAATTGTGGCAGAAGACCGACGAGATCAAGTATGCGGCGCAACAGCCCGAACAGTGGCGTGAGATCTCCGACTACATGACACTACTTATTAAGGGCGGCGGCAAAAAGGTCGACGATACGGATGAGGACAACGGCATCGAAGTCCCCAAGGATGAGACGCCGGTCTACCTCGAATGGACACTCTGGCGCGCTGCGCTCGCGATCGGGCATCTGACCAATCATCCTAGCGATGTGCGAGGGTTCCGACTCGACTCCGACTTTCTTCCGGTATCCACCGCAGGTGGCGGACAAGGTGACCTGTACTGGGAATACGGTGATTTCACCATCCTTACCGAAGTCACCATGTCCACCTCATCAAGACAAGAGGCAATGGAGGGCGAACCCGTCCGCCGCCACGTATCCGATGCAGTAGTGAAATACGGCAAGAACAACATTCCCGTGTATGGCTTGTTCGTGGCGGTCAGGATCGACACCAATACAGCCGAAACATTCCGACACGGGGTGTGGTACGCCAAGGGCGATGTAAAGCAGCGCTTGAATATCCTGCCATTGCCTCTTGAACAGTTCCAAACCTACTTCGTTTCACTGTTCCAGTCACAGGAAGCAGCAAAGCACAAGAAACTGAAAGAATTGATCGAAGCCTGCGAAGCCAAGCGCGACGTTCTTGGAGCGCCCGAATGGAAGGAATACATCAAGCAGACAGTATCAGCAAACGCATGATACGAAATGGCGGGGTGCTGGATCAGATGAGCCGGTACCCCGCTACTGCTATTGCTCTACCTCGACGTTATCTTTGCTCAGCTTGCCGTTGAACGCCTGATTCACCAAGGTGTAGACGGCTTGCGCGACGCCGATGACTCCGGTGAGGATGATGCCCCATCCGTAGCCGTGGAAGCCGTTGGTGGCGGCGATGGCGATGACGCCGAGCAGGATGCTCACGCCGAGGCTGGTCAGGCCCACGTAGTCGGCGGGGATATGCTTCTTGAACGCCTGAATCAGCGCCGGCGCGATTAGGGCAACGATGCCGGCGGCTAGGGTGGTTGCCGTGGGAATGTCCATAAGGTTCTCCTTGGATTGGTCGGTCTTGGATATGAAAGTGGCGGCCTCCGGCGTGGTGCCGAAGGCCGCAGACGATTCGACGGCTGCTTAGTAGCGCAACTGCTGTCCGGGGTAGATGAGATTCGGGTTCCGTAACCCGTTGAGCTGGGCGACGCGCTGCCAGCCGGAAGCGCCGAAGATGCCGCTCAATGTCTCGCCGCTCTTGACGACGTGGATCCGAGTGCCGGTCGCATTGGCGTTGACAGCGGTACCGTTGCCTCGATAGGTGACGGTCTGGCCGGGCCAGATGCGGTTGATGTCACCGCTGGGCACGCTCCATGCGGTCGCGGGCCACAATCCGGTGCGGGCGGCGATGCCGCTGATGGTGTCGCCGGAACGCACCACCACGCTGTAGCCGTTACCCACACTCGGCTTGCTCGGCTGGAGTGCGGGCGGCGCCTACCTG
>OAXB01000158.1_pt1 | contig 27733 bp, 25 predicted proteins | sample 1501541 | NCBI WGS metagenome assembly OAXB01 (sample SAMEA2580302, study PRJEB22360) | human gut metagenome | biome: human gut; feature: human-associated habitat; material: faeces | place: Denmark | collected 2008/2010
TGAATTTGGTGCCCGGACTCGGAATCGAACCAAGGACACGGGGATTTTCAATCCCTTCAAAAAAGACCAAATGCTCTATCAGCACTAACAGTTTTTTACTGGTTTGCCTTGAGAAAATGTTTAAGTTTGCTGCAATATGATGTAAGCAATGCTTAAATACGGTGTTTCGAAACTACCATAATCCTACCATCAAATTGCCTTGGTTTAAGATGGCCCATCTTCGTATCCCAGTTCTAACAACTATATTGCATTAGGTGAGAGTACTTCATAATGAGCAAGCTAAAGCAATTAGCTCTTCAGAGATATCTGGGCTGATTCTGGTTGTTATGAGCTGCAACATCTGACGTCCTCAGGTTAAGGTTTACTAAGATAAGTTTGTTTTCTTCGAAAGCTCTTGATGTTTCATGACATGGGCTAGATCGTGAACATATTGAAAGTTCGAGATAGTCACGGTAAACCTCACTTAAAGCAATTACAGTAACTAAGGTTACTACTACGTGGAGCAATTTTGATATAGTTGGAGAGAATAAAGAAGAGTTCTGTTGTTCCAGGCTCTTGGTCTCGTTGAAGCACAAAAGGATAGGGTGTGAACAAAATAAAAGCTGACTCAGATTTTCTTGTTAGTCATAAAATTAAAACATTGATTGGTATGACTTTGTTCGTACTTAAGGCAAGCCCTAATGTTCCGTTTACCGCCAGGCAGTTGGCAATCAAAGTTTGCGAAAGCTTTCCTGAATACGCAGAAAAGAAACTTGCTTCATCAGAACATCTTTCGAGTGTTGAAGACCTAATCTCCCAGGTAGCGGCAGAGATAGGCGCCCAAAGACCTTCGCTGGTTAAGAGAAATGCTCATATTAATGTGACGGCAGGAAAACCTAGAAAGTATCTTTGGTCAGATGATGAGGCAAAGGGCATACAATTAAATAAAGATATCTTTGTCACGGATGATGCTGACGTTTCTGATCCCCATGGCGAATTTTATTCTGAGCATGAATTATATCCTCTTCTAAGCGAGTATGCTTCGAGTTCATTAAACGTGCTTGTTCGTCGTGTAGATGAAAAGAAATCCAAAAAGGGAGCCTTCAAGAGTAATAAGTGGGTACATCCAGATGTTATAGGGGTCCAGGATATTGGTCATAATTGGTCGTCCTTGACTAAGGATGCGGTTTCAATTCTTGGTGGTAAACGTGCTTTTCTTTGGTCTTTTGAAGTAAAAAAATCTTTAGTTATTTCGAACGTTAGAGAGGCATACTTTCAGACCGTTTCTAACTCATCATGGTCTCACTATGGTTATCTTGTAGCTGCAAGCATTGAGAATAACTGTATTGATGAGTTAACTGTTCTGAATGCGGCACATGGTATTGGCGTTATCCTCCTCGATGTACATAATCCGTCTGAAAGTCAGATTCTTCTTCAAGCAAAAGAAAAAATAAGTTTAGATTGGCAAACTATTAATCGTCTTATTGAATTGAATCCAGACTTTAAAGAATATATTGATTTGATAAACCAATTCTCGTTAAATAAAAAACTTAAAATAAACGAATGGGGTATTGAATATGAATAGGTTTTTTCTCTTAATCAATTGTAAACGTTAACTAATAAAGGTCTTAGGAGATAGTTATGGCTTATGATTTGACTAATACTCTGGTCATTGGTATTAGCTCAACAGCACTTTTCAATATGCAGGAATCAGATAATCTTTTTAAGGAATTCTGTTCCAGCAATCCAGAAAAAGCAATTGAGCAATACAGAGACTACATGCTTTTGCATGAGAATGATGAGTTGCTTCCTGGAACTGGATTTCCCTTGGTAGAGGCTTTGCTGGGGCTAAATAAGTATAAAAAAGAAGCTGATAAATCTCCTCTTGTTGAAGTAGTGGTTATGTCAAGAAATAGTCCTGATACAGGACTTATGATACTGAACAATATAAGAAAAAAAGGAGTAGATATAACAAGGTCAGTATTCACAGGTGGTGAAACGGTGGTTGACTATCTCGAGGCTTTCAATGTGGATCTCTTTCTTACAACCAGTATTGATGATGCACAGCGCGTTATCGACTCTAATGCCTGTGCAGTTGCTATTTTAAAGGAACCGCCAAAAGAATCTATAAAATATCCGCAAGATCAGGTAAGAATTGCCTTTGATGGTGATGCTGTCTTATTCGATGAGTCGAGTGAGATTGTCTATAAAACGAAAGGAATTAACAGTTTCCATGCACAAGAAAATGCCAAGCAAAATGAACCTTTGGCGGAAGGTCCTTATGCAATGCTGCTAAAAAAAATAGCGAGATTACAAGACCGATTACCTGCAAGAGTTGATTATTCACCGATAAGAATTGCTCTTGTTACAGCAAGAAATAGCCCATCCGAGCTACGAGTTATAAAAACATTAAGAGCTTGGGGGATAAATGTTGATGAGGCATTCTTTCTAGGTGGGGTCGAGAAAACAAAAATACTTAAAGCTTTCAATCCTCATATATTTTTTGATGATCAAGATGTCCACCTTGAGCCAGCATCAGTATATGTCCCTTCAGGCCGAGTACCTTATGCTTCTCGCTCACCATTATATCAGCAAATATTGTCAATCAAGCCAGCTTAATTTATGTCAATGTCATTGCCCCGATGAGTCGGGGCGGAACTATCATCATGGTCACGAATTTTTCTCAGATGACAGTTATCTGCCGAAGATAGTCTTGCAATAAAATCTATCGTTTAAATAAACTATGGGCTTCGGTATTTTTTTGATGTAAAAATAAAAAGACAATATCATAAATGTTAAACCTCAAAATAGCCTAGCAGCAAACGCCAAAACAACAATACTGACATTACCATTAACTGTCGCGATGGTTCTGAGTCGGTCGTCTTTAAGTGTTTTACCATCAAATGTTGCGATGGTGCGGAGTCGATCGTCTTTCAGGGTCTTCCCATCAAATGTTGCGATGGTGCGGAGTCGGTCGTCTTTCAGGCTTTTACCGTCAAAGGTAGCGATGGTGCGGAGTCGGTCGTCTTTTAGGGCTTTACCATCAAACGTCGCGATGGTCCTCAGTCGATCATCTTTCAAGGTCTTGCCATCAAAGGTCGCGATAGTCCTGAGTCGATCGTCTTTTATAGTTACGCTCATAAGTATTCTCCTGTGATACATCCATTCAGTACTTTACCATCCAAAATCAAGCACTGGTTTCTTTAAGTTCTGGATGCTAATCCTTTGAATGTGCGGTAAAAATTCATCCAGTTAGCATTAACATTAACCAGCGCTTCATCGATCGTACAGGTCTGACGCAGTTTAAAAGATACAATCTTACCTATAAATTGCGGTAGCGCATTGCTCTGTTATCTGGCATCTAGAGGTGTCCTCCAACCCCTTTAAATTTTTCGATAAACGCCCCAATTTTCTGGAATACGGTCTGCTTTTTCGTTTTGTACTGAGGATTCAGCGGACTGAGCTTTGGTAGCGTCTCATTTAGCTCAGTGCCATTTTCGGTAGCATATTCCCGTTTTAGTGATGTGCGGATATAGCGCCTTGCAGCCTCTTCATTGAGGTTTTCTTCCTTAATCAACGCCTCTGCTTCCCGCTGCTGTTCACGCTGAGCATAGGTAAAGAATGCATCAATGATACTGGCCTTGTCCGGCATGTCATCAAGGTTAGTTTGCTGAATAAAGTCAACAATCAGACCTTCTTTGGCACGGTTGCCCAGACTTGACCGGATTAAGCGTCTGACCTCTTCAGTCAGGGCTTCTTTACCTTTTTTCTGACGATTGTGGTCGAAAATCAGACCAAGGATGTAGTCCAGGTTAATCTCCTGCGACTTCAGCAGGTCAATTTCAAACACCACATCATCCCAGTCTGTGGTTGATTTATCCCTGTCGTTTGATGCTTTTTCGCGTCGCTGCCAGTCCCTGATATCATTGTATGCTGAGCGATAGTCCTGAACTTTACGTTCTGCCGGGAGACGAATGGTTTGTAATTCAGCAAATTTTTCATCATCCACATAGTGCTCTGCTTTAAAGGTTTCTACCGCTTCCGGGTCACTAATATCAACCTTCTGCAGGGCTTTCAGCGTGGCAAATTCATCATAGTTTTGCAGGATGTTTTCTGCCCGCAGATATTCACCAAACAGTTTGACGAAGGCTTTTTTCTCTTTTTCACTGTCGATACTGGCCGGGTCAGGGAAGCGCTGCTCCAGCTCCGAAACAACAGCCATAAAACCTCGTTTAGCCTCACCGGTTGCCGCATCGGTAAAGCCCTGCATGTACTCTTCGTAGCTTTTTTCCAGCACCACATTCTTGGTGTTTTTGTCGCCAAAAAGTGTGATGGCATCAATGGTCGGACGCTCCAGGTCCCTGAAAGTCACGATATTGCCGAAGGTTTTGGTTGCATCATAGATACGGTTGGTGCGTGAGAATGCCTGCATCAGACCGTGATAACGCAGGTTTTTGTCAACGAACAGAGTATTGAGCGTCGGAGCATCAAAGCCGGTTAAGAACATTCCCACCACGATGAGAAGGTCAATATCCTGATTTTTCACTCGTTGAGCTAAATCGCGGTAGTAGTTCTGGAAACCGTTACTGTCAGTGCTGAAATTGGTTTTAAAGCAGGCGTTATAGTCATCAATGGCTGCATCCAGAAATTCCTTCGCACTACTGTTCATCGCGCTGGTATCAAAGCTTTCGTCAGTAATATCACCAATGGCGCTTTGCTCTTCATTTGCAGCAAAGGAGAAGATGGTTGCCACCCGAAGGCATTTATAGCTGCCAGATTTCTTCTCTGCTTCTTCCTGTAGCATTTTAAACGTCGTGTAATAAGCTTTCGCCGCGTCCACGCTGCTAACTGCTAACATGGCGTTAAAGCCCTTAGCTCCCGGGAAGGTTCGGTGCGTTTTCTGCCGGAAGTTATTGAGAATGTATTGCGTTATTTCCTGGATACGCAGGGGGTGCAAAAATGCCTGTTGGTTTTCAGCCGCGCTGAGTTTTTTCTCGTCTGTTTCCGTTTCAAGAGACTTAAACTGTGGGCGGACATCGTTATAGTCCACCTTAAACTTCAGCACTTTTTCATCACGAATCGCATCAGTAATTACGTAAGAATGTAATTCACGCCCGAAGACGCTGGCGGTGGTTTCTGCCCCCAGTGCGTTTTCCGGGAAAATAGGTGTACCGGTAAAACCAAACTGATAAAAGCGTCTGAATTTCTTTTTGAGGTTTTTCTGGGCCTCACCAAACTGGCTGCGGTGACACTCATCAAAGATAAACACAACCTGCTGCTGATAGACGGGCAGGTCAGCTTCGGCTTTCATCAGGTTATTGAGTTTCTGAATGGTTGTGACGATGATTTTGTTATCGTCTTTATCCAGGTTTCTTCTGAGGCCTGCTGTATTATCCGAACCATTGACACTGTCCGGAGAGAAGCGCTGATACTCCTTCATGGTCTGGTAATCGAGGTCTTTCCTGTCGACCACGAAGAAGACTTTATCGATAAAGTCCAGCTCAGTAGCCAGTCGTGCGGCCTTAAAGCTGGTCAGGGTTTTTCCTGATCCTGTGGTATGCCAGATAAATCCACCGCTTTCGGGTTTTGACCAGTTCTTGGCTTTAAATGAGCTGTTAATTTTCCAGAGGATTCGCTCAGTGGCAGCAATCTGATAGGGGCGCATGACGAGCAGCGTCTGGCTGCTGTCAAACACGCTGTAATTAAACAGAACATTCAGCAGGGTATGCTTCTGGAAGAAAGTGGCGGTAAAGTCCTTCAGGTCCTTTATCAGGGTGTTATCCGATTTCGCCCAGTTCATGGTGAAATCAAAGCTGTTTTTATCCCGCTTAGTGGTACTGGCAAAGTACCGGGTATCAGTCCCGTTGGAAATTACGAAGAGTTGCAGGTATTTAAACAGGGAGTTATCGCTGTTAAAGCTTTCCTTGCTGTAACGGTGTATCTGGTTAAAGGCTTCACGAATCGCCACGCCGCGCTTTTTGAGTTCGATTTGCACCAGTGGCAGGCCGTTGACCAGAATGGTGACGTCATAACGGTTAGCGTGTGAACCTGTCTGCTCAAACTGCTGAATGACCTGCACCTTATTGCGCAGCAGGTTCTTTTTATCTATCAGATAGATGTTTTCCAGACGACCATCATCAAAAGTAAAATCACAGATATAGTCGATATGGATTTTACGGGTTTTGTCCAGGCTGCTGTCACTGGGGCTGTCCAGATACTGCTCTGCGAAACGCCGCCATTCACTTTCATTGAACACAACACCATTGAGAGCCTGCAACTGCGTCCGGATGTTAGCCAGCATTGCGGTCTGTGATTTAACGGAAATAAATTCATAGCCCTGATTGCGCAGATCCTGAATCAGTTCGCGTTCTAAATCTGATTCGCTCTGGTAGCTGTCACCGGCTTCCCAGGCTTTCGTGTACTTGTCGAGAACGATGAAGTTATTGGATTCAGCGATGGTGTGTGTCTGTTGAGTCATAGCGCATCCTGTGTGCCCGTGTGGCAAAAACCGGCAGAGAAAGAGCAAAACTACCGGCGAGTAAAGGGGTGAAGCATGACCTGGACAGCAGCAGCTGACCGGGACGTTATCTCATATCTGTCAGTTGCTGACCGCATCAGGTTTCGGGAAGCTGAACAGCAAATCGCGATAGTATTCGTACTGCTTCTGGCGCAGCTCGATTTCGCGGGGAAGCCCTTCGCTGATTGACGCTGTAATTGTTTCGAATTTGTCGAGAATTTTCGCGATACGTGTTTGTTCCTTGAGGGAGGGAAATGGTACTTTCAAATTTTTTAACAGTCCACCTGTAATAAGAGGTTGCCCAGCACCTACTGCGTACTGATTTAAATTCATGTGTCTTAGTTGATGAAATGCGAAACGTACATTCCATGAGTCAGAAGGATGAATAATAAGAGTATTATCTGAAACGTCAAAATGGCCGGAGACAGCATTAACCAATCCTGCATATGCACCGACGCGTGCGACTAGGAGCAAATCTCCTGAGTAAGCCGCTTTATCAATAAATCCTATCAATCCTGTTGAACCGTAAACAGGAAATTTTCCGTCGGCATCCCGAGTCTTGTTGCGTCCAGATGCGATTTTCGTTGTGATTTCTCCCAACGTCTTCCACTCAACCTCACCCTGTTCAAAGCTCAGCAACTGGTCGCGATAGTAGTTGTACTGTTTTTTACGCATGGTAAGCTCAGCTGTAAGCTCAGCTGTAAGCTCAGCTGTAAGAGCAGTAAATTTATCCAGAATCCGAACGATTTCAGACTGGATGGCAAGGGATTTTTCCGGGGCGCTGGGACAAGGGATGGGTATTTGATAGTTTAAAATTGCATCTTTACTGCCTCGAGGCATCTTTGCCCCTTTAGCGTGCTGCATACTGTAAGAAAAAAATGAATCCGACGATAATGCATAGTAGAGATATTCTGGACTAATAATTTTTTTACAGTCTGCTAAAATGCGTATAGCAAGGACATCACCACTGCACCCGCCATTATTCTCCGCCATCCAAACTTTCTTTAAATATGGGCGAATATTACCTAAAAGAATATCACCTGGCTCATAGGCAGTTAAACGTGCCGTATTAGGCTGATAGGTGGCATCAATGCGACCGCCTTTATCAGCAAGGAGATTATCAACGCCAACGAATGAAGTGGCATCAAGTTTATCAGCATCAACTTTGGTTGTTGAATACCCGGCGATATCGCCCACTGCTTTCCATTCAACCTCAACCCCATCCAGCAATTTTTCCAGATAACTCATCTCGCTCATTTCTGCACCTCGCAGCCTTCAATTTCAGCCACAATCGCATCAATATCTTTGCGCAACTGGTCGATTTTGCTGACCGTGGTTTTCAGTTCTGCATTCAGCTCAGCAATATTGATTATTTCGCGGTTATCTTTCGCTTCCACATAGCTGCTCACTGACAGGTTATAGTCATTCGCTACAATGGTTTCAAACGCGACAGATTTTGCCAGATGAGCAACATCTTCCTTGCTGGCAAATACCTGCATAATCTGGTCGATATGGGCATCGGTCAGGATATTGTTGTTAGTCTCTTTTTTGAACAGTTCGCTGGCGTCAATAAACTGAACGTTGGTATCCGTTTTATGTTTAGACAGAACCAGAATGTTTACGGCAATGGTGGTGCCGAAGAACAGATTCGGTGCCAGAGAAATCACCGTTTCAATATAGTTGTTGTCGACCAGGTACTGTCGGATTTTCTGCTCTGCACCGCCACGGTAAAAAATACCAGGGAAGCAGACTATTGCAGCGCGCCCTTTCGCTGACAGGTAGTTTAGTGCATGTAGCACAAACGCAAAGTCAGCTTTTGATTTCGGGGCCAGTACGCCAGCAGGAGCAAAACGCTCATCGTTAATCAGAGTCGGGTCATCGCTGCCAATCCACTTAACCGAGTACGGCGGGTTAGAGACAATCGCATCAAACGGTTTTTCATCGCCAAAGTGAGGCTCAGTCAGAGTATTTCCCAGTCTGATATCAAATTTGTCGTAGTTGATGTTGTGCAGGAACATGTTCATACGCGCCAGGTTAAAGGTTGTATGATTTATCTCCTGACCATAAAAACCGTCTTCAATGATATGGTTATCAAAGTGCTTCTTCGCCTGAAGCAGCAGTGAGCCAGAGCCTGCAGCAGGGTCATAGATTTTGTTGACGTGAGTCTGACCGTGCATCGCAAGCTGAGCAATCAGCTTAGATACGTGCTGAGGTGTGAAGAACTCCCCGCCAGACTTACCGGCATTCGCCGCATAGTTTGAAATCAGGAACTCGTAGGCATCACCGAAAAGGTCAATCTGGTGCTCATTAAAATCCCCGAGCTTTAGCCCCTCAACGCCTTTCAGAACGGCAGCAAGACGGCTGTTTTTGTCTTTGACGGTGTTACCCAGTCGATTGCTTGTCGTATCGAAATCGGCAAACAGGCCTTTGATGTCAGCTTCAGACGGATAGCCGTAGGCAGAGCTTTCAATAGCGACGAAGATACTGTTTAAATCAGCATTCAGCCTGTCGTTGGTGTTCGCTTTAGCGGCAACGTTGCAGAACAGCTGGCTCGGGTATATGAAGTAACCTTTAGTCCTGATGGCATCGTCTTTGATGTCATCGGTAATGATGCTGTCATCAAGTGCTGCATAATGTATGCTCTCATCCCCTGCTTCCATGTAGCTGGAAAAATTCTCACTGATGAAGCGGTAGAAAAGTGCACCGAGTACATACTGTTTAAAATCCCATCCATCTACTGAGCCCCTGACATCATTGGCAATGGCCCAGATTTGACGGTGTAGCTCTGCACGCTGCTGAAGGCTTGTCATCTTGTATCCTGTTGTATGACTCTTAAGTACTGTTATTGGCCCGATTTTATCGCAATTTCATATGGATGACAGGCTTTGTATGTCATGCCTTGCACTGAGAGTTCGTTTGCCCGGTTGTGTAGCCAACACTCTTTCAGTCAGGCCAGTAGAAACGTTGTGCTGACGATAAATACTGAAGCCCCAATACTATCGGGGCTGAACGTTCAGTCGGTGAGAATTTCTTCATCCGTATCCATTGTGGATGGTGATGAATCTATTTTTGTTGTAAGAAATACCCGATTCAGTAGTCTTTGCTTCAGGGCGTTTCTTCGCTCATTGTAGAACTCCGGGAAGCGACTGAACTCAATATTGTCATCTGAAACTAACAGCATTGATGGCGTATAGTTGTTTGATGAATGAGATAGCCATTGTTTCAGGGATGTATCCTGTTTACTTATATTCTGAGAGTGATTCAGTAAATGAAGATTCGGTATGGTGTCCCAGTGTTCCGGATTTTCATAAAAGCTGAGGTTCTCCGGTGAATTCGCAATATAATCTAATTTTTCAAGATGTTTCTTTGAAAAATGATTTCTTGGGTGAAGGTGATCAATATGAAACACCTCGGTCGGATTCATTTCAGGGAACAGAAGATGCAATAGTGCTCGGCAACGACCTTCGCCATATCTGATATTGAGAAGGCTTTCGATGTATTCGTCGTCAAATCTGAGGTCCTTATTCGAGCCTTTATATCTGTCAATAATCTTCTCAAGAGGAAAATGAACATCTGAAAGACTATTTTTCATTACATCTCTGATGCTCGTGAGTAGCGCATCTGCCTGGCTTCCAAAGATCCCTTTCAGAAGTACCATGTAAAACCACTGGCTAATTACTGAGCGTTCATTGTGGTTTTTATTCAGGAGGTTAATCGTTGTATATAATGGATGTCCACTGGTTTGCTTTTTGTAAAGCCAGTAGACCACAGGAATGACTGCATTTTTAGATATCAAAGACTGTGGATTGATGCCGAATCGCCTGATAAGAATAAAGGTCTCCTTGATACAGGATTTTATTTCAGACCATTGTTGTTGTATCTTACCGACCTCCTCTGAAGTGAAGTTTTTTACTTTGAACCGGACGTCAGAGTCAATAAGCATCAGGCTGGTTTTTAAGAACCAGTCTCTTTCAATATAAAAACCCATTTCATTATTCTGATAAATGTTTTTTGTCAGTTCATCCAGTTCTTTTCTGAAATCACCCTGCCAGTGCGCTACCGCTATTGACATCAGTAAGTCGGAGAACTCAAGTTTTGTCCCCCCGCTGTTCGTGCGGATGAAAACATCCAGCACATGATCAATGTCCTGACTGCTCTCATTGAAGTAGTGGATAAGATTCTCAGTTCTTATCTTGGTATAAAGTTTAAGCAGAGTTTTTCTGGAAAATTCACTGGAAATGAGTCCTCTTTTTTCGAGTTCTGGTACGACAACGTTAAATAAAATATCATCAGGGGAATCATACTGCTCGTATTTGAATATTTCGTGCAGGCAGAACCAGTGATGTTTGTTGTCTGTAAGTGAATCAGTGTATTGCTTGTCGGTCAGGAACCTGAAGTTATACTTCATCATGAGCTCATCGTCTGAATTAAGTGGCGCTGTTAAATCGACGTAAAGCTTTCTTGGCGGCAGGATGCGATCATCCTGTGCCGAAGGCCACCACACCCGGGGCTGTTTATACGCATACGTTCCACACAATCCAATATATAATGATGTGAGACGCTGCTGACCATCAATCACCGCCTTGAAATCATGAAATCCAGCATTTGTTGCTACGCAGGGGTTTTCTTCATTAAATCGCTGACAGTATTCTTTCAGGAATTCATAGAATTTGTAATCGTTTTTAATACTGGCACTACGGATATCCCACATCATGAAAGAGTTTATCGGGTAGTCTCGCATGATGGAATCAAACAGCAGACATATCTGACTGCTGCTCCAGACGAACTTCCTCTGAATTGCAGGCAGAAGATAGTGGCGTAAATTAATTGAATCTATCGCTTGTTTTATCGTTATTGCTTTTTCATACTGGCCAGCCATCATAAACCTCATATGTTATATTAGCTGGCCTATTTTAATTTATTGCGTGTCGGTAGTACAGTCTTTGCACAAACTAATTTATGCAATGGAAAAGCTGACGGCTCGGTTTGTGTTTTTCATTCGGGTAGACTCGCATTGCGGATGCACAAAGTGATGAAACCTGTCTTGCTATATTTTTACCGAAGTTAACAAGTAGGCCGTGCTTTATTTTTTCACCCTCTGCCCTGATGCTGATGACAAAGCTGAACTGATATACGATTACCTCAATGAGGTCATTGCCAAATGTTATGATGGCGGCGTTGTTTATTTCATATTCATAATCCCTCAGGTCAGTGTTAAGTCTTGCTGTTGCATCTACAAGTGCGTATTCTTTATCGATAATCATAACTTTCTCACTTATCATGTTAATGTGATTTAATCATCACTAATAATATGTTGTGATTTTAATTACGATTATTCGTCTGTTTACTCCCGTAATGCATTATCTGATGAATAATGTTCATGTGGGGTAAGGCTTCCATAAAGTCAGACTGTTCAATCAGCGAAATGAGTGTGTTATCGATCTCAAACGTTGTATCCGGTAATACCTCAACCAGCCTGATTCGGGACAGGGAAATAACGAACACGCCCGATGACGTACATCCGGCAAGAAACCACTCCGCATGGCTGCAAAGCAGACGATAGGGATGAACGGTATGGCTGACGTTTTCGTCGGTTCTGATACGCACCTGGGTCTGGTTGAGTATGGCGAGCGTCAGTCTGCTGAAATCACCAAAGAGCGTGGGTTTCTGGCGCGGCTCCGGGAGCATAATCCGGTAGGGTGAAGGGTGCTCCCCGTCAAGCAGAAGGCTCAGCAGTTTGGCGTCCATCGCGGGTAACAGACGGTCAAGATGCAGCAACCTCGCCAGTATCTTCATATCCCGTTCCGTGCGGCGACGAAAGTAATGCGAAGCGAGCTGATATACGCCGTTGTTCTGTTCAATATCAAGATAGGTGAGGCGGACGTTAAAATCCCGCCGCAGCGTGCGCGTCGTCACCCCAAATTCTTCTGCCAGCGTCCCGATATGCAGCTTTTCACCCTGAAACAAACGGCTCAGGATGATGGAAAGGCGGGTTGCCAGTCTGTCATGTTCGTTTTCTTGTGTTATCAGCGTCACACTTCATTTCCGAATTTAGCCGGGAAATAATGCCAGCAGTAGCGGACAGGATTTGTCCGCCCTCTGAAGTTTTTTAAAGTCTGAATACCTTAAATGTAAGTGCTAAACGTCAGTATTCTCAGGTGAATAAAGATGCTTCTGGCGCATGTAGGCAATAAAAATGCAGGATGGTAGCGTCACCCGGTATGCGGGACCGGCTAAATCTATCAGTAGCCAGAGAGAACTGAGCACCCAGCCCACGGGACCGGCAAAAGCGCCCATAGTCCGTGTCAGCATGGCATTTCCTGCAACGGTCAGCCCTCTGCCTAACAGGGCTTTTGCTACGCCATTTGTGACAACAAGCGCCATCTGATAGGCCGCAAATCCGGATGTTTTTATCCCCGCCTGGATTGCCATGGTCAGCAGCTCCGGTGTGGGATTGCTGTAGCCTGTCTGCAATTCTTCCGCCACAGTCTTTAGCTGGTCGGGCGTCATCTTCTCAAGACTTTTCTCCAGAATCTTCATCAGCAGATTCATTTCAATGGTTTCAACACTGGATTTGCTGTTGTAGTTCACCTTCATTTTATCGCAGGCATCGGTAAGAATTTCCCGGTACAGCACCCCTTTACCCCAGCGGAGCAGCGTGGCAAAGCTGTTCGCCCCAAACGTCTGAACCTCGGCGGCAATGGCATCCCAGTAGCGCGGGTGGTTGGGCTTGTGTTTTTTATACTGAGGATCATAGGTCAGCGTTTCCGTGATGCGTGCCAGTCCGTCTTTCGGATCGTAGATAAGCACTGAAACCAGTAAATCCAGATCGTCACGATGACAGTGGCGCAGAAACTCAAGGTCGGGGTCGTGTCGGTAGGTAGCCATATTTCACCTCATTGCAGATATTGGACCTGACAGTTTAAGGAAGCCCCCGGACAGGGTTTGTCCGCCTGAAAAACAAAAAAGTAAAAAAAAACCTGCCCGAAAGCAGGTTTCTGTTCACCGGATGGAGGTATAACGCGTCGGGATTACTTTCCGCGCCATTCCTTTTCCACTTTATCCGCAAAGGCATCGCACTGCCGGGCATATTCCGGGTTATAGAGCAGCTCCGACTGCGAAAGCTGCATGGCGGTCATGCTGCCGTTACGGGCATTTGATTCGAGCCAGGTTCTGCCATAGGTTTTGTTCATCACCTGAAGTACCCGGTTGAATACCGGTCCGTTGAAGCGGGCATTGAGATTAACGCCTTTTACCTGAAGGCCGCTGTCACTGGTCTGGGTCAGGCGGGTGGAGTACATCGCGCAGAAGGTCGAGTTGGTTATCATCTGAGCGTCAGCCTGCTCGTCGGCGAACGCGCTGTGGCTGAAGGCGGAAAGCAGAATTGTGGCGGTTAACAGTTTTAAAATTTTCATCATGTTCCCTTATGGATTGAAAAGCGGAGACAGCCTGCCATACGGGGTGGTCAGGAGATATCCGGCAGAGAAAAAAGTCAGGGTTTCAGCGAGGGAGCCAGTCGCCAGCGGTGAGGGCCAGCGGATTCGAGCACAAAGGCCAGTTGAGCGAGGTCCCGTCTTGCGGTCCGGGGAGATACGTCAAACTGCCGGATGATGTAGCGAACAGATATTGTCTGACCGTAAAACAGCACCATGGTCAGCCAGATGAGCCGTTCTCCCTGTCCGGTAGCGTGTTGCCTGCGACGATTAACGTTCATCGTTGCCATACGCGCCATCGGTCCCCTTTCTGAAAAGAATCGAGGTGTCTGGCAAGCCAGATATCAGGGCATGAATTGCCGGTAACGCAGCGGGCAGTAAACCGGTGGCAGTTAAAGTCGAGCAGGCTGTAGGGATAGCGCTGACCCACTGCCGCCTTTGCCCGTTCAGCGGCCCGCGCACAACCCTGAGGCGTCAAATCCATACAGTCTGTATACACCGAGATAGCGGAGTTCCAGCCATCGAGCCGGTCAAGAAACCCTTTAGCCTTACTTTTGATAACGGTTCCATCGCCATCAAGATGAACAATATCGCCGTTACCTACATAGATACCGCTGTGTGCGGCAAGGCCAAAAAGCAGTTCGCACTGCACGATACCACCGTAAGCCGGTTCATCGACGCAGGAGAGAATGCAGTTATCGATAAATGAATCCACGAAGTTCAGCAGCAGAAGCCGGTACATAACATTCAGTTCCTTACTACGGGGGAGAGGGGGATGCGTGGGAAACGTAGTGAATACTCAGCTTTCCCACAACGTACGGACCGTGAAAACCCCCATATCGTGGTAAGCCATAAAGTTACTTTCCCACAGCGACCAGAACTCACGGGCGTCGGCATGAGAGATATCGCCACATCGGGAAAGCCACGTGTATTGTTGCGTCCAGCTCACATCGACATCTTTTTCAAGTTCAGGCCATGGATGCCCTGCATAGTGAAAATCGGTGACGTAATCGAGCTGCCAGTCTTCTCCGGCAGGGATGAGGCGTATTTCGACCGGATGCCAGCCGCCCTTTTCCGGTGAGTATTCAGGGTCACGGAAGTTAATGGTTAATCCGGTGATGGGGTGACGATGAGGCGGTTTTTGCGCGAGGATATCCAGAAGCAGTTGGGTGAACGACCGGGAGAGAGGCAGCACATAGCCGCCCTGCAATATTACGGGTGATGACATAGTGAATTTCCTGATTTTTGGTTAACAGAACACAGAAAAAGTGAGGATTAGTCCTGACTGAGCGCAGCAAGCTGCGTCATACGATGTTGCCAGTCGGCATAACAATGGTGCATAAAGAGTCTGCTGCTGTCCGCTTCGATAAGGCAGATATCCGGACTTCTGAGCACAGCAGCAAGAAACCCGGCGTTGTTGGTACTGCCCTGACCAAACAGTGGGCGAAATACACGGGACGGGAAGCTGTCCTGCTACTGTTCCAGAATGGCGTGAATCGCATCAAGCGCTATCCATTCACGAGAGAACAGGCCTCCTTCGCCATTGGCGGTTAAGCGCAGGGCAAGGCTGCCGGTATCACCCTCCTTACCCAGCTCATACGTCAGCAGACCTTTACTGTGGGGGCTGATTTTCTCGGCTTCACCACTGTAGAACACGGTATAGCTTTCGGTGACGGCGGCTTCGGTAGCGCCTTTTTTCTTACTCATGGGTCAGCGCCTCAATCAGGTTCTGGAGTTGAGTGATAACGGTCGTGTCCGGGAACACCAGATAGATACCCTGACCGTTATCGCAGACGATGCCGAGCAGGAGATACCAGCCATCATCAAGCGCGGTGACGTATTCAGGGTTAGCCAGTGCCACTGCCAGCAGCGGGTCTTCGGGGAGTGTGTCATCGTGGTTGAGATGCCAGAGCAGGGTTCCCGTTTCGTTCCAGAAGGTGGTAAACAGGTCGATATCATCGACAGGGCCAAGGATTTCATTGCTGAGGGCCGCCAGTGCGGAGGCGGGCAGGTTGAGAAGGAGAAGACTGGTGGGGGTCGTGAGTTTAAACATGATTATCTCCATTTGATTGATTTCAAATGGATAATATGTGCCTGTTTTGTCGCGTGTTACGGCGAAGTATGGAAAAAGGTTTTGACATCGTGGATTTTTTCCAGTTACATTTATCCCGCCTTCAGTGCAGGTCTGTTCATGGCCAGTAAGCATTAAGGAGTCCAGCGCGGCTACCCCGATGAACCATCAGGTGAGTCGTTGGCTGGTACAGCGGTCAATGATGTATGCAGGTTATATCCTGCCATCTTTCGCTGTTCTGAGCCTTCACAGTGATGTGTTGTTTCGGGGCGCTTTATCAGTGCCCTGCTCGAGCCTGTAAGAAATTACGGGACCACAAGCGTCTTATGGCGCCAATGGTATCTGCTGGTGAATCCAGTGGATTAACACACGAAATTCAACGGGATCTCTGATCCTTTTGTTTAATTTTCGCGTGGATTCGGGCTATGCAACACATTGTCAAAGTAGTATTTACAACCCTTCTCTTGATTTGCAGCACCCTTGCGTATGCACAGCGTTTAACCGTTCCCGCATACATGGAGGACGCTGTGTCCTGTACAACACAACCTATAAGCCAGTCCCTTATTCAGAGCGTTCAGGCTGAATGCATTCAGAAGGGCAAAAGTCGTGAACTGAGCGACAGCAGAACTACGGGTTTTAAGGCGCTGGTCAGTAAACGAGGCAAGGTCATGTTTGCCGCCCGTTTCAGTTGTGGCGGGAGTAACGTATATCGCCGTCTGGGTGATTATCCGGCACTTACCATCACGCAGGCGCGGTCAGCAGCACAAAAACTAATTGCAGATATGCGGGCAGAGTACCAGCTACGTGGTGCTAACCTGTTCGTTTCGCATAATTTGCTGTTCAGTGGTCTGCTGGAGCGCTTCGAACATGATGTTCTGGACGCTGGTGTAAAGCGTTCTGCCGATACCGATCGTTCAAAAATCCGTAACTATCTGCTTCCCCTTCTTGGGCATTTTAAGATTCATGATATCGATGAGGGCGTTATCGGGCGTTATCTCAATGGCCTGAGCAATCTGAAACCAGCCACACGTAATCGTCATCTGGCTCTGCTGAAAGCCATTTTTGGTTATGGTCGCAGAATGAAGCTGGTGACGACGTTACCCACTGAGTTTATCCGGATGCTGCCGGAAACCACGTCCCGTCGCAGGGCGATGAGCCATGAGGAATTTCAGCGCTGGTTTAAGGCCTGCGAGCAAAAACACCACAAGGAACCCGATAGTGCAGCGGTCATGCTGCTGATGTTTCTGGGCTTAACCGGGCTTCGACTGGGGGAAACTCGTCACCTTCGTCTGGAGGATGTGGAATGGTCACGTAAGGTCATTACGCTCAGACAGACCAAGAACGGCAGGCAGCGTCATGTTCCGGTGTGTGATAAAGCCTTTGTGCTGCTGACCGAAGCGCGTCAGTTCCTGGGGGATAGCGGTTGGGTTTTCCCTGGAAAAAACACGGATAATCCGGTTGCAGAACCCCGTCGCCTACAAAAAACACTTTGTGAAACAGCGGGTATCCCGTCCTATACCATCCATGAGTTGCGCCATTCTTTTGCGACAATCCTTGTCGAAAGTGGCGCGGATATCCACATGGTCAAGGAGCTGCTGGGCCACAGTACGATTAAAGTCACTGAGATCTATGTGCATTCCAGTCCGGAGCGATATCACGCTGCCGTCAATCAGGCAATGGGCGTTGTTAATTCGTAAACAGAACCATCGCAGCAGGCGGATGGGTTCTGGCTTACGCCTGCTGTTCATATTGAATTTAAGGAGACAGTCATGAGTGGCGATAAATTAACCAATCTGGCAGATGATATTGATACTGATATTGATCTGTCACTTAGTCAGTTCCTTACGCAAAAGTCGCTTAATGAGGCGCGTGCGGCAAAAATTCTTGACGATGCAATAGAGATTGAACTGGATGAAGATGAACCGTCGCAGAACGGAAGTGCAGCGGGACTTCCTGCGGGCTACTATAACGGGAACTCGGGTAGCTTTTTCGCCAGAGGGAAAAAGGTTGTACATATCAGTTCCACTCCCATAATCCCATGCGCCAGATGCTGCTCTAAAAACAAACAGCACAACATGAGCGTTGATCTGATGACCATTAATTACATCGGGCAAAAGGTCGTGGTGTCGGTATCGCTTGACGAGCTGGCAAGAAACCCGGAACAGGTCATTGCTGCTCTGGCGTCCAGAGGATTTGGTGTGACGACATCTGTCCATGCCAGGGCTTACTTTGAGAAATTCATTCATGCGTGCATGAAAATGGCGCTGCCAATGTATCTGGTGGCAGAGTCTATGGGTATGGTCGAAGGAGAAGCTGCCTTTTTGCATGGTGATATGCCGGTTGCCAGGGGGATCTCCGGTTTTGATTACCTTGTTCCTCATAAATCGGTTTTTTCAGGCATTCGCATGTCAGGGTCGTTAGCAGAATGGAAAACGCTTATTGAAGAGAATGTTTACGGATGGCCCCAGTTGTTTGCGCTCAGCAGCTCGTTTGCATCAATGCTACTTGGGATGGCCGGGATGGATGTGGCGTTGTTTCATTTTTATGGTGGTTCGACAACAGGGAAAACGGTAGTTCTTCAGGTGGGAATGTCTGTACATGCCCATGGCGGTGAGCCCGGTAGTCATCCGGACGTCGCTATTCTGCGATGGAATACAACAGATAATGCACTCGAAATCAACCTCAGCGAGTTTTCCGGGTTAGTTGCCTGTATTGATGAAATGGGCGCTTACAGTGATCGAAAATTCTCATCATTGTTGTATAACATGACCTCTGGTCGCTCAAAAAATCGCCTGGATAAGTCGCTCACAGGAAGAAAACCCGTATTGTGGAAGACGTTCATTCTGTCCTCCGGCGAAATGTCTATACCGGAAAAGCTAGCTTCCCGCAATGAACAGCTTCAGGGAGGGCAGGAACATCGGGCTATCAGCCTGAATATTCTGCCGGAAGACGCTGCAAAAGAAGGTGAACCCGTCGGAGAGGTACGTCGCCGCGCTGATATCCTCAAAGCTGAACTGGCGGAACAGTATGGCACGGCTGGAAAAGCCTTTATTGCCTGCTTTTTGTCGCAGCAGAATGATGATGGTAGCTTGATGTCATACAGTGAATTATCCGAACAGATAAAGGAGACGACAGAAGAATGTTGCAAGATGCTCGCGGAGGATCTGCAGTCAGACGGATATGTTCTTTCCGATATTCAGCACCGGGCGTTAAAACGCTTTGCTATTTGCCTTGTTGCTGGCGGTATGGCTGCGGAGTGGGGCATCCTGCCATTTGAACCGCAAATGATTAACGATTCGGTGATGAGCGCGGTTCGCCGCTGGCTGGATGATGGACGGAACCAGTACAACCCGGTTAAAGAAGCATTAAGCGCCATTCAACTGGAACTTATCAAACGACAGGCCGCGCATTTTGTACCGCTACAGGATAAAGAGGCTTATATACCCAGCAATCACTGGGGGTATACACATCCTAAAACTCAGGATTTGATGATTTTTGCGCCTGTATTTGACGACTGGTGCAGGCGACATAACCGTAAATCCGCAGAGGTAGCTAAGCTCCTTTCTGCCAAAAATTATCTTGAGCCGGAAAGTAAAGGGCATTACAAAAAACGTGTTCAGAACAGTGATGTTGAAGGCGTTTTCTACCAGATAAAACGATCGTTTCTCCACTGTAATATTTCAGCCGAGTTCTAATTGTATGCAAAAAAAGCAGGGGCATTTGCCTCTGCTTTTCTGTTATCGCAAGGACGGTAGCTGAGCTGTTATCCTTTCCGCCAGTAGCTGGCTGGTGTTCTGTAAGCGCTGAGGATGAAGATGCGCATACCGTTGTGATGACTGACTGCTGCGATGCCCCAGCTGAGACTGAACGTCATACAGTGTTCCACCGTAGGAAACGATCAGTGCGGCAACCGAATGGCGACAGGTATGAATACACACCTCTTTGTCAAAAATGCCCGCCCGACGAACGATCCGTTGAAAGGCTTTAACCGGATTATTCAGCGGCATTCCCTGCTTTTTGCCGATAAACAACCATGGATTTCCCCGCTGCGTTGGCAGTGTTCTGATAACGTCCAGTGCTAGTGAGTTAAGATGAACAATCCGCCCATAGCCATTCTTGGTTTGGGGTAGCCATAAGGTGCGTTTTACCGGGTCAAGGTGTTCCCACTTTGCCAGACGTAGTTCATCGCGCCGAAGCCCGGTGAGCAGCAACAGTTTGACATAGCGGGCAGCGACGGGGCTGATATCTTTATCGGCGGAGAGGAAAATACGACGAATTTCGTCCTCGGTGAAATAGCGTTGCCGGGCGTTGTTTTCCCTGAGAAGCTGTACCACCCTTGCCGGATGAACAGAGGTAAGGCTTTGTCTCCCGGCCCAGGTAAACACCGCTTTAATGAGTACGATGACACGGTTACAGGTGGCTGCTGACAGTGACATACTTAGCGTTTGCTGAAGCCGAAGAACGGCGCTGGGTGTGATATCGCTCAGCAGCATCTGACCAATGGCGGGGCGGATATGATCCCGGTAGCGCTGAACATCCTTGCCCCAACTGCGTTTCGCGGATTTTGCCCAAACCAGATAATGCTGGTTAAAGAGTTCATCAAATGTCATCTCTTGTCTCTTGTTTTCACGTTCCTGCTTAGGGTCAGTCCCGGTGGCAAGCGAGCGTTTATGCTCTATGGCAATCTTGCGTGCTAAGGTGACATCGACCTCAGGCCAGTGGCCAATGGCGATGGCGCGTTTTCGTCCATGATAGAGGTAGCGGAGCAAGAATTTTTTACGTCCTTCACCTTTGCTGACCAGACACTTCAGACCCGAAATCTCGGTATCGCTGTATTCGGCATCGGTACTGCGTGAATCTGATGAGTTTGGGGGAAGGGATTTAATGAGCTGACTGGTAAAACGGAAACATTTCGGACTGGACATATTAGCTCCTGTGACTGGTGTAAAGAACGTCAGGGTTGACCCATCCCCGGCACGGCGCTGTTAATGGCTGAGTTGATTTTCTGGTGTGGCGAAGGGAATGCTGGTGCCACATGGGATGAATGAAGATGGGAGATGCAGAGAGAGCAGGCTTTACGGTCTGCTTCTGGTCTTAAGGGGAAGATTGCCGTTGGGGAAAAGTTCACAGAAATAATATGTGTTTCAGTCGGATATAATTACATGTGATAAGGGCAAAGAGCGTGCTTTGCTAAAATTTGACATGTTGAAGTCCACTCTTTTTAACGATGTCGTTATGGACGAGATGGCGAGTCTTGCTTAGATAATTAATCAAAATACTGTGACTTTGGACCCACGTTTACCACATTTCGAGCACTTGAGCCGAGTTTTAAGGTCTTCTAGAGTTACTCCCATTGCAACATACTGCTTAGGGTCGTTCAAAGTAAGGATTGTGGGGAGACGACAAAAAAGTCCAGAGGCGCAACATACCAGCATCTCCGAGCCGTTTTTTAACCAGTCCTCAAGATTATCGTGCGATCTCGTTAGTCGTTCGATATCCGCTCTCCACTGCTGGATTTCATTACCGTTCCAGTCGATATTTAGCTCGATTTGTTTGGCAACGAACCGGTGTTTACCTCTGTTAACTGTGGGTTCATAGTCCTTACGTTGATCTTTGATGAGATCAGCCTCATAGAGGAAATCATCGTTTTTGTTGTCGGTATAATCAAAAATTACCTTAATTAAATCAATATCAACGTTTTGTTTTTTGATGAATAAACCCTGTGTTCCGCTTCCGTTCAAGTCCCGGCTAAAGTTAATGTTGAGATGGCGGCGGAGTGAGAAGAAATAGCTGTGACCGTGCATAGTCAATGCAATTCTGGCTATGTCATTGCAGTTGTAGGGTGTATGTGTATCCATGATGTTACCTTTAATTCATATTCGGTCGAGAGCGTCAGGAAACTATCCTAATATACCTTTTTTCTACACCAGTATTTGGATCAATTTTCATCCCTTTGGCCTGTTTCTCGTTGATTAACTTTCAGCGATGTTTGAAATAGGCCATCAGTGGTCAGAATCATTTTTTACTTCCACTTTTTGCTCAGATTTGACCCTAAGGTCTAAGTTCCAATACGTTTCGCTCAATTACTATCACCCCTGATAAATTATTCTATGATGACGTGGAGGGCGGGGGATTCAGGCAATGTTAAGAAATGAAAGGTTTAAATGCGAATATTACAGGTGGAGGAGGTGGTGGATACCCCCGACTGACAAGGGGAGTTGATGGCGCTGAGTTCACCCCCTTGCCTGAAGAGGAGTCTCCCCGGTCTTCCCCCGGGGGGGTGGCAGGTAATCTGTTGTTAAATAAAGTAAATTATGAAATCCCCCATTTCCCCCGTATTCTCTGCTTCATTATGAATAATCTTAGAGAAAGGAACCGTAAAGGACCGTAGAAAGACCGTAGCTGTGAGGTGAGGGAAGGCACATCAGAGGGTGTTGAGGTGTCTAAAAGTAACGAACATCTGCGAAAATGGCGAGAAATCCAGCAAACAAATAACGTGTTGCAACGACCAGAAATCTACCGTAGCCAGAAAAGGAAAAAGCCCCGCTTTGCAGCGAGGCCTTATGAATATTGGTGCCCGGACTCGGAATCGAACCAAGGACACGGGGATTTTCAATCCCCTGCTCTACCGACTGAGCTATCCGGGCAACGGGGCGCATTAAACCTGATTCGCCTCGTCTCGTCAATTAAATTTCTTCAATTTATAGCAGACTGCACAATCTATCATCACTTTGCCGTTACTACACGCATCATCAGACAAACCAGGCGCTCCAGGCGGCGGAAAGAGGCATTGCCAGAAGTAGTGCTGGAAGCATGTTGACCACCGGAAATAGTTTAATGCCGCAGATGCGTAAGCCGGTTGCTAGCAGCAGCAAACCACCTACGGCGCTGAAGTCTGCCATCATCGATGGTGTTGTCAGCGGTAATATCAGCGCAGCAGCCCAGGCCAGCGTTAACTGGATGATCAGCAATGGAATACTAATCACCGATACCGCAATGCCAAGTGAACAGGCGAAGATCATCGCGGTAAAGAAATCCAGAAATGACTTGGCGATTAAAATGCTCGGATCGCCGGTCATCCCTTCATTCATCGCGCCGAAGATCCCGGTGCCGCTGGCACAAAACAGGACAATAATCGCGACAAAATTCTGAATAAAAGATTCATGCGCTGGCTTTTTACGCGAGTGACGAAACAAATTTTGCGCTTTAGCGACTGCGGTATTAACACCTTTTTCCAACAAACAAATTTCACCAATTAATGCACCGAGTAGCGTCGCTAAAACCATCGCCGGAAGGTTGGCGCATTTCACCACCAGTAAAATACCAATTCCCAACGATGCCAGACCAAAAATGGATGTCATAGAGACACGGATCCGTTCCGGTAAGCGTTGACTAAGCAGTGCGCCGAGGACGCCACCCAGTAATACTGCACTAGCGTTGATAAAAGGGCCGATGACCACAAGAGTTCCTGTTAATTGTGTTGTTTGATGTTTTTATTATGAACTTTTTGTCCCGCCGATTGCTTGTCTGACCGCAAAGTCCTGGCTTGCACGCTCTGGTGAAAGGTGCCATGATTGCGCGAATTTTCTCCTTGTTGTACGGAGTTTGCCCGATGCACGCCACCTCCTTACATTCTCTTGTTTATCGCCGTTTTGCGCGAAACGCTTCCCTTTCCATATTACTGCTCATGCGGTGAAGTTAACGCACGCTCACTGTAGGACAACAGTAAAATCAGAGCCATTCTGCTTTTACTGATGTCTGGCGGTCGGAGCTGGTGACCAGTTTGACCCACATCTCATGCGGCAGGTTTTTACACCTTGCCCGGTATTTTTACCTCCCCGAAACGGGTTTTACATTTATGAAATCAATGAGTATTGCCGCCAGTAGTGAACTGGTTTCCCGAATTTCTACCCATCGTCGCGTGGTGGCGCTGGAAGATACTGATTTTACGGACGTCGCGGCAGTCGTCATTACCGCTGCGGATAGCCGCAGTGGCATTCTTGCGTTACTTAAACGCACTGGTTTTCATCTACCGGTGTTTTTGTATTCCGAACAGATTGTTGAATTGCCTGCGGGCGTCGCGGCGGTAATCAATGGCAACGAGCAGCAGTGGCTGGAGCTGGAATCTGCAGCCTGCCAGTACGAAGAGAACGTGTTGCCGCCGTTTTATGACACGCTGACGCAATATGTTGAGATGGGCAACAGCACTTTTGCTTGCCCGGGTCATCAACATGGCGCGTTCTTTAAAAAGCATCCTGCGGGGCGTCATTTTTACAATTTCTTCGGTGAGAACGTTTTTCGTGCCGATATGTGCAACGCCGATGTGAAACTGGGCGATCTGCTTATTCATGAAGGCTCAGCGAAGGATGCGCAGAAGTTTGCGGCCAAAGTGTTTCATGCTGATAAAACCTATTTTGTGCTTAACGGCACTTCGGCAGCAAACAAAGTGGTTACCAATGCGCTGTTAACGCGTGGCGATCTGGTACTGTTCGATCGTAACAATCATAAGTCGAATCATCACGGTGCATTGATTCAGGCTGGGGCGACGCCGGTGTATCTGGAAGCCGCGCGTAACCCGTTCGGTTTTATCGGCGGTATTGATGCGCATTGTTTTAATGAAGACTATTTGCGCCAGCAAATTCGTGAAGTGGCACCAGAAAAAGCCGAACTACCGCGCCCGTTTCGCCTGGCAATTATTCAGTTAGGAACTTATGACGGTACTATCTATAACGCTCGCCAGGTGATCGAGACCATTGGGCATTTGTGCGATTACATTCTGTTTGATTCCGCGTGGGTCGGTTACGAGCAGTTTATTCCGATGATGGCAGATAGCTCGCCGTTACTGTTAGAACTTAACGAAAACGATCCGGGGATCTTTGTTACCCAGTCGGTGCACAAACAGCAGGCGGGATTCTCACAGACTTCGCAGATCCACAAAAAAGATAACCATATTCGCGGGCAGGCGCGCTTTTGCCCGCATAAGCGGTTGAATAATGCCTTTATGCTCCACGCCTCCACCAGTCCGTTCTATCCGCTGTTTGCTGCGCTGGACGTTAACGCCAAAATCCATGAAGGGGAGAGCGGTCGTCGACTGTGGGCGGAGTGTGTTGAGTTGGGCATTGAAGCGCGCAAGGCGATTCTTGCACGCTGTAAGCTGTTTCGCCCGTTTATCCCGCCCGTTGTTGGTGGCAAATTGTGGCAGGATTATCCGACGTCAGTATTGGCCAGCGACCGTCGCTTCTTCAGTTTTGAACCGGGGGCGAATTGGCACGGCTTTGAGGGATATGCCGCAGATCAGTATTTTGTTGATCCGTGCAAGCTGCTACTGACCACGCCCGGTATCGATGCCGAAACCGGTGAATATAGCGACTTTGGTATTCCTGCGACGATTCTGGCGCACTATCTGCGTGAGAATGGCATTGTGCCGGAAAAGTGCGATCTCAACTCTATTCTGTTCTTATTAACCCCGGCGGAGAGCCACGAGAAGCTGGCACAACTGGTCGCAATGTTGGCACAGTTTGAACAGCATATTGAGGATGACTCGCCACTGGCTGAGGTGTTGCCGAGCGTTTATAACAAATATCCGGTGCGCTATCGCGACTATACCCTGCGCCAGTTGTGTCAGGAGATGCACGATCTGTATGTCAGTTTCGACGTCAAAGACCTGCAAAAAGCGATGTTCCGCCAACAGAGTTTCCCGCCTGTAGTGATGAATCCCCAGGATGCGCATAGCGCCTATATTCGTGGTGAAGTGGAGTTAGTGCGTATTCGTGATGCCGAAGGGCGGATTGCGGCGGAAGGCGCGCTGCCGTATCCACCTGGCGTGCTTTGCGTGGTGCCGGGGGAGGTATGGGGAGGCGCGGTACAGCGTTATTTTCTCGCACTGGAAGAAGGCGTGAATTTGTTGCCGGGGTTTTCGCCGGAGCTACAAGGTGTCTATAGCGAAACCGATGCCGACGGCATGAAACGTTTATACGGTTATGTGTTGAAGTGAGAACAAAAAAACGGGCTACCATCTGGTAGCCCGTTTTTCTTGGTGTAATTAGTGGTTAACCGTCTGTGTGCCCGCCGGGACACGAACGTGTTTGTATTTGAACATCGCCATGAACGCGAAGGCCAGAACCACGGAGTAACCTGCGAAAATCAGCCATACGGTCTGCCAGTCGGTAATGCCGTTTTGGGTATACATCTCAACCACTTTACCGCTCACAATACCGCCGAGGATACAGCCGAAGCCGTTGGTCATCATCAGGAACATCCCCTGCGCACTGGCGCGAATTGCCGGGCTAACTTCTTTTTCCACAAACACCGAACCAGAGATGTTGAAGAAGTCGAATGCGCAGCCGTAGACAATCATTGACAGCACCAGCAGTACAGTACCGAACGGAGTCGGGTCGCCGTAGGCAAACAGCGCAAAACGCAGGATCCACGCCACAATACTGATCATCATTACGTTCTTAATACCGTAGCGGCTTAAGAAGAACGGGATAGTCAGAATGAACAGCGTTTCAGAGATTTGCGAAATCGACATGATGATTGACGCATGTTGCACGATAAAGCTGCTGGCGAACATCGGATCTTTGTCGAAGCTGTGCAGGAAGGTATTACCGAACATGTTGGTAATCTGCAGTTCCGCGCCCAGCAGCATCGAGAAGATGAAGAAAATCGCCATACGCTTGTTTTTAAACAGCGCGAATGCATCAAGCCCCAGCAAAGTCGTCCAGCTCTGATTCGTTTGCTGTTTAGCAACCGGAATATACGGCAGCGTAAAGGTAAACAGCACCAGAACGGCGGAAAGGGCTGCGCCAATATACAGTTGCATGTGGCTTAGTTCGAAGCCTGACAGGCTCACCACCCACATCGCCATAATAAAACCGATGGTGCCCCAGATACGGATTGGCGGGAAATCAGTAACGATATCCAGCCCCGCGTTTTGCAGGCGATAGTAAGAGATGGTGTTGATTAACCCAAGCGTTGGCATATAGGCAAACGAGTTAATCAGGATAACGAGGAACATCGCCTCCGGCGTGGTAACTTGCGCCGCCATGAAGAGAGTAATTGCGCCGATGGTGTGACAAATGGCATATACCCATTTCGCACTTAACCATTTGTCGGCCACAATCCCCAGCAAAGCAGGCATAAAGACCGCGGCGATACCCAGTGAACTATAAACTGCGCCAATAGAAGCACCGTCGAACTTCAGGGTAACGAACATATATGAGCCGAGGGTCGTTAGCCAACTTCCCCACAGGCAGAACTGCAGAAAAGAGAGGATTTTCAGCTGCAGCTTAAGATTCATGTTAATTTCCTCACATCGTGATGCGGATGAGTGTTTGAAAAAGCACATTTGACCGTGCGAGATGATGGGATTCTATCAACTTCGCGGACTGGTTTTTTGTTACCTGTGGCAAATAATTGCAAACATTCCCAATTTGCAAAACGAAATTGTGATGTGGATAACATTTTTGCCCCTGAGCATCGTCAGGGGCGGTTAATGGAATTATCGGCGGCGGTAGGATTTTTGCGCGGTATTCACTTTATAAAGATAACGGCGAGATTCCGCAGAGGGATGGCGGGTCGTCAGCGTCTGATAAACATCGCCCGGCGTCATGGTGTTAATAATATTGGCAGCCTGAATCTTATCATTCGAAAAGACTCGCAGCACGCTGCCTGCGCCGCCGTTATAGGCGGGGATGACGGCATAACGGCGCGGAGGTTGGGTTTATGGCGTTG
>OAXB01000160.1_pt1 | contig 27289 bp, 18 predicted proteins | sample 1501541 | NCBI WGS metagenome assembly OAXB01 (sample SAMEA2580302, study PRJEB22360) | human gut metagenome | biome: human gut; feature: human-associated habitat; material: faeces | place: Denmark | collected 2008/2010
GTGAGGAACGGGCGGTGGGCGGCGGGGGCGCGCCCCCCGGAAAGCCGATCGGCGGCGACATCCGCGAGGGCAAGCGCACGGTGCTGCTGGCCGACGCGCTGGCGGCGGCCAGCCCCGCCGAACGAGCCGAACTCATCGCGATGTTCGAGGCGCCGGCGCGCGACGAGGACGAGGTGAGCCGCGCGATCGGACTGTTCGAGAGCACCGGCGCGGTCGGCCGCTCGAAGGAGCGCATCGCCGGCCTGTGGAACGAGGCCAGGGAAGCGATCGGCACGCTCGGATTGGACCGGGAATCCGCCGATGCGCTGACCGAGGCCTGCGCCCGTTTTGTACCTCTTGCATAAATTGGCGACGTTTCGCCTCTTGTTGGGCGGCTGCATGTAAACTGTCGGTGAGATTCCATAGACGTGAGGGACCAGACGAATCAGATGAGTGAAGCCGCATATACGCCCGAGGGGCAGATGATCGAGGGGCGCTACCGTATCATCCGCAAGATCGCCGAGGGCGGCATGGCCTCGGTGTATGAGGCCCTGGATGAGCGTCTGGACCGTACCGTGGCCATTAAGGTCATGCACACGCAGCTCGCGCAGGGCCCCCACCGAGACCAGTTCGTCGAGCGTTTCCGCCGCGAGGCCAAGTCGGCCGCCGCGATCGCCAACCCGCATATCGTGCAGGTGTACGACACCGGCGAGGTGAACGGGCTGGACTTCCTGGTCATGGAGTTCGTGCATGGCGTGAATCTGCGCCGCGAGATGAACGAGCAGGGCACGTTCAGCGTGCGCGAGACGCTGCGCATCGTCGCCGAGACCCTGGACGGGCTGGCGTCCGCGCACCGCGCCGGCGTGGTGCACCGCGACATCAAGCCCGAGAACATCCTGCTCAACGACCGCGGCCACGTGCAGATCACCGACTTCGGCCTGGCGAAGGCCGCATCCCAGGCCACGCTGTCGTCCACCGGCATGCTGCTCGGCACCGCCGCGTATCTCGCCCCGGAAATGATCGAGGACAACCAGGCCACCCCGCAGGGTGACCTGTATTCGGTCGGCATCATGGCGTGGGAGATGCTCGCCGGCGAGGTGCCGTTCGTCTCCGACAACCCGGTGACGCTGGTGTTCAAGCACGTGCACGAGGACGTGCCCTCCGTCGCCATCCCCTGCCCCGGCATCGACCCGCAGGTCGCCGCCTTCATCGCGCATCTGACCGCGCGCGCCGTGGAGAACCGGCCGGCCGATGCGTCGGCGGCCGTCGCCGAGCTGCGCGAGCTGAGCGCCAGGCTCGACATCCCCGCATGGACGTATCGCAAGGCTCCGGCGGCCGACAACGGCCACGACACCGCCGCCGTGCCGGTGAACGGCGTGGCCGGCACGCTCGCCGGCACCGAGCCGGCCGATCTGGCGCTTGGATTCGACGACGATCCGGCCGACAGCGCCATCATGACGGCAGCCGCGCTGCCGCCGGCCCCGCCCGCTCCCCCGGCTCCCCCGGCACCGCCAGTGTCTCCGGCGCGGACCGATACGGCGGAGCACGCTTCCGACGCCGAGACCACGGCCATCAACACGGGCCAGCCATCCGAGGCATCGTCCACCGCCACCGCCGTGCTCGGCACCGCGGACGGCGGCCATATGCCCGTTTCCCCGTCCGCGACCCAGGTGCTGCCGAGCGGCGATTCGGCGCATCCGACAACCGCGATCGCCGGCACGCGTGACGTTCCGACCCAGACCTTCGCCACGGTGGACCCGCAGACGGAACAGGGCGGCGAGCCCGATCAGCCGGGCGAACCAGCCGCCATGCAGCCTCAGGATGCCGGGCGCCCCAAGCGCCGGTCCCGCAAGGCGCTCATCATCGTGGTGGTGCTGCTGTTCGTCATCGCCTCCGTCGGTGGGGGCATCTCGTGGTGGCATTTCCTCGGCCCGGGCAGCTACTGGAGCGTGCCCCAGCCCGACGACGTGAGCTGCACCGAGGGGAAGGCGTGCAGCATCGCCGGCGCGAACTGGAGCAAGTACCGCAGCACGCTCAACGTGTCGGGCATCCCGTTCACGGAACAGCAGCGGTACGACGACACCATCGCGGAGGGCGACATCATCTCCGCGACGCCCGGCAACGTCGGCGACCGCATCAGCAAGCGGAGCAACGACGCGATGACCGTGGTCGTGTCGAAGGGCGTGAGGACCGCGACCATGCCGTCCGACATCCTCGACCCGAGCTCCGCCAACGGCAAGGACGTGCTTGGCGCGCTGAAGACGGCCGGATTCGACAACGTCGCGCACGACGAATCGCAGGACGTCTATTCGGAGACCCTGCCGGCCGGCGCGGCGATCAGCATCGACGGCGCCGATCCGGGCGCCACGGTGAAGCACAACACCCAGATCACCGTGGTGCTGTCCAAGGGGCCGATGCCGGTCGAGATGCCCGATATCGTGGGCAAGACGAAGGACGAGATGCAGTCGGCGTTCGACGAGCTCAAGCTCACCGCGAACGTTACCGAGCAGTACGACGACAAGATCGCCGCCGGGCAGGTGATCTCCGCGTCGAAGAACGCCGGCGACCAGCTGCATTGGGGCGATGCGGTCGACGTGGTGGTCTCCAAGGGCCCCGAAACGATCACGCTGGAGAACTATGTCGGCCAGAAGGCCAGCACGGCGAAGGCGGCGCTGGAGAAGCTCGGGTTCACGGTCATCGTCAAGTCCCAGATCACCCTCGACTCGTCGAAGGACAAGCTCGTCGCCTCGCAGGACCCGACGGGCGGCACCGTGGTGCGCCTGCGCGACGAGAACGGCAAGGCCAACGCCGTCACCCTCACCATGTATTCGTCGCTGCTGTAGCGGAATGCGGCGTTCCTTCGAGTTGTCGGTGCGCCGTCGGTGAGATACCGCCCATTTCAGGACGACACGCCGAGCGTATAACGTTTTATCAGGCTGAGTCCATCGAGCCGCGCACCGACAACTCGAGGGAACGCCGCAATCGAGACCGGGAAACCTGGCGAATACCGTCTCAGCCACCCTCAGTCTCGCTTCGCGAGCCAGCTCCCGCCAGCGGGAGCGTGTCAGCCAACGCAATAGGGGCTGTTTATCGGACAGAAGGCCAATGCATCACCTCATCGTGGCGCATATGACAATGGGATGGCCGTGGAATGCGCATCGCGTTCCACGGCCATCCCATATTGATTGATCCTGTATCCGTCGTGTCGTCAGCTCCGTGTCCCGTTCTCTGCCGCCGATTCGCCCTGCTCGGCCGCCGCGGCCTGCTCCTTGAGGCGCTCCTTGACCTTTTGCGCGTATTCGTCGACGTATTCCTGGCCGCTCATGGCCTGGATCGCGCGCGTCACCCGGTCGGTGAGCTCGCGTAGCTCGTCGTGCGTCGGCGCATCGTTGCGCTCCACCGGGATCGGCGTGCCGTAGATCACCTGGGTGCGCCCCTTGGCCGGAATCACCGTACCGGGCTTCTGCAGCTCGCGGGAGCCGATGATCGCGGTCGGGATGATCGGGCAGCCGGTTTCGAACGCCAGCCGCGCCGCGCCGGTGTGCCCCTTGTACAGGCGCCCGTCCGGGCTGCGCGTGCCCTCGATGTGGATACCGAACAGGTGCCCGTCCTCGATGATCTCGCGTGCGTGCGCGAGCGCGCCGAGCGACTTGGAACCGCCCGAACGGTCGACGGGGAACACGCCGACCGAGGTGAACCACCATTTCTTGAACTTGCCCTTGATCCCCTTGCCCTCGAAGTATTCGGCCTTGCCCATGAAATGCACCATGCGCGGGCAGGTGATGGGGATCAGCGCGTCGTCGATGACCGCCAGATGGTTCGCGGCGATGATGCCGCCGCCCGTGCGGGGGACGTTGTTGAGCCCCTTGGCGGTCGGTCCGAGACGATGGCGGGCGATCGGCCCGAGTCCTTTGACGAAAAACCAGTAGAGCACTGCGCGCCCCTTCCGAAAACAGTCGCTAGAGTAGTGGGTATGACTGACCTCAACAATAGCAATGCGGACGGCGAGCAGCCAAACACCACGCCGTCGAATGACCAGACGGACGGCGCGAAGGGTGCTGCCGGCTCCCCCGAGCACGCCGCAGGCGCCCCGGACGCCGGCATGAGCGGCGATCTCGACGCGGATTGGGCCGCGTTCGCTCAGGCGCATGCCGACGACCTCAAGGACGTGGAGCATTCCCGCAACGCGAAGCGGTTCGAAAAGCACGCGCAGCGCAAGGAGAAGGAGGCGCTGCTGTCGGTCAGCGATCTGGACAACGGCACGTTCACCGACGACATCATGCCGCTGAACCAGCGCCGGCGAGGCCCGCGCGACAACACGAACTCCAGTTGGCTGGACACGGACGACGTGATGGACCGCTTCGGCGACGACTTCACGCCGCCGAACCCCGAGATCGGGCCGGTGAGCAAGACCAAGCTCGTGTTCTGGGCCCTGCTGATCGTCGGCGTGCTCGGCGTCATCGCCAGCGTGTTCTTCCCCGCCCTGGCGGCGATCCTCGGCACGATCTTCGGCGCCTGCGCGCTGATCGGCGCCGGCGGGCTCATCCTGCGGCACAAGGGCCACAGCGAGACCCGCGACGACTACTTCGACGACGGCGCGCGGGTGTAGCCCGGCGCCACGGCGCTCACACGGCATTCACGGCGCGCGCGGCGCTCACGACGCGAAGTCGATCGATTCCTGCAGTTCGGCGATCATGGCCTTGGCGGCGGCGAGCGCCGTGCGCTTGCCGAAGACGACGTCCTGCTGGTAGCGCACGATCGTCTTATCGAGTTCCGAGGCCCCGTTGGGCGTGATCTGCGGTGCGTCGCCCAGCGTCGGGCCGATCTTGTCCACGAAGTCGAGCGAGGTTCGGTCGGTGCCGGTCGCGTCCTTGGCGAGCATCGCGCGTATATCGTCGTTCGCGGGGATGCCGCGCTCGGTGCCGAGCATCACGCCGGCCGACTTGTCGTTGATCAGGTAGTCGACCAGCATCGCCGCCTCGGCCGGATGCTGCGATCCGGAGGAGACCGCCCAGTACATGCCGGGCTTGAGGTACATCGTCCTGGCGCCCGGCATGACCTGCGGCAGCTGTACCACGGTCATGTTGCCCGTGCCGGCCGCCTGCGCGTACGGGGTGATCATCGTGGCCTGCGTGATCATCATCGCCTGCTTGCCCTTGCCGAAATCGGTGTCGTTGAGCGTGGCCGCCGTGTTCTCGCTCCAGCGTTCCGCGCTGCCTTCGATGCCGTTGGCCGCCCAGTCGGCCGGCAGCTGCAGGAACGAGGCCAGCGTCTGAGGCGAGATCGTGATCGCGTTGCCGTCGAACAGGGATTCGCCGTGCTGGCGCGCCCACAGCTGCAGGCCGTAGCCGTTGTTCGGGGCGACGGCGCCGATGATGTCCCCGCCGGAGCGCTCGCTCACCTGCTTGGCGAAGGCCTCGAACTCATCCCAGGTCCAATGGTCGGTGTCGGGCAGGGCGAGCCCCAGCGCGTCGAGCACGTCGTTGTTGACGATGACGCCGAATTGCGCGCTGGTGGCCGGGGCGGCGACCTGTTTGCCCTCCACCTTGCCCATCGCGGCGAGGGACGGGTCGAGGCCGGACAGGTCAAGATAGCCCTTCGCCTTGCCGAGGTCGAGCAGCGAGCCCATGGAACCGTAGAAGGCGAGGTAGAGCTCGTCCATCTGCATCACGTCCGGGGCGTTGCCGCCCGCGGACTGCACGGCGAGCTTGTCCCAGTATCCGGTCCAGTCGGAGTATTCGGTGTCGACGTGGATGTTCGGGTGCCGCTTCTCGAAGCCCTTGACCGCCTCCTCGGTGGCCTTGACGCGGGCGTCGCCGCCCCACCAGTCCAGGCGGATCGTCACGTCGCCGTCCGAAGGCGCGACGGGGATGTCGGACGCGCCGACCGACGTGCCGCATCCCGCGGTCACGCACAGGGCCACGGCCGCCATGACGGCCGCGAAGTACTTTTCCCACAAACGCTTCATCACTTGCCTCCAGTCGTAGCGATTCCTTGGACCAAATACTTCTGGCCGAAGGTGAAGACCAGGAACAGCGGGATCAGGCTGACGACGCTCATGGCGAACATCGGGCCGTAGCTGGACTGGGACTGCGCGTCGATGAAGGTGCGCAGGGCGATGGGCACGGTGGCCATGTCGGGCTTGGTCAGGTAGAGCAGCTGGCTGAAGAAGTCGTTCCACGTCCAGATGAAGGTGAACACCGCGCAGGTGCCGATGGCGGGCTTCATCAGGGGCAGCAGCACCTGGAAGAAGATGCGGATGTGTCCGGCGCCGTCGAGTTTGGCGGCCTCGTCCAGGTCGCGCGGGAGCTCGCGCAGGAACTGGTAGAACAGGAAGGTGAAGAAGCCGTCGGTCGCGAGGAACTTCGGCAGGATCAGCGGCACGAAGGTGTTGATCAGGTGCAGCGAGTTCCACATGATGTACTGCGGGATCACGATCACGTGGATCGGCACCATGAGCATGAGCAGCATGAAGCCGAACAGCACCCCGCGGAACCGGAAGTTGAGCCGGGCGAAGGCGTAGGCCGCCATCGCGCAGGTGAGGATGTTGCCGACGATCGCGAACACGACGATGATCAGCGAGTTGAGGATGTACCGCCCGAAGGGATAGCTCAGCGCGTGCCATCCGGCCGCGTAGTTCTCCCACACCGGGTTGGTGACCACGAGACCCATGTTCGTGAAGATCTCGCTCTGCGGGCGCAGCGAGCTGGCGATCATCCACAGGACCGGATACAGCATGACGATCGCCACGGCCAGCACCGCGATCTGCTTGGCGGCGGCCGCGACCACGCGCAGCGAGGCGCGGGTGCGGTTGCCGTTCATGCCGCTGCCGGAGCCGGGCGCCGCAGTGGAAGGCGCCCCGTTGTTCATCGTTTCAGTCGTCATAGTGCACCCAGAACCTTGAAAGAGCGAAATTGATCCCCGTCAGCACGGCCACGATAAGCACCATGATCCAGGCCAGAGCGGAGGCGTATCCCATGCGCAGCGAGGCGAAGCCCTGCTGGTAGAGATACAGCGTGTAGAACAGCGTGGAGTCGCTCGGGCCGCCGGTGCCGCCGGAGACCACGTAGGCCTGCGTGAAGGTCTGGAAGCTGTTGATCACGCTCATCACCAGATTGAAGAAGATGATCGGCGACAGCTGCGGCAGGGTGATCGCCGTGAACCGCCTCCATGTGCCGGCTCCGTCCACGCTGGCGGCCTCGTAGAGTTCGCGCGGGATCTGGCGCAGGCCGGCCAGGAAGATCACCATCGGCGAGCCGAACTGCCAGACGTGCAGGGCGATCAGCGTCCAGTTGGCCGTGTCCGGGTTCGCGATCCACGACATCGCCGTGTGCGCGCCGAACAGGTTGAGCAGCGCGTTGAACAGGCCGCCGGAGCCGAACACCATCTTCCACAGCACCGCCACGGCCACCGACCCGCCGAGCATGGACGGCAGATAGAACGCGGAACGGTAGAACGCAAGCCCCCGCATGCCCCGGTCGAGCGCCACCGCCAACGCCAGCGCGGCGATCAGCTGCAGCGGCACGGAAATCACCACGTAGGTGAGCGTGACCTTGAGCGAGCTCACGAATCTCGGGTCGGCGAGCATGTGCCGGTAGTTCATCAGACCGACGAACCTGGGCGCTTTGATCATGTTGTACTTGGTGAATGAAATCGCCAGCGAATACAGCATGGGGACCAGGCTCAGGCAGACGGCGCCGATGAGCCACGGCGCCAGGAAGCCGAGCGCGACCTTGGTGTCGGTCGGCTTGTCTTTCGGTTTGTGCCGGTTGCCGACCAGTGCCCCGAATTCCGAAAACGAACTCACGATGTTCCTCCCATAGCATCCGGCCTCCATCGGCCGGTTATGGGTATCAGGATATCGGCTTGTTTCTTGGTGTTGCCGCAGGTTGCCAAAGTTGCCGGGACATATACCGAAGACCCCGCGGCAACCGCTCCCGGCCTCGCTTCGCGAGTCGTCCCCGTCGGAGGGATCATGCCGGATTCGGCGCGGCCAGGCATAAAAAAGCTCCCCTCATAGAGGGGAGCCGGTGTCGTTGGAGCTTGGGTCACGCCTTGGACTTGGCGGTTTCGATCCACTTGTTGAACAGGGCTTCGGCCTTGCCGGAATCGACGGTTTCCTCAGCCAGCTTGTAGGCCTCGGCGAAGCGCTCCGCCAGCGTGCCGCCGCCGACCAGGTTGCCGTCGGCCACGATGGCGGAGGCGGCGTTGAGCAGCGCGGTGGTGCGGGACGGGATGTCCTTGCCGGCCAGGAAGTCCCTGAACGCGGCGGCGTTGATGTCCGGCACGCCGCCCTTGAGCTGCTCGACGGTGATCTTGGCAAGGCCAAGGTCCACGGTCGGGTCGAAGTCGGTTTCGCTGACCTTGCCGTCACGGATCTCCCAGACGGAGACCGGGCCGGTCGGGGCCAGCTCGTCCAGACCCTCGTGCGAGGTGTAGACCAGTCCGGACTGGCCGCGGCTCGCGTACACGGCGGCCATGATCGGGCTCATCTTGCGGTTGGCGCAGCCGATGGCCACATGCGCCGGGTTGGCCGGGTTGGTCAGCGGTCCCAGGATGTTGAAGACGCACGGGATGCCGAGCGCGGCGCGGATCGGGCCGACGAAGCGCATGGCCGGGTGGAAGGTGCGGGCGAAGGCGAAGGTGATGCCCACCTCGTCGCCGACCTCGCCGACGGCCTCTGGCTTGAGGTCCAGCGGCAGGCCGAGGTCCTCGAGCACGTCGGCGGCGCCGCACTTGGAGGATGCGGCACGGTTGCCGTGCTTGACGATCTTCACGCCGGCCGCGGCAGCGGCGACCGACCCCATGGTGGACAGGTTCACCGTGGCGAAACCATCGCCGCCGGTGCCGACGATATCGGTGGTTTCACCGGAGACGTTCAGCGGCACCGCGTGCGAGACCATGGCCTTGGCCGCGCCGGACACCTCGTCGGCGGTCAGCCCCAGTTGCTCCTGCATGGCGAGCGCCGCGCCGACGGCGGCCGGATTCGCGTTGCCCTTCATCAGGTCATCGACGAACCACTCGGACTCCCCCGCGCTCAGGTGGTCTCCCCCGACCAGCTTGGTGAGAATCGACTTCCATGTGATCTCGGCCATGATGCCCTCCTTGGCGCATATACGCCGTGTGATGTATATCCGCCGCTTATTGTAATGGCTCGGCGTTACAGTCCCCCGAAACTTCCATATTGCAAAATCTGAGCTGGCTCCCCTCAGTCGCCTCCGGCGACAGCTCCCCGCAGGGAGGGGAGCCCGTGCGCGAAGCGCACATATGCAGGCTCCCGCCAGCGGGAGCCAGCGCGATACCGCCGGCCGGCCGTCTGCAACCGGCCGGTTCGACGATATCGGTCGTAGGTCAGGCCCGTCGCATCACTCGGCGGTCTGCGGCCAGCACTTCTCGTACTTGATGCCGGTGAGCTGCTCGACGATCTTCTTGGTCTCCGGCTCGACGTCGGCCTTCTTGCCGCCGTTCTTGAGACGATCGATCTCCTTGAGCAGCACGGCGTCGGTCTTCTTGTCGAGCTTCATGGTGAAGGACACGATCCACGCGACGGCCAGGCCGACGATGATCCACCACACCAGCACGTTGCCGATGGCGTTGACCGCCTGATCGGGCTGCGGCTTGCCGGCCTTGAAAGCCTCCTCGACGAATCCGTTGGCGCCGAGGTACCAGCCCCAGGCCATGGCGGACAGGCCGGCGGTGATCTTGCGGGCGAACTGCTGGAAGCCGATGTACAGGCCGCCGCGGTTCTCGCCGGCCATGATCATGTCGACGTCCGGGATGAACGGGAAGACGTTCCACGGGATGAACCACGTCATGGCGCGGAAGATCAGCCACCAGACCATGACCACGTACAGCAGGGCGTTCCACACGGCGGTGCCGTTCTGGGCGGAGGTCTGCCACAGGCCCCACAGGCCAAGCAGGCCGATGATGGCGCCCGCGAAGTTCAGCGAGAACATCTTGCGCGGACCGAGCTTGGCGAAGATCCAGCCGAACACCGGCTTGAGCGGCTCGCCGATCAGGGCCATGCCGAGCAGGGCGGAGCCGAAGGCCACCGGCTTGTTGAGGTTGTAGAGCACGAAGAACAGCCACACCTGGCCGAAGATGTCGAGGAAGGACTGACCCAGCAGATAGATGATGATGTGCTTGCGGAAGGTCTTGTTGCGCAGGGTCGAGAAGTAGCCGATGAAGATGTCGGCCACGCCCTTGAGCCACTTGCCGAAGTCGAACGGCTCCTTCTTCTCTGCCTCGATGGCGGCCTCGTCGAAGCCGGCCTCCTCGGGCGTCAGCTCCCACGTGGACTTGTAGGCGATGAACACGAACACCGCGAACAGCACGATGAAGAAGCCCATGGAGATGGTGTAGGAGGAGCTCTTCTTGTCGCCGAGCGCGTTCAGGAAGGCGGCCATGCCCAGCGGGATCACGGCGGTGGAGATGCCGGAGAACAGCATGCGGGTGGTGGAGAGCATGGTGCGGCCGTTGAAGTCGGTGGTCATCTCGTTCGGGAGCACCGAGTACGGGGTCATGATGAGCTGGTTGGCGATGATCCACAGCGCGTACACCACGAAGTACGCCCAGAACGGCATACCCGGCACGAACATGAGGATGGTGACCAGCAGCAGCGGCACGCCCAGCAGGATCAGGAAGCGGCGGCGGCCGAACTTGCGGCCGATCCTGTACTTGTACAGGTTGTCGGACAGGGTTCCGAACACCAGTGCGGAGAACGCGGCGAGCATCGTCGCGATGCCGACGATGGAGCCGGCCTGCGCCACCTTGAGCCCGGCGAAGGTGGTCCAGAACAGGGTGAGGTAGGTGGCGATCTGGCCGAAGCCGCCGCCGTAGAAGTCACCGAACGCGTATCCGACCGCGTTGATGAGCTTGATCTTACGTCCCTGGGGCGCTTTAGCCTCGGGAGTGGTTGCCTGCTGTGTCATTGCAGCATCCTTTCCATTCCGGCCGCGGGAGGCACCCCGCAGCCGGATTTTCTTTTCTCTCGCGGGATTCGGGAGGCACCCCGAATCCTGTGAACACTCTTTTCAGGCTTCCCTCTGACGAGGGGAGCTGTCGAACGCAGTGAGACTGAGGGGAGCGAACAAGGGGTCTTTACACTCCCTCAGTCCGCTCCGCGGCCAGCTCCCCTCAGAGAGGGGAGCCAGCACTGAGAGTTACTTCTGCCACTTGGCTTTCATGGCGTCGAAGATCTCGTCGTCGGTGGGGTGGTTCTCCATGTTCATGATCACGAACACGTCCTTTTCCCACTCGGGGTACGTGAAGTCGCGCAGCCACTGGAAGTAGTGCGGACCGTCGCCCACGCAGCGCAGGTAGCCCATGAGCTGCTTGGCGACCCACGCCGACTGCTTGACGTCGGTCAGGCAGTCGTTGCGCCAGAAGCCGGCCCACTTGCCGTGCTCGCGGTCGCGCATCGCGCGGTCGCCGGCGGTGAACTCCTCGGCCGCCAGACCGGCGGCGTAGAAGGCATGCTGCCAGTCCTCGTCATAGCCCTTGAGCAGCGCGTCGCACACATGCACCGACGCGGCCACGGAGTGCCGGTAGATGCCGACCTCCACGCCGACCGAATCGCGGATCAGCTCGGCCGCATCGGACTCGCCGCGCAATTCGGCGCTGATCGCCGCCAGCTCGACCTTGTCGGCGAGCTCGTCGTAGCGGGCCACGGCCGGAGCGATGAGATCGCGGTAGAAGACGATCTGTTCCTTGAGGCTCCTGGCGTCGTGCATCCAGCGCAGGTCCTCGGCCGGGGCCTTGCCGTCGCGCAGCCACTGGGTGATGAGCATGCGCGGCACGTGGTTGAAGTACTGCTCGCCGGCGTGGTCGTCCCAGTTCGGGCCGTACTGCACGGCGGCCTTCCAGTACTCCTCGTACAGGCCGAACACGGCGTCGACGTTATCCTCGCCGTAGTATTCGGCGATGTAGTCCCTGGCGACCTTCTCGAAGTCGATCCTGCCCTCGCGCCACAGGGCGGCGATGAAGTTGAGGAAGTAGACATGCGGCTTGATGTTGGAGGCGTTGATGATCCACACGTCGGCGCCGCCGTTGTCGATCACGTCCTCGAGCTCCTTGGCCACCAGGCGCGGGTCGTTGCAGATGTCGGTGGTGTGGTTGGCGGCCTGCAGGTCGTAGAAGCTGGCGTGGAAGTAGATGCCGTTGTCGCCGTCGTTCGTCGGCATGGCGGGCACGCGCGGGTTCCAGTTATCCTGGCGGCGGGAGACCATGCGCCCGAAACCGTTGTCGGCCCAGATCTTGGCCACCTGCTTCGGATAGGTCAGCACACCCTTGCGGTACAGGTCCATGGCTTCGCCGTACAGGTAGATGCAGCACTGCGCGCCGGGGTCGGACTCCTGCACCAGATCGTACTGGCGCTGGATGATCTCGGAGAGCAGCTTGCCGCGGGACTCGTCGGTGGCGTAACGCGGGTCGGCGTTCCAGAACGGCTGGTCGCCCTGGCCGCGGAAGCCCAGCGTCCACACGGTGCGCTTGCCCTTCTGCGCCTCGATCGCCTCACGCCACAAGGCCTCAAACTTCGGCTCCTCCTCCGGCCACTTGGCCTGCACGCCCGGGTAGGCGGCGGCGAACATGCGCGCGCCAAGCGGGCAGGCGTGGTGCTGGTTGATGTAGAAGCCCATGTCCTGAGCGAGCTTCAGGTGCGGCTCGCCACGCTGACCGGAACCCGGGATGACCATGTTGCCGCCGAGACGGTACACCGTCTCGAAGGCCAGGCGCCACGGCTTCTCCTTGTCGTTGTCGACCTGCCAGTCCTCGAGCAGCACCTCGTCGTTGACGAAGAAGCCCTTGTACTTGACGGCGGTCGGCTTGGATTCGAGCGCGAAGTCGTCGGCGACCTCGATGGCCTGCACCGGCTCGAACCGCTGGTCGTTCCAGAACCAGAAGTCCTTGACGCCCAGCACCTCGCGGCTCACCGCGTACAGGCCGAAGATGAAGCCGAAATCGTCGCCGGCGTGGATCTCGAGGTTGCCGCCGGACACGCGCACCTCGTAGGCCTCCGGGCCGTGCGGCTCGTCGACCAGCACGATGTCGGCGCCCTTGGCGTCGCTCGGCGCAATGGTGTTCTTCAGGTCACGCTCGATGTCCTCGACCGCGAACGCCACGGCGGTCGACGGCGTGGCGCCCGTCACCGTTGTCGTGGACGTGATGGAAATAGACATGGTTCCTCCAGGTGAACTTGTCTCGTGGCTTGGCTTCGCGGTTCCGCGCTCCTACGCGCCCGAACCGCTGACATGATTCATGATCGCGCGGGTCCGCAGCCCCGTTGCGTTTGTTGCCAAAGGTTGCCATAATATTGCCAGCAGGATTGCGGGAGGCGACGCGTTGTCGTCTGGCTTCCCTCTATGAGGGGAGCTGGCCGCGAAGCGGACTGAGGGGAGCACTCCCGAGAACGCTTGATATCAAGCCGATACGCACGGTCTCCCCCTCAGTCGGCTACGCCGACGGCTCCCCTCAGCGAGGGGAGCCAGACAGAGCACACGAATCAATGACGCGGAGCACGAGCGACGGCGAGGAAGCATCATGAGGCAGAAGACCACCATCTACGACATCGCGCGCGAGGCCGGCGTCAATCCCTCGACCGTCTCGCGCGCCCTGTCCCAGCCCGGACGGGTCGCCGCGAAGACCGAGTTCCGCATCCGCCGTATCGCCGAGCAGCTGGGCTATCTGGATCCCGGATCGGCCGGCGATGCCGGCGAATTGCCCTCTACCGGCATGCTGGCGGCCATCGTGCCGACGCTGAACAACGCCCTGTACGCCGCGATCGCCAACGCGATGCAGCGCCGTCTGGAGTCCAAGGGGTACGGTCTCATCATTCTGGACACCGACGAGAAGCCCGCGGTCGAGCGACGGGCGATGTCGTACGTGATGCGCGGCGTGGACGGCGTCGCCCTGATCTCCTCGCGACTGAGCGAACCGGGCATCCGCCGCATCCTGCTGGTCAAGCCGGTGATCCTGCTCAACCGCGCCATTCCCGGGCTCGCCAGCGTCACCGTGGACATGGCCAAGGCCATCGACGACGCCGTGCGCGCGCTCAAGGAGAGCGGGCACACCTCCATCACCTATCTGGCCGGCCCGGCCGGATCCTGGACGAACGAATACCGGCGCCGGTACATCCGCGCGGCCGCGTTCCGCTACGACATGACGTACCGCGTGGTGCGCGAGTGCGATCCGAACATCAGCGGCGGATCCAAGGCGGTCTCCCAATACCTGATCCGGCCGACCGACGCGGTCTTCGCGTTCAACGACGCGCTGGCCGCCGGGTTCATCGCCGCCGCGAGGAAGAACGGCCTGCGCATCCCCGAGGACGTGTCGGTGATCGGCTTCGACAACACCGAAATGGCCTCGCTGCTCACCCCGGCCCTGAGCACCGTCGACATACGCGGCGCCGACATGGCCGAGCGCGCCGCGGACGCGCTGGTGGACGCCGTGCGCAATCCCGCCGCGGCCCGGCCCGAGCCGATCTCGCTCGGCGCCCGATTCACGGCGCGCGACACCGTCAATCCGAGCAAGCGCTCGACGATGAAACTCGGCCCCTACGCGGAGATCACGCGATCGAGCGACACGATCGTCATCACGATGCTGTCCAACGCGTTCAACGAGACGATGCCGCGCCTCAACGAATTCATGCGCACGCATCCGCATATCGTCATCGACCCCATCGAGGGGCGCACGCAGGAGAACACGCTGGCCCTGTACTGGGAGCGCGTGATCAATCATCGTTCCGTACCGGACATCATCAACGTGGAACGCACCGCGCTCCCCCAGCTGGCCGCGTCCGGCGCCCTGCAGGATCTGTCCGACTGGCGCGTCGAACAGGAGATCGGCGCCCTGGTGGACAAGGCGGCCTGGCAGTCGGCGCATTACGCCGGCAGTCTGTACGGCATCCCGGGCGACCAGTCGCAGACCGTGATGTTCTACCGCGCCGACCTGTTCGAACGCTACGGTCTGCTGCCGCCCGTCACCTGGGACCAGTTCTACGAGGAAGGCGTCGCCCTGCACGCACGCAACCCCGGGCGGTACATGGGGCTGATCGACACCACGGACGTGCAGCACTACCTCGCCTCGTTCCGCTCGTCGGACGTCAAGCTGTGGACCGTGGAGGACGATTCGACCATCACCTTCCACATGACCGACGAGCCGGCGCGCATCATCGCCGACTTCATCCAGCAGGGCATCGACGCCGGCGTGCTCAACGCGGAACCAATGTGGGACAACCGCTACATGCTGCCGAAATCCGGCACCTACCTGACAGTCACGTACGCGAACTGGCTCGGCAAGATCCTGGCCTCCTCCTATCCGGCGGACAAGGGGCTGTGGAAGGTGGCGCTGCCGCCGGGAGTGATCGACCCGAGCCAGGTGCGGACCGCGGAGATCGGCGGTTCCACGCTCGCGCGGGGAGGTTCGGCGTCGGCCTGCCGAGGATACGGCAGCAGGCCGCCCTGACCTTCATGCGCTGGTTCCAGCTCGACCCGGCCTCCATCGAACTGCGCGCGCCGGGCGGCGTGTCCGCGGCGGCCGGCTACGTGGAGGACCTGACCCGCCGCGGCACCACGGACCCGTACTTCGGCCAGCCGATCTACGACATCTATGCCAAGTCCGCCGCCCGCGTGAACCGCGACTGGGACAATCTGCCGTTCTACAGCCAGCTCGACGCCGAATTCGCCCGGCTCATCGCGCCCGCGCTGCGCCCCGGCGGCCACAGCGCCGATCTCCTGCCCGAGTGGGAGGCCCGCCTCAAGCGCTACGCCGTTTCGCAGGGCTTCACGGTGAAATAGGGCGGCGGAGACTCCGTCTCCCAGCTCGCCGACTGGCAGCAAGGCATCATCGGATACGCCCAATCCTACGGTTTCCGCGTGAGGTGACCCGTCATGCATGCGTCACTCGCGCGCTTGTCCGGCAAGAAGATGCCGGCGCTTCCGGCGAACATGTCCCCATACGGAAAATTGTCAGTTATAACTGACAATTACCGAGAATTACAGGCGATTGATAACCGTAACTAACAATTTATTCAAAAATGTCACGCAGCGACACGACATCAGGGATCTGGATGGATTGGAGAGTTCAGCCGTTTTCCATGTCCCTACCTCGGGCACGCTGTTCTCGTCCCGGAATCTGGAATCGGTATCAGCGATACATCCGAGATCGATTCCATAGCGAGCCGTATCGGACCGAACGGATCGGAAAAGCAATACATCCAGATCACGGCCGTGGACTGGTTCGCATGATTCCCATGAAAATGAGTAGCGGCTCCCCTCATTGGATCGAGGGGAGCCGCTACTCATTTCAGGCGGATACCGTACGGCGAATCACTGCTCGTTCTGACCGTGGCACATCTTGTACTTGCGGCCCGAACCGCACGGGCACGGGGCGTTCTTGCCGGTGCCCGGGAAGGTGCGTCCGTCGGACCACGGCGTGCGAAGCTCCTCGCTCTTCGGGCGCTTGGAGGTGGGGACCTTGCCCTCGGCGTGGCTGATCGGAGCCGGGCCGGTCACGGGCAGCGTGGATTCACCGGCCTCGGAGGCGGCGGCGGATTCCGCGATGGCCTGCTTGGACTGCTCGTCCTCGACCTCGCCTTCGGCGGCCTCTGCCTCGGTCTCGCCGTTCTCGTCCGGCCCGGCGGCCACAGCGGCGGCGTCGACGGACTCCTCGGCGGCCTCCTCGGTGCGGGCGACCTGCTCGACATCCACATGGAAGAGCAGCTGGACGCTCTCCTCCTTGATGGCCTCGATCATGGAGTTGTACATCTGGTAGCCTTCGCGCTGGTACTCGACCAGCGGATCGCGCTGGCCCATGCCGCGCAGGCCGATGCCGTCCTTGAGGTAATCCATCTCGTAGAGGTGCTCGCGCCACTTGCGGTCGAGCACGGCGAGCACCACGCGGCGTTCCAGCTGGCGCAGGCCCTCCGAGCCGACCTTCGTCTCGAACTTGGCGTATTCGGCCTTGATGGTCTCCACGATCACGTCTCGGACAGCCTCGACGGCCTTCTCGCCCTTCTCCTTGCCGGCGGCGTCCTTGGCCGCCTCCATGTCGAAGCTGATCGGGAACACGGTCTTCAGCGCCTTGAACAGGCCGTCCCAGTCCCAGTCCTTCGGCTTTTCGGAACCGTTGTTGGCGCCCTTGATGTAGGACTCGACGGTATCGGCGATGAAGCGCTCGATATCCTCGTGGATGTCCTCGCCCTTGAGCACGGCCTGACGCTCGGCGTAGATGACCGTACGCTGCTTGTTCATCACGTCGTCGTACTTGAGCACGTTCTTGCGGATCTCGAAGTTGCGCGACTCGACGGCCTTCTGCGCGGTGCGCACACCCTTCGACACGCTCTTGGCCTCGATCGGCTCGCCCTCGGGCATGCCCTTGGCCATGACGCGCGCGACGAGCTGCGTGTTGAACAGACGCATCAGATCGTCCTCGAGGCTCAGGTAGAAGCGGGACTCGCCCGGGTCGCCCTGACGGCCGGAACGGCCGCGCAGCTGGTTGTCGATACGGCGGGACTCGTGACGCTCGGTGCCGAGCACGTACAGGCCGCCGAGATTGACGACCTCCTCATGCTCGTCCTTGACCTGCTCCTTGATCTCGGCGAGGGTGCCCGGCCAGCGCTTCTCGTACTCGTCCGGCGTGTCCTCGGGGGAATAGCCGTCGGCCTTGAGCTTGGCGTCGGCGAGGAACTCGACGTTGCCGCCGAGCATGATGTCGGTACCACGGCCGGCCATGTTGGTGGCCACGGTGACGGCGCCCTTGCGGCCGGCGACGGCCACGACGGCGGCCTCCTGCTCGTGCTGCTTCGCGTTGAGCACCTGGTGGGGGATCTTGGCCACGTCGAGCAGCGAGGAGACAACCTCGGAGGACTCGACGGAGGCGGTGCCCAGCAGCACCGGCTGCCCCTTGTGGTAGCGCTTGGCCACGTCCTTGACGATGGCGGCCAGCTTCTCCTTCTTGGTGCGGAAGATCAGATCGTCGTTGTCCTGGCGGATCATCGGCTTGTTGGTCGGGATCGGCAGCACGCCGAGCTTGTAGGTGCCCATGAACTCGGCGGCCTCGGTCTCGGCGGTACCGGTCATGCCGGCGAGCTTGTCGTACATGCGGAAGTAGTTCTGCAGCGTGATGGTCGCGAAGGTCTGGTTCTCGGCCTTGACCTCGACGCCCTCCTTCGCCTCGATGGCCTGGTGCAGGCCCTCGTTGTAGCGGCGGCCCGGCAGGATACGGCCGGTGTGCTCGTCGACGATGAGCACCTCGCCGTTGGTGACGACGTAGTCGCGGTCGCGCAGGAAGAGCTCCTTGGCCTTGATCGCGTTGTTGAGGTAGCCGATCAGCGCGGTGTTGTTCGGCTCATACAGGTTGTCGATGCCGAGGAAGTCCTCGACCTTGGTGATGCCCGGATCGAGGATGCCGACGACCTTCTTCTTCTCGTCGACCTCGTAATCCTCGTCGCGGATGAGCTTCGGGACCAAGCGGGCGAACTGGCGGTACCAACGGGTCACGTCGCCCTCGGCCGGGCCGGAGATGATCAACGGCGTACGGGCCTCGTCGATGAGGATGGAGTCGACCTCGTCGACGATGGCGAAGCGGTGGCCGCGCTGCACGAGGTCGCTCTTCTCCCACGCCATGTTATCGCGAAGATAGTCGAAGCCGAACTCGTTGTTGGTGCCGTAGGTGATGTCGGCGTTGTACTGCTTGCGGCGCTCCGGCGGCTTCTGGTCGGTGATGATGCAGCCGACGTTCAGGCCTAGGAAGCGGTAGATGCGGCCCATGAGCTCGCTCTGGTAGCTGGCCAGGTAGTCGTTGACGGTCACGACGTGCACGCCCTTGCCCTCGAGCGCGTTGAGGTAGCTCGGCAGGGTGGCGACCAGGGTCTTGCCTTCACCGGTCTTCATTTCGGCGATGTTGCCCCAGTGCAGGGCGGCGCCGCCCATGAGCTGCACGTCGAAGTGACGCTGGCCGAGGGTGCGCTTGGACACCTCGCGTACGGTGGCGAAGGCCTCCGGCATCAGCTTGTCCAAGCTTTCGCCGTTGTCGATGCGCTGCTTGAACTTGGCGGTCTGGCCTTTGAGATCCTCATCGCTGAGTGCAGCGATCTCGTCCTCCAGCGCGTTCACGGCCTTGGCCACGCCCTCGAGCTTCTTGATCTGGCGGCCTTCGCCCATACGCAGGGCTTTGTCGACGATATCTACCACGTTTTGCTCCTATTAGTTGTTTACCGTAAACGAGCATAACCCAACTTGGTGCAAGTCAGGCACAAACTTCGTCCATACTACGCGAACACGCCGATTTTCACGCATATTGTCTCGCGCGTTTCGCCGAGCCCCTCCCCGTTCGTCCCTTCCGAAGGCCCGCGGCGAGACATGACAAGGGGTCCGCGCGGACGAACCCGCGCGGACCCCTCGCCTTCATCTTCGGCTCATGCCGGCCGGCGATCGCGTCTCATGCCGTTTCCGGGCACTACTGCACGTTCTCCGGGGTGTCGATCTCGAACACGCCGTAGCTCCAGCCGTGGCGGTGGTAGACGACGGACGGGCGACCGGTCTCCTTGTTGACGAACAGGAAGAAGTCATGCCCGATGAGCTCCATCTCGTACAGGGCCTCGTCGATGCTCATCGGCTCGGCGATGTGCAGCTTGCGGCGGATGACGATCGGGGTGTCCCCGACCTGCACCTCCACCGACTCGCCCGGACCCAGATCGGAGGCGACGGCGGCGGCGGGGCTGTTGTTCGGCTCCTCCTCGGCCGGCTCCTCGACGGGGGGCTCGACCACGCCCAGATCGATCGGCGCCGGGTTGGCGTAGCCACGGCGGTGATCCTTGCGGCGGTCGCGCGTGCGGCGCAGACGCAGCGTCAGCTTGTCAAGCGCCATATCCAGCGCGCTGAACTCATCGGTGCTCGACGCCTCGGCGCGCACCACGGTGCGCCCCGCGATGACGGTGATTTCCACTCGCTTGGCGGTATCAGCCTGGCGAGGATTGCCCTCGTGCGTCAGCACGATCTGCGCGCGCTGGGCGTCCGGGGCGATAGCGGTCACACGATTCATCTTGCTTTCGACGACATCACGGAACCTTTGCTTGATCTGCGTGTGGCGTCCGGTAACGACGATTTCCATGTGGACCTCCCTAGACTCAAGCGGTGCTACCCGCTATTTGCGAACCGAACGGCGACTTCGCCGTCGGTAAGTTTTATTGTAGCCGAACGAACGGTGAACGTCAGGGAACTCGCCCGAAGAAAAATGTTTCTTTTCCGCATATCGGCCGAAACATGGCCGTACATACACTGGGATGTGGCGCCCAGACCAACCCGAAACCAACCCATAGGGCCGATCGGCGCGCGCGGCGGCGCACCACGCCATATGCCCGGTGCATGGCGGGCCATAGGGAACTCGTATACGGAGCGCCTCCACGGGGGCACCCGACATGGAAACATGGAAAGGTATGTGAGACCCCTTATACCCCGGGTTCTGTCACGCCGCTTGCGCGGCGCGGATGGCCATCCATCTCGACCTGACGTCGCCGCCAGGCTCTAGCAGCCTACCCGAAGGCTTTGGGCGAGCAGCCCTCCAGCGCCTTCTGCTTGGCCTTGCTCCCGATGAGGCTTGCCATGCGGCCTGCTGTTACCAGAGGCCCGGTGGTCTCTTACACCGCCGTTTCACCCTTACCCGTCGAGGACGGGCGGTCTGTTCTCTGCTGCGCTATCTCTCAGGTCACCCTGGGCGGACGTTATCCGCCATCGTGCTCTGCGGAGCCCGGAAGTTCCTCAATCCCGTCGAATGAACGATCGCGATCGCGGCCATCAAGGGGTCTCGAACGCACCATTATACATATCGCCTGGATTTCCCGGCAACGCCAGCGATTGCCGCAAGACTTGGCGCCTCTTCACGCGAACAATTCGCGCGAGATCCGCTGCAGCGTCTCGGGGCTGTGCCCTTTGCGCCCGCCCGCCGACCAGAAACGCTGCCTGCGCTTGTCCGGATCCATGCCCTGCGTCTTGCGCGCGTACTGGTGTCCGAGCTCCCAGGCGGCCTCCTCGAACACACCGTCCTCCTCGGCCTGCGACACCACCTGCTGGGCCAACCGGCGGTCCACGCCCTTGCGGGTCAGTTCCGTCACCGTGGCGCGGGCACCGAGCAGCCTGCCGGCGCAGTACCGCACGGCGGACCGCGCATAGGAGTCGTCGTCCAGCAGCTGCACGCGGGTCAGGCGTTCAATGACGTCATCGGCCACATCCGCGTCATATCCCTTGGCGACCAGACGCTCCCGCAGCGCGCCCGACGCACGCGGCGCCGCATCCAGCAAGCGCAGCGCCGCCTCACGGCAGGCGTCGAGATCCTTCGGATCCTCGACACCGGCACCGATGCCGGCGCCCGGTGACGCGTTCTCGAAACCGCCACGCCGGCTCCGACGGCGACCTCCCCGAGCCTCCGCACCGCTCCGGCCACGAGCGGCGGACCGACCACGCCAACCACCTCGACCACGCCGGCCCCATGCACCGCCATCCGTCCCGGGCGCTTCCGCATCGGCGTCGGAGTCGAACGTAACGTCGACTCCGACGGCATGGCCCGCATCGCCGGCGAACCCGGCATGAGCGGCCCCGGCGCCGACGACGCCAGATCCCCTGTTCCGGTCATCCATGGCCTGATTGACGTCGACGCCCCGCCGGGAGAGGAACTCCTCCGCACTGATCATGTCACGCCTTGGCGGCGGCCTTCGCCGGGGTCTTGGCGGCCTTGTCCGCGGTCCGGGCAGCCCCGTCGACGCCGGCGGCGGGCGCCGTGACGCCGCCTTCCGAAGCCGCCGCTTCGCCTTCCGGCTCCTCGGGCGGGATCAGGCCGAACGCCATCTTGACCTTGGTCTCGATCTCCTTGGTGATCTCGGGATTGTCCTTGAGGAACTTGCGCACGTTCTCGCGGCCCTGCCCCAGCTGGTCGCCGTCGTAGGTGAACCACGACCCCGATTTCTTGACCACGTCGCACTGCAGCGCCATGTCCAGGACCGACCCCTCCTCGGAGATGCCCTCGCCGTACAGCACGTCGAATTCCGCCAGCTTGAAGGGCGGGGCCATCTTGTTCTTGACGACCTTGACCTTGGTGCGGTTGCCGACCGCCTCGTCGCCGTTCTTGATGGTCTGGATGCGGCGGATGTCGAGACGCACCGACGAATAGAACTTCAGCGCCTTGCCGCCGGTGGTGGTTTCGGGGTTGCCGAAGAACACGCCGATCTTCTCACGCAGCTGGTTGATGAAGATGGCCGTGGTGCCGGCCTGCGCAAGCGCGCCGGTCATCTTGCGCAGCGCCTGGCTCATCAGGCGCGCCTGCAGGCCGACGTGGCTGTCGCCCATCTCGCCCTCGATCTCGGCCTTCGGCACCAGCGCGGCCACCGAATCGATGACGATCACGTCGAGTGCGCCCGAGCGGATCAGCATGTCGGCGATCTCCAGCGCCTGCTCGCCATTGTCGGGCTGGGAGACGATCAGCGAGTCGGTATCCACGCCAAGCTTGCGCGCGTACACGGGGTCCAGCGCGTGCTCGGCGTCGATGAACGCGGCCACGCCGCCCGCCTTCTGCGCGTTGGCGACCACATGCAGCGCCAGCGTGGTCTTGCCGGAGGACTCCGGGCCGAAGATCTCGACGATGCGCCCCTTGGGCAGGCCGCCGATGCCCAGCGCCATGTCCAGCGCCAGCGAACCGGTCGGGATGACCTCGACGTTCTGCTCGGGCTTGTCGCCCAGACGCATCGCCGACCCCTTGCCGAAGTTCTTCTCCACCTGCGCCAGCGCCGTCTCCAACGCCGCCTGGCGGCGCGGGTCGATGCCGGGGCCCTTCCCTTCCGGCTGCTTTGCCGAAGAGTTCGCTTGCTGTGCCATGATGCTTCTCCTTGTTCTGGCGATGCTGGTCACCGCCCACGGTAACGACGGGCTCCGCTCGGAGGCAAGGCCGGCCGACCAATGTGGTCGAAGGCTTTGCCCTCCGGGCGTGTCACCGCCGTTCACCCTTACTGCCGCAAGGGATTTCAGTCTCCGTACGGGGGCTGGCACCGCCGCCGGACGGCGGTTTGCCACTGCGGACAACTATAGACGAATGCGCGAACATTTGTTCGAATATACGACGGGCGCGTCGCGGCATCATCCGCGACACGCTGAAGGAACGCCGGGCCGGCATCCGCCGGCATGCAGCGCCACGCTCGGCAACGGGGTCATACCGTGCGCGGCCCGTCCACCGGCATGGGCGGCGCGACGTGGTCCTTGCCCCACCGGCGCTCATCGGGTATGTCCATCTGATCGCACAGCACGTTCCATACCGTGCGCGGCTCCTCGCCGGCGGCCAGCGCCTCCACCACGCTCATGCCGCCCAACGCGGTCAGGCCCTGATCGCGCGACAGGCTACGTCCATAGCTGCGCCCGAACACCTCTTCAAGCAATTCCCAGAATTCCCGTTCTCGCACAGTGCCCCAGTCTACATGCGGCCATGCAACCGCACCACCGCGGCCGTCGGCCCCCGGCGCAGGCATGCCCGCAATCCCGCGCCGTGAAGCCGCCCCCAAGCACCGCCATGAGGGCCCCGTGAACGCGGTGAGGCCCCGTCCCACACGGGGACGGGGCCTCATCTTACGTCATCGCGTCATTCCGGCCGCCCAACCCGGCCGTTCGGCCCGACCATATCCGGACTGGTTACGCCTCCACCGAATCGAGGTAGTCGGCGACCATGCGCAGCATCTGCGCGGTGCTCACCCCCAGCGACTCGGCGATCGAGCTGAGCAGCTCGGAGCTGGCCTCCTTCTGGCCGCGCTCCACTTCGGACAGGTAGCCCAGCGACACGCCGGCCTTCTCGCTGACCTCGCGCAGCGTCTTGTGGTCGCGCGTGCGCAGATCGCGCAGCACATGGCCGATCGCCTCGCGCAGAGAGACGTCATGCGGTTCGCTGGCCACGTCACGGGAACGGGCGACGCTGTGGGGGCGCGCCTCGACGGCATCCTCCTCCTGCCACATCCGGCTGAGCGCCGCCTGGCGCTCATCCTTGGCCTTCTTGGCGGCACGCGCCGCCAGCACCTGCTGCTGGGCGAACATCACCGCACGGCGCTGCGCCGGGGTCAGGTCGCGCATGCGCGCGCTTCCGGGGCGTGCGGCCACCGGGCTGAGTTCTTTCACGTTCATCTTCTCGTCCATGCGGGTCATCGTTTCCATCGCAACCCTCCTTAGGTGCTCGTCAGTGGTTCCAATAGGAACAACACCGGCCCGACGAGATTATTCCTCAAAACTTGCTGTGAGTTGGCTCACGTTTTCCAGAACGCGTAATACGGTGAGGCGGCGCACCCGCGCGCGATCGCCGTCGAGGCGCAGCTCGCGGGCCTCCAGCAGCGGATTCCCGTCCGCCCGGGCCGCGGCCGGCAGCGACAGGCCGATGTAGACGAGCCCGGCCGGCTTGTCGCCGTCGGGGCCGGGACCGGCCACGCCGGTGGTGGACAGCCCGATGACCGTGTCGCCGTATTCGGGCTGCGCGTACAGCCGTGCGGTCGCGGCGGCCATCTGCCGGGCGACCTCGGGGTGCACGGCTCCCTCGCTCTCCAGCAGACCGCGGTCGACGCCGAGCACCGACGCCTTCGCGCGGATGTCATACGTGACCGCCGACCCGAGGAACACATTGGACGCGCCGGGGATGCGCACGAACGCATCGGCGAGCAGGCCGCCCGTCAGCGACTCGGCCGCGGCGATCTTCAGCCCCCGCGCCTCGCACCATGCCAGAACCCGCGCGGCCAGTTCGTCGCAGCGCGGGGCGATATCATCGTCATTCATCATGAATCCCAAGAGTAGTCCCCCGCGGCCGGCGCGCGGGGCATTCCGCCGGCGATTCCGGCCATCTCGCCGAGGGGAGCCGGGCATAATGCATGACACAGGGCACCAAGCGCGATACGGGTCATCCCCATACGACAAAAGGGCCCGCCCGAACGGGGCGGACCCTTCCTTGCCGTCGCGGGTCGCGGCGAAACGCGGCGCAAACGGCTACTTGGCGGCCTTCTTGCGGCCGTGGAACGTGTTGTACAGGTAGATGCCGCCCGAGTACAGGCACAGGATCAGCGCCACGTAGATCACCAGGTACGTGACGAACAGGTAGACGGTCAGCCACATCGGGTTGCTGCCGGAGCCGCCCGCGAACTGCCAGAACGGCAGCAGCAGCATCGCCAGGCCGATGCACTGGAACAGCGTCTTGAGCTTGCCCGGCCATTCGGCGGCGATGACCTTGCCGCCCGTGTCGATCACGAAGAAGCGCATCACTGTGATGCCGATCTCGCGCAGCAGGAACAGGGCGACGACGATCCACCCCAGCACGGTCGGGCCGAGCTCACCGAAGGAGGCGGCCACGATCAGCGTGGCGCAGGTGAGCAGCTTGTCGGCGATCGGATCCATGAGCTTGCCCAGCTCGGTGACCTGGTTGTACTTGCGGGCCATCCATCCGTCGAGCTTGTCGGTCGAGGCGGCGATGATGAACAGGATCGCCGCGGCCCAGCGCATCGCATAGTTCCGCGCACCCCACGGGCCCGCCGCGATGTACAGCCCGAGGAAGATCACCACCAGGATGATGCGTGAATACGTGACGAGGTTCGGGGGTGTGTTCCACCCCGCCAATAGCGACGATTTGGGCGACTGCTGCTTGTCCATGGTGTCCTTAGTCATAGTGTTCACGATACCCCCACAGTTCTACCTTGGGTGAGGATCGGCTGGGCGTTTCCTCAAACACGCCTTGGGAGGCGCCGGCGAGGCCCGCTACTGCTCCAGTTCCGGCTGCTGCGGGGACGACGACTGGATCGAGCTGGTCTCGCCGCGGATGAACGCGAGCACCGCCTGCAGATCCTGCGGCTGGACGAGCACCTGACGGGCCTTCGAGCCTTCGGACGGGCCGACCACGCCGCGCGATTCGAGCAGGTCCATGAGGCGGCCGGCCTTGGCGAAGCCGACGCGCAGCTTGCGCTGCAGCATCGACGTGGAGCCGAACTGCGTGGTGACGACCAGCTCGGCGGCCTGCAGCAGCACGTCCATGTCGTCGCCGATCTCCTCGTCCGGCTCGACCGCGGCCTTGTCGGCTTCCTTGGCCATCTGCTCGATGTCCTCGCGATAGTGCGGCTTGCGCTGGGTGCGCACGAACTCGACCGCCTTGCGGATCTCCGATTCGGACACCCACGACCCCTGCACGCGCAGCGGCTTGGCGGAACCCATCGGCAGGAACAGGGCGTCGCCTTGGCCGATCAGCGTCTCGGCGCCGACCGTGTCGAGGATGACGCGCGAATCGGTGGCCGAGGAGGTCGCGAAGGCCAGCCTGGACGGGATGTTCGCCTTGATCAGGCCGGTGACCACGTCGACGGACGGGCGCTGCGTGGCGAGCACCAGATGCACGCCGGCGGCGCGCGCCAGCTGGGTGATGCGCTGGATCGAGCTTTCGACGTCATTCTTGGCGACCATCATCAGGTCGGCCATCTCGTCGACCACGACCAGCAGGTACGGGTAGGGCGCCACCTTGCGGTTCGATCCGGCCGGCGCGTGCACCTTGCCGGCGCGCACGGCCTCGTTGAAGTCCTTGACGTGGCGGAAGCCGAAGAATTCGAGGTCGGAGTAGCGCGCGTCCATCTCCTTGACCACCCATTCGAGCGCCTGCGCGGCCTTCTTCGGATCGGTGATGATCGGGGTGAGCAGGTGCGGGATGCCCGCATACGCGCTCAGTTCGACGCGCTTGGGGTCGACCATGATCATGCGCACCTGCTCGGGCGTGGCGCGCATGATGATCGAGGTGAGCATCGAGTTGATGAAGCTCGACTTGCCCGAGCCGGTGGCGCCGGCGACGAGCAGGTGCGGCATCTTGGCGAGGTCGGCGGTGACGAAATGGCCCTCGACGTCCTTGCCCACGCCGGTGAGCATCGGGTTCGGGTCGTTCCTGGCCTTGTCGGAGCGCAGCACGTCGCCCAGGTGCACGATCTCGCGGTCGACGTTCGGGATTTCGATGCCGATCGCCGACTTGCCGGGGATCGGCGACAGGATGCGCACGTCGGAGCTGGCCACCGCGTACGCGATGTTCTTCTGCAGGTTGGTGACCTTCTCGACCTTGACGCCGGGGCCGAGCTCCACCTCGTACTGGGTGACCGAAGGGCCGCGCAGGAAGCCGACGACCTTCGCGTCGACGTTGAACTGCTGGAAGGTGTTGGTCAGGGCCTGGATCACATGGTCGTTGGCGGGCGTGCGCACGGCGTGGGGCTGGCCCTTGGCGAGCAGGTTCAGATCGGGCAGCTGGTAGGGGCGGTCGGCGTCCCCCGCCGCCCACACGCCCG